>Ga0207415_1000667_pt1 | contig 21958 bp, 15 predicted proteins | sample Passage237A_FD_187369 | JGI IMG/M metagenome (GOLD analysis project Ga0207415, IMG submission 187369) | Cellulose adapted compost microbial communities from Newby Island Compost Facility, Milpitas, CA, USA - Passage2 37A (SPAdes) (version 3) ...
CCTCGACCGATGCCCCTGGGCGCGTCAGTCCTTCCGCATTGTGCAGATCCTGCGCGGAAGCGACATCGCGTCCGGCGAGCCCGACGATCACGTCGCCTGCGCGCAGGCCGGCCGTGGCGGCGGGGGAGCCGGCACGCACGCGGGTGACCACCGCGCCGCGAGGATTGTCATCCAGCCCCAGCATCGCGGCCAGCTGCGGCGTGACGTCCTGCGCCTCCACTCCGAGCGCGCCGCGCTTGACCGAGCCCGTCGCGACCAGCTGGCGCATCACGTCGAGGGCGAGATTGGACGGAATCGCGAAGCCGATGCCGACGTTGCCGCCGGACGGGGAGTAGATCATCGAGTTGATGCCGACCAGTTCGCCGCGCAGGTTCACCAGCGGCCCGCCCGAGTTGCCGGGGTTGATCGACGCATCGGTCTGGATGAAGTTCTGGTAGCCCGACCCGCGCAGCCCGCTGCGGCCGAGTGCCGAAACGATCCCGGACGTCACGGTCTGGCCGAGGCCGAACGGCTCGCCGATCGCGACCACGAAATCGCCCACCCGCAAGGTGTCCGAATCGGCCGTCGGCAGCGCGACGAGGCGTTCGGCGGGGATCTGCAGCACCGCGAGGTCGGTGTCGGGATCGGTACCGAGCACTCTCGCCTTCACTGCACGGCTGTCGGCGAGCGTGACGGTGATGTCGTCCGCGCCTTCGACCACGTGGTTGTTGGTCAGGACGTAGCCCTTTCGTGCATCGACGATGACACCCGATCCCAGCGACTGCTGCACGCGCTCGCGCGGCAGGGTGGGCACGCCGAAGAAGCGACGGAACATCGGATCGTCGAAGTAGGGATTGCGTACCGCGACGCGCGTTCGCGAGGCGATGTTGACGACCGCCGGCGTCGCGCGCTCGAGCATCGGCGCGAGCGATGGCAGCGCCTGTCCGCCCACCTCGGCGGGCAGGGCGGCGCTGGCCGGCCGCTGCCAGGTCGATGCGGCGCCGATGGCCAGGCCCAGGCCGGCGGCGAGCGGCAGCGCGAGGAGCGTGCGGAGGCGGATGTCGTGGAAGGGCTTGGCAGGAAGCATGGTGTCGTCCTCGTCGGGCGGTGACAGGATATCGGGTCGCTGCGCACAGACCACGCGATCGAGCACGGGTTTCCCGCCAGGTGACCGGCGACGATGCGCGCACCGGCGGGTGTTCAGGCGGGTTTCGGGGCCGCGGCGCGGTGCGGCTTTACATCGACTTGCGGGCAGCGTAGTTTTGCGCGGCGGTGCCACTACATCTTGTGGTTGCCCTGCGATGCGCGGCCCATGGATTGTGGCTCCGGCCATCCATCGGCGGGAGGGGGAGGAAAGCGCGCCGGCACGGGTGCGGTCCTGCGAATGGAGAGAAGGAGAACGATGAGCACGGTGCGCCTCGAACAGCTCGCGCGCGGCGCGGTGGAGATTCCGCTGCAGCCGGCGTCCTGGGACATCTGGGACAAGAAGTACCGCCTCAAGACCAAGCACGGCGAGCCGGTCGACGTCACCGTCGATCACACGTGGCAGCGCGTTGCCAAAGCGCTGGCGGATGTCGAGTCGACGCCGGAAAAGCAGAAGTACTGGCACGAGCGCTTCCTCTGGGCGTTGCGTCGCGGTGCGATCCCGGCCGGGCGCATCACGTCCAACGCCGGCGCGCAGGAACACAAGCCGAAGACCTCCACGATCAACTGCACGGTCTCCGGCACCATCGAGGACTCGATGGACAATATCCTCGACAAGGTCCACGAGGCCGGCCTCACGCTCAAGGCAGGTTGCGGCATCGGCTACGAGTTCTCGACGTTGCGGCCGCGTGGTGCCTATGTCTCCGGCGCCGGCGCGTACACGTCGGGCCCGCTGTCGTTCATGGACATCTACGACAAGATGTGTTTCACCGTCTCGTCCGCGGGCGGTCGCCGCGGCGCACAGATGGGCACGTTCGACGTCAGCCACCCCGACGTGCGCGAGTTCATCAAGGCCAAGCGCGAGGATGGGCGCCTGCGCCAGTTCAATCTTTCCCTGCTGATCACCGACGGCTTCATGGAAGCGGTCGAGAAGGATGCCGACTGGCCGCTGGTGTTCCCCGTTCACATCAAGGAAAAGGACGAGGTCGACCTCGCGGACGCCGAGGCGGTCGTCTGGCGCGAATGGCCGACGCACGGACACTACGTCGTGCGCGACGACGGACTGGTCGCATGCAAGGTCTACGGCCACGTCAAGGCGCGCCACCTGTGGGACATGATCATGGTCTCGACGTACGACTACGCCGAGCCCGGTTTCATCCTGATCGACCGCGTCAACGAGATGAACAACAACTGGTGGTGCGAGAACATCCGCGCGACCAATCCTTGCGGCGAGCAGCCGTTGCCGCCCTACGGCTCCTGCCTGCTCGGCTCGGTGAACCTGACCTGTTTCGTGCGCGATCCGTTCGGCCCGAAGGCGCGCTTCGACTGGGAGGAGTACCGCGAGGTCGTGCGCGTGTTCACGCGCATGCTCGACAACGTGGTGGAGATCAACGGTCTTCCGCTGGAGCAGCAGCGCAACGAGATCCTCGGCAAGCGCCGTCACGGCATGGGCTTCCTCGGCCTCGGCTCCACCGTCACCATGCTCAAGATGCGCTACGGCAGCGAAGCCGCCTGCCGCTTCACCGAGGACGTGGCGCGCGAGATGGCGCTTGCCGGTTGGGAAGTCGCGCTGTCGCTGGCCGAGGAAAAAGGCCCCGCGCCGATCCTCGCGCAGGAGTTCACGGTCACCGGCGAAATGCTGCGCAAACGTCCGGAAATGGCGGCCGATGGCTGGAAGGTCGGCGATCGCATTCCGGGCCGCATCCTCCATGCGCGGTACAGCCGCTACATGCAGCGGGTTGCCGAGGTGGCGCCCGAACTCGTCGCGCGGCTGGCCGAAACCGGAGCCCGCTTCACCCATCATTCCTCGATCGCGCCGACCGGCACGATCTCCCTCTCGCTGGCCAACAATGCCAGCAACGGCATCGAGCCGAGCTTCGCGCATCACTACAGCCGCAACGTGATCCGCGAAGGTCGCAAGACCAAGGAGAAGGTCGAGGTGTTCAGCTACGAGCTGCTCGCCTACCGCGAACTGATCAACGGCAGGGCCATGCCCTTCTCGCAGGATCCGGCCGAGAAGCTGCCCGACTACTTCGTTGCCGCCGACGACATCACCCCGAAGGAGCACGTCGACATCCAGGCGGCGGCCCAGAGGTGGGTGGACTCCTCGATCTCGAAGACCGCGAATGTCCCCACGGATTACCCGTACGAGGACTTCAAGGACATCTACCGCTATGCCCACCGCCAGGGCTTGAAGGGATGCACGACGTTCCGCTTCAACCCGGCGGCCTTCCAAGGAGTGCTGGTCAAGGAGCATGATCTTGCCAACACCACCTACCGCTTCGAGCTCGAGGACGGTTCCGTGGTGGAGGTCAAGGGCAACGAGGAGATCGAGTACGACGGCGAGACGCATACCGCGGCGAATCTGTTCGATGCGCTGAAGGAAGGCTATTACGGCAAGTTCTAGCCGTGACGCGCCCGAGTTACGCATCGCGCCCCGATTGCGCATCGGTGAAGCTGTCGTCCGACTTTCCAACCACGTCAATCGATCCACGCGGACACAGACCGAGGAGAGGGGAACACCATGAGCAGTGAAAGTTCGTTCGAGCAGTTCAAGGAAGGCGCGGCGCAGATGGGTGGCGCCATTGCCGATGCGGCCAGCGCCGTGGCCACGTCGGTCGGCAACGCCGCGACCGACGCGAAGGACGCGGTCGTCGCGACGGCGAAGAAGGCCGCGAAGAAGGCGCAGAAGGCACGCAAGCAGACCGCACGCAAGGTCAAGGCCGTCGTCGCGAAGGCGAAGAAAGCTGTCGTCAAGGAAGAGACGGCCGTGAAGAAAACGGCGAGGAAGGTCGAGAAGAAGGCCGCTGCTGCCGCGAAGAAGGTCAAGGCGACCGTAGCCGCCGACAGGAAGGCCGCGAAGAAGGCCGTCAAGAAGGCGGAAAAGAAGGTCGCGAAGAAGGCCTCGGCCGCCAGGAAAGCCGTGAAGAAGGCGGAGAAGAAGGTTGCCCGGAAAGCGGCTTCGGTGAAGAAGACGGTCGCCAGGAAGGCCGGTGCGGCGAAGAAGACCGTACGCAAGGCCGAGAAGAAGGTGGCGAAGAAGGTCTCCGCGGCAAAGAAGGCGGTCAAGAAGGCCGTGCGCAAGGCGGCCCCGCGCAAGGCGCCCGCGAAGAAGGTCGCCAAGAAGGCGGTAAAGAAGTCTGCTCGTCGCCGCTGATCGGCGAACCACCGGCGTGCCGGCCTGCGGCGGCCGGCCGTCGGTGTGATCGATTCACCTGCCGCACGGAGCAGAACCGATGGCAACCCGCAAGCGCACCACGATGTATTCCAGTGCCGGCAAGAAGCTGTATGCCGTGCGCAATGCCGACGGCACGTTCAAGGACATCCAGAGCTACGCGCGCGCGCATCGCATGGACATGGCGCGCAAGAGCAAGGCGGAACTGGAGGCGGCAGCAAAGAAGGCCGCGAAGAAGTCGGCTGCGAAGAAAGCCGTGAAGAAGGCCGTGAAGAAGGTTGCGAAGAAGACCACCGCCGGGAAAGCGGCAGTGAAGAAGGTGGCCGCGAAGAAGGTGGTTGCCGGAAAGATCGCCGCGAAGAAGGTCGGGGCGAAGAAGGTGGCCACGAAGAAGGTGGCCAGGAAGGCGGTGAAGAAAGCGGCGAACAAGTCAGTGAAGAAGACCGCTCCGCGCAAGGCGGCTCGCAGGTAGACGAGGAAGGACGACGCGACGTCGTCGCGGCGGGCGGAGCCGGCGCAGGTCCGGTGTGCCGCCCGTGCCGCGACGTTCCTTTTTCAGCTGCGCCGGTTCTGCATCGCAGCCGGCCTAATGCAATCGTTCCACGGAACAACGCAATGAAGATCACCAAGAAGATCACGGGATACAGTGTCGTCAAGCCGGAAGACGCCGTCGTCCCTCCCGCAGCGCGCGAGGATGCCGCCGCCGTCGCGGAAGTCATCCAGATGCACGAGAAGGTCGAGAGGCCGGACACGCTGATCGGTGCAACGTACAAGATCAAGTCGCCGCTGTTCGAGCACGCCCTGTACGTGACCATCAACGACATCGTGCTCAATCAGGGCACCGAACACGAGCTGCGCCGACCCTTCGAGATCTTCATCAACTCCAAGAACATGGATCACTTCCAGTGGATCGTGGCGCTCACGCGGATCATGAGCGCCGTGTTCCGCAAGGGGGGGGACGTGACGTTCCTCGTCGAGGAGCTCAAGGCCGTGTTCGATCCGCGTGGCGGATACTTCAAGGCGGGCGGCGTCTACATGCCGAGCATCGTTGCCGAACTCGGCGCGGTGATCGAGCAGCACATGAAGATGATCGGGCTGCTGCACGACCCGGAGCTCGATGACGCACAGCGAAAGCTCATCGACGAGAAGCGCGCAGCCTACGAATCCCGCTCGAGGAAAGGCGCCGGCGGGAGCGAGGGTGCATCCGCGTCTTCCGCCGGAGCGGGTACCGACGTCGCGGCCGGCGCATTCCCGTCCGGCGCCACGCTCTGTCACAAGTGCAACACCGCTGCGCTCGTGCTGATGGACGGGTGCTCGACGTGCCTCAATTGCGGATACTCCAAGTGCGGCTAGCCCGGCATGCTCCGCGTGCCATCCCCGCGCGGGCAGAGGGCATCTCCGGCGCACGCCGCGCGGGGCGATTGAGCTGACACCGCTGCGGGGCGTCTCCGGCGAGCGGTCCGCACAGCCGAAACCCGCCCCGCCATCTCGGTGAAGCCCGTCGCGGCAGCGCTGCGGGCCTTGGTCACCGGTAACGAGCGCATCGAGCACGGCGGCCCGTCCACGTGCCGGCGCGCGTCTTCGCCGAGTCGCTCGTTTCCTTGCGGTGCACAACGGCTTTCGCCGCCGCATTCGTAGAATCGGTCGCCGATTCCGGCGTGGTCCGGCTTGCGCCGGCGGAGCATCCGATGAGCGAACCAACGCGCGCGAACGCATCCGAGCCGAACGGCACCGATGACGTCGCACTGCGCCCGTTCGTTGTCCCGACGAGGCATCCGGCATGGTCCGCACCGTTCCGCTGGCTGGCACTCGGCTGGCGCGACGTTCGGCGCGCGCCCATGCTGACCGCCTTGTTCGGCGGCGTCATCGTGTTGGTCAGCGTTCTGGTGTCGCTGCTGGCCTGGAATCTCGGGCGTTTCGCGCTGCTGGCGACATTGCTGTCCGGCTTCGTGTTCGTCGCGCCGTTGATCGCGGTCGGCTTGTATTGCGTCAGCCGTGAACTCGAACGAGGGCGCACGCCGCGGCTGGCCGATTCCTTCGTGCTTGCGCGCCGCGTGGCGGGACAGGCAGCCGTGTTCGCGCTCGCGCAGGGCGTGATCGTCCTGATCTGGTCGCGGGCGGGCATGCTGTTGTCCGCGTTCTGGCCCACGGGTGCGGAGGGCGGCACGAGCGCACTGGTCGAGTATCTCGCGATCGGCAGCCTCGTCGGCGGCGTTTTCGCCGCGATCACGTTCGCGGTTGCGGCGTTCTCGCTGCCGATGATCGCCGATCGCGATGTCGACATGATCACCGCCGCGGTTTCGAGCGTGAACGCCGTGGTCCGCAACCTGCCGGTCATGGCGCTGTGGGGCGCGCTGATCGTGCTGATCACCGCCGCGGGATTTGCCCTCGGGATGATCGGGCTCGGCGTTGCGATGCCGTGGCTCGCGTACGCGGCCTGGCATGGGTACCGCGAGGTGCTCGATGCGTCGGCGTGGCCCGAGCTGACCTGAAGCAGCCCGCGCGGACGTGGCGTCGCGAACGTGCCGCGTCGACGCGCGGATGCCGCGAGCCGGCGGTTCGCATCAGTGCGCGGTCGCGTCGGCGACGCGCGTCGAACGTGACGTGACGGGCGTGATCACGTGCAGCGAGCGCGCGAGCTCGGCCTCGCGCCCGATGCGCTCCGGCGGCCAGTCCGGGATTTCGCGGTCGATCCAGTATCCGGCCCACGCATCGCGCCCGGCACGCTTGGCGAGATACAGGGCGCTGTCGGCGAGTTGCACGCTCGCCTGCCACCCGCCGGCGTGTTGTGCGCCCGGCAGCGGCAGGTTGGCGTAGCCGATCGATGCGCCGACATGCAGTGCGCCCTTCGTGCTCATCACCGGCTCCGCCAGCAGCCTGCGCAGCCGGTCCGCTTCGCTGCGTGCACTCTCGGCATTGCAGTGCGGCAACAGCACGAGGAATTCCTCGCCACCCCACCTCGCGACGTGGGCCTGCGGACCGAAGTGGCCGCGCAGCCGTCGTGCGTAGGCGATCAGCACGTGATCGCCGATGTCATGGCCGTGCGAGTCGTTGATCTGCTTGAAGAGGTCGATGTCGATCAGGAACACGCCGGCGAAGCCACCCGGATCCGACAGGGTCGCACGCAGGCGTTCGGTCATCTCGCGCCGGTTCGCGAGGTCGGTGAGCGGGTCGACATGGCTGGCGCGGTACAGGCGCCGGTTCATGCGACGCTGCCAGAACAGGACCAGCGAGCCGGCGACCAGCAGCAGGCCGGCGATGCCCGCGACCAGCCACGTCATGCGCTTGCGCGACTCGAGCAGGCGCGCCTGCGTGTCGGCGCTTGCCTGCAGGCGCTCGAGTTCCAGCCGCTGTTCGCGGTCGCGCATGTGCGCGTCGAGCGCGGCGAGGCGTTCGTGATTGCGATGCCGCAGGTATCGTTCCCGCAGGTCGATGATCCGCCGCAGCTCCGCGGCGGCCTCCTCGTGCCGTGCGGCGCGCTGCAGCAAATCGGCGCGCAGCCGCAGCAGGTCCCAGATCTGGATTTCGGTCAGCGGCGCCTCGTTGACGTGCTGCAGCAACGTGATGGCGCCGGCGAGGTCGCCCGCGTCCGCGCGCTGGCGTGCCTCGAGCATCGCGATCTGCATGTCCGCGGACGTGTCGCGCGATGGCACATCCATCGTCCGGGCGCGGCGCAGCAACGCGGCGACCTCGTCGGTTGCTCCGGCGTCGTGCAGCGCATTGGCCAGGGCGATCGTCGCGCTCAGTTCCTGCGCCGGTCCGCCGGCGCCCTGCTCGCGGATCAATTCGAGCGCGCGTCGGAGATGCGGCACGGCATCGGCATGCCGGTCCTGGCGGTCCAGCGTCAGGCCCAGGTTGTAGCGAACCGGTGCTTCGTAGCGGTGGTCATCGAGGCGTTCCATGAGCGCGAGGGCCTGCTCGTAGTTGACCTGTGCGCGTGCCGGCTCCTCCAGTTCGGAATGCAGCACGCCGAGGTTGATCAGCAGCGCGACGCGCTCGCTTTCCAGTCCGTGCGACTCCGCGTCATTCGCCGCCTGCGCGTAGAAGTCGAGCGCGCCGACGCGATCGCCGGTCTGGTGGAGGATGACGCCGGCGCGGCGCGTGAGGCGAACGCGCGCGGCATGGTCCTCGACCGCGTGCACGAGGTCGAACAGCGCATGCGCGTCGCGGCGCGCATCGTCGTGTTGGCCGAGTACCGCCCACGCGTAGCCCCGGCATCCTACGGCCTCGGCGCGTTGCAGGCCGGACAGGGCCGTGCCTTGCTCGAGCACGCTCTGTGCCAGAGCGATGGCGCGCCTGGGTTCGGAATCCTCGATCTGCGTGCAGGCAGCGATCCGTTCGTCGACCGTCACGGGCAGCGTCGACTCGTGCGGCGCCACGGCACCGACGCGGATCGACGTCCAAGCGAGTACTGCCAGTGCGGCGCACGATGTCCAACGCATCCGGAACCCGTCCCCAAGGCGGTCGCCGCTCCTGCGGCAACACGGTCATGCACGCACTGTGCCACGGGCGGAACCCGATCGAAGCCGCGGGGGGCGGACCAACGGGAATCGGCGGGTCGAGGTGCCGGGCGAAGCGCGGCAACTTTCCCCTTGCGTCGAGCAGTGGTTCAATCGAGCGCAGGGGCATGGATCTGCAACACGGCGAGGTGAGGGATGTCCGGATCGACCTTGTTCCGGATGGCGCTTGGCGCTCTGGCGATGGCCGCGACGATGCACCTCCAGGCGACCACGTTCCATGTGGACCCGGTGGACGGAAGCGACGCGACGGGTGACGGCAGCGCCGCGCAGCCGTGGCGTTCGCTCGGCCACGTGTTCGATGCCGATCTGGTCGAGACGCGAGTCTGGCCGGATTACCCGTACGAATCGGGCATGGAACTGGTTCCGGTGAACGAGGGAGCCCCGGTGCGCGCGGGCGACACGATCCTGCTGCACGACGGATATCACGGCAATCTCGTGATCGAGCATGCGTACAACACGGCGCCGATCACCGTCGCCGCCGCACCGGGAGAGAGGCCGCTTGCGCGCAGCCTGCTGGTGCGCGCGGCGCAGAACTGGATCGTGGAAGGCATCGCGGTCAGCGCCGCGTCCGGTGGCGACGATTGGCCCGCGACGCTGGTCGAAGTGATCGATCACAACTTCTTCGGGCCGAGCCGGGACATCCGTCTCGAGAATCTGGACATCGACACCGTGCCCGATGCTTCCGCCTAGGGCGTGGAGGAATGGCGCGACCACGCATCGAGCGGCGTTAAGATCACGGCCAGCCGTTCGGCCATCTCCGGCAGCCGCATTCGCAACGTGCGCTTCGGCATTTCCGTCACCGGTGACGACGTCACGGTCCGCGGCAACACGATCGACGGATTCTCCGCCGACGGCCTGCGCGGCCTCGGCGATCGCGGCGTGTACGAGTACAACACCGTCCGCAACAGCAAGATCGGCGACGATCTGGACGGCAACCACGACGACGGGTTCCAGAGCTGGAGTGTCGGCGCCGATGGCGTGGGAACGGGCGTCGTGCGCGATGTCGTATTGCGCGGGAACGTGTTCATCGGCGCGACCGATCCGGACGATCCGTTGCGCGGTTCGATGCAGGGAATCGGTTGCTTCGATGGGTTCTTCGAGGGCTGGGTGGTCGAGAACAACGTGGTCGTCGTCGACCATTTCCACGGCATCAGCTTCTACGGCATGCGTGATTCGCGCATCGTCAACAACAGCGTGATCGATCTCGTGCCGGGATCGCCCGGCCCGACGTGGGTCCGCCTGAACAACCACAAGAACGGCACGCCGAGCGAGAACGTTGTCGTGCGCAACAATCTCGCGCCGCGCTTCGTGGTCGGCGGCACCGCGATCGAATCCGATCACAACGTCGAGATCGCCGACGCCGACGCACTGTTCGTCGCGCCGCCGCTCGATCTGCATCTTCGTGCCGGGGCCGCCGTGATCGATGCCGGCAGCCCGGACCTCGCGCCGGTCGCGGATGCCGACGGCGTGCCGCGCCCGCAAGGCGCGGGCGTCGACATCGGTGCGTACGAGTTCCGGGGCGATGCCATCTTCGCGGATGGCTTCGAGGATTGACCGGGCGGCCCCGCAGACGCGGGGCGAGCCCTGGTTCAGAACCGCACGTTCAGGCTCATCCAGAGATTGCGGGCCTTGTCCTTGTTGTTGTAGTCGTCGAGATAGGTCAGCGAGTAGCCGCCCTGGCCGTCGTCGGTGAACGTGGTGTGGAACGAGGTGAAGTCCTCGTCGAGCAGGTTGTTGATGCGTCCCGCGACCGTCACGTGGTCGTTGAAGCGGTATTGCGCCGCGAGGTGCAGCACCTTGTAGCTCTTGTAGTAAAGCGGATTGCCGTCGTCGTCGGTGCTGCCGCGGTAGCGCTTCGAGCGTGCCTCGCCGATCAACTGCATGCCGAAGCGGTCGCTGACTGCCCAGTCCAGCGTGACGTTGTACATGTGCTTGGCCGACTGCGCGAGCGGAAGGCCCGCGTCGTCGCCGCTCTTGCGTTCGCTGTCGGTGTACGTGTAGTTCGCGCGCAGCGAGAGGGGATCGACGATCTGCCAGCGACCGGCGAGTTCGAGACCCTGGATGCGTGCCTTGTCCACGTTGATGTACTGGTTGACGTTGCCGACGCCGAGCACGGCCCAGTAGTCGCCGAGGTTCACGCAGGGGCGGACGCCCCCGGTCACGGTGCAGCTCTGGCTCGCCTCGGCGCGCTCGATCTTGTCCCGGAAGTTGTTGTGGAACGCGGTGACGTTGAAATTGTGCGCGCCGTCCGGCGAGGTCCAGTACAGCGCGATCTCGCTGTTGACGCTGGTTTCGGGCTCGAGGTCCGGGTTGCCGGCCCAGGGACTGGTGCCCTGTCCGCCGAAGCCGGTGATGCCGTCGTAGAGATCGGTCGTCTTGGGCGTCTTGTAGCCGGTGCTGACGCCGCCTTTCAGCGTCCAGGTGTCGCTCATCTCGTACACGGCATACACGCGCGGGCTGACGTGGCCGCCGAACAGGTTGTGATGGTCGTAGCGGACGCCGCCGGTGACGGTGAGTGCGTCGATCGGCGTCCAGTTGTCCTCCGCGAACACGGACCACATGCGGTGTTCCTGAACGGTGCCGTTGCCGTAGCCGCCGCTTTCCATGCCGAACACGCCGTCCTCCAGCTCGCCGTCGATGGCCTGGCCGCCGACGACGAAGTGATGCGCGCCGCCCCAGCCCTCGACCGGAATGTCGAACTTCGCGTCGAGCGTGTACTGGTTGCTCTCCATGGTGCGCTTGGGGCGCGGCAGGAACGTGCTTTCGGCGAGTGCACGGCGTTCGTCGACGCTCATGCCTGCGTAGGCGCCGGTGCCGTCGTACATTTCCTGCAGCAGCACGCGCTCCTCGACCGAGAACGGCAGCGTGCGGCCGTCGTTGGCGGTGTCGATCCACGACAGCGCAGCATAGCCGTGGCCCCATTCGAAATCGCCGTTCCACGACAGCGCCCACTGGTCGCGCGTGAACTTCTGTTCGTCCACGTAGCCCACGCGTGGAGCGACGCGGCCGTCTTGCGCACGCCAGATCGTGGCGATGCTGTCCACCGTGCCGAGCGGATACGCCGTCGAGCCGAGGTTGTTGGTGTAGGGATGGTTGTCGTAGACCTGTTCGGAGCGGTCGATGTCGAACTGCAGGCTGTGGAAGTCACCGATCTTCCAGCTCAGCGTCGCGCCGATCTCCTTGTTCGTGTTGTCGACCGTCTTGCCGCCGGCGCCGAAGCCGAGCGGGCGCTCGTGCTCGACGCCGTTCGGGTCGACCACCACGTCGTACTCCGGCTCGGACGCATTGCGCCTGTACCAGGAGCCGCGCAGCCCGAGGCCGATGCGGTCACCAATGATCGGGCCGCTCAGCGCGAAGTCGAACGTGCTGTCGGTGCCGAAGTCGTCGTTCTGCTGGAAGTTGTGCGTGGCCGTCGCCGAGCCGTACCAGCGGTCGCCGACCTTGCGCGTGATGATGTTGATCACGCCGCCGAGCGCGTCCGCGCCGTACAGCGTGGATGCGGGGCCGCGGATCACCTCGATGCGCTCGATCATGTCCAGCGGCGGGATGTGGTTGAACTGGTTTCCGCCGAAGCTGTTCGGGTAGATGTCGCCGTGGTTGTTCTGGCGCCGGCCGTCGATCAGGATCAACGTGTAGTCCGCGCCCATGCCGCGCATGGAAATGGTCTTCTGCCCGGTCTTGTCCGAGGTTTCGCCGACATCCACGCCCTCGAGATCGCGCACCGCGTCGATCAGCGTCATGTACGGTCGCTTGGCCAGTTCCTCGCGCGTGATCACGCTGATGCTCGCCGGCGCATCGGTGATCTTCTGTTCGAAGCCGGATGCCGTGACGACGATCTGATGCATCTCGACGGTGTCGGCCTCGTCCGGGGCCGAGTCGGCCAGAAGCGGCGGCGCCAGCGCAAATGCGATCAGCGCGGCGAGCGGACGGATGGTTGGGAAGGACGTGTTCCGGGCATTCATGGGCAGGATTCCAGCAGCAGGTCGGATGGGCGCAGGCGTTGCGCCAGCCGCTCGGTCGCGAGCGGACGGAAGAAAGGGAGGGAAGGAAGCTCAGCGTGCGGGCGGCGCGCGGCCGCGGCTGGCACGCAGATGCGCGTGCGCAGGCAGCCGGGTGTCCGGTCGCGTCGTCGGGCACGGGGGGCGGACGCGACGGCGCTCCTGAAAAGGATGCGGATGTCCGCGAGTCCGGTGGCGGCCCGGCATGCGACGGGCGGAGTCGGGGCGCAGGGGTGGACGATTGCCACGGCGGCATCGTGGTCGCGCCGCCGCCGATGCGCTTCACCCGCGTCGGCGAGCAGCTCCGGCATGGCCGACAGGGCCGGACGCTCGTTGCCAGTGAATCCAGCGCCGCGCGCCGGCGCTCCGGCGGTGGCCGCCAGCGAGATCACGCACAGCCATAGCGCACACGCGGCAGCAAGCCATGCGTGCCAGCGAAGCTTGGCGCTCGTGCGGGCCATGCGCGGTGCGGAATCCCCAGTGGGCAGCTAATCCGGCGAACCATAATGAAAACGATTCGCATTAGCAAGGAATGGAATGTCGCAGTCACGGTGCCTTCGTGCCCATGCTCTGCATCGGCGCGAGTCGCGCGACGTAGAATCGCCGCATGACGGTACCGGCGGCCACGCAGGTGCGGAACAGGCGATCGAACACGCCGCCGAGCGCGCGCGACCTGCCGCGATTGCTGGCGCGGATCCGTGCCTGCCACGCATGCGCGGAACATCTGCCGCTCGGTCCGCGTCCGATCGTGCAGGCCGGTCCGGATGCGCGGCTTCTCGTCGTCGGCCAGGCGCCGGGCGCAAGAGTGCATGCCAGCGGAATTCCATGGGACGATGCGAGCGGCGCGCGGCTCTGCGACTGGCTCGGCATCGACGCGGTGACGCTGCATGATCCCGCGCGCGTGGCGATAGCGCCGATCGGTTTCTGCTATCCGGGGCGCGGCCCGGGCGGCGACCTGCCGCCTCGGCCCGAATGCGCGCCGCTCTGGCTGGATGCGCTTGTTGCGCACCTGCAGCGGATCGAACTCGTGCTGCTGGTCGGCGCGCATGCGCAGCGCCGCTTTCTCGGCGCCGCGCGCAAGTCCACGCTTGCCGCAACCGTCGCCGCGTTCGACGACTATGCGCCGCGCTGGTTCCCGCTGCCGCATCCCTCGCCGCGCAACACCGCGTGGCGGCAGCGCAATGCATGGTTCGAGCGGGACGTGCTGCCGCGCTTGCGGGCGCGCGTCGCCGCGCTGCTCGGATCCGGGAATCGGCCATGAAGAAGCTGCCCGACATCAGGTTGCAGCGCGCCTACGAGGCCCCGACCCCGCACGATGGCTATCGCGTGCTCGTCGACCGTTTCTGGCCGCGCGGACGCAGCAGGGAAGCGCTCGAACTCGACGAGTGGGCGCGCGATCTCGCGCCGAGCGCGGACCTGATCCGCTGGTACGGCCACGCACCGGAGCGTTGGGCCGCGTTCCGGGAGCGGTATCTCGCCGAGCTCGCCACGCCCGCGCAGCGCGAACGCCTGCGTGCGCTGCTGGTTGCGGCCGCCGGAAGACGCATCACGCTGGTCTACGGCGCACGCAGCGAAACCGGCAACCAGGCGGTGGTGCTGCGCGAAGTGCTGGAACATCTTCCGGCCACGGCGTGAAGCGCGACGGCTGCGCGGCTCAGCGATCCGCGCGATCCGACTCCACGACCATGTCCAGCACCAGTGCCCGGGATGGCGCATCCGCCGGCGGATCGGCGATCGTGTAGCGTTTGACCCGGAGCACGTTGCGGATGCCGGGCTCGTGCGTGTAGCCATCGATCGGCTGGTACAGCAGCGTCCACGCGCCCGGCTCGCCCGTACGGAGGCCGTTCGCGTCGTAATGCAGCTCGCGCACCCGGAGACAGCGGGCGTCCGGAATCAGCGGGTGCGAGCACGGCTCGGTTCGTGGCGCGACTTCGAGAAACACGATTTCGCCGGGGCCGCCGTAACGCGCCTCGGCGGTCGGCTCGCCGGCGAAGGTCAGCGTGTCGCCGCCCGCCGTGACGAGACGCAGCAGCGGCGGCGTGCCGGCGACGACCGAGACGGCCGGCCGCGACTCGATGCGCCGCGCGATCTCGTCGTCGAGCTGCATCACGGCCGGATCGACGCAGGCCCGCTTGGTCGAGGCGAGCGGACCGGCCACCAGGTACCCGTCCTCGATCGCGTAGCCGCCGCCGATGCGGTTGCAGGCATTGCCGATCGCGATCCGCCCGTCCGCGAAGTCGAGCTGGATCGGCTGCTCCGGTCGCACCAGCAGCGCGTCGATCCGTGCGCCGCGCCGGTTCGTCGCGTCGCGCAGGCGCCAGTGCCAGCGGTCGAGGTCCACGGCCGAGGCGGTTGCCGCCTTCTCCGCGGCGTGCGCCGCCGGCGGTTGCGTGGGCGACGCCGAGCACGACGCGAGAACGGGCAGGAGCAGCAGGGCGTAGCGCATCACGATCCTCCGGCATGCGGCGCGGTTCGCGACACCATACGCCGCGCCGCAAGCCGGCGCGAGCGATTGCTTCGTATCGCCGGGCCGCGGATCGCTTCAGTCGAAGCCGTTGCGGAAGATCGTGTCGTCCGCGCCGGTTCCGCGCCGGATCCGGGCCATGTGCTCGACGCGCCCGGCGTGCTGATGGCTGCCCACGCGCATGCGCACGCGCAGGAAGTGCAGTTCGCTGCCCGGATCGAAGCCGCCGAACTCCCAGCCGCCCGCGATCGGCGTCATCGCGCCGACGTCGGTGAAGGTTTCGCCGTCGAGCGAATATGCGAGAAGCGGCGGCTCGATGCCTTCCGGATTGCCGCCGTCGCGCAGCCAGGTCACCGTGTCGCCCTCGTGACGCAGCCATTGCTGCGTGGCGCCGGGAATGCTCAGGCGCGCCAGTCGCGCGCGCGCCAGTCCGGCGATGTGCGCGAAGATGCCGCCGACCAAGAGCTTGCCGTCGGTCTGCCATGCGATCGACCGCACCGCGTTGTCCGCCTCGACATCGGCGAACGAGGAATCGAGGCTGCCGTCCGGATGCAGCAGCGCGAGGTGCGTGCGCGCCTGCCCGGAGACGTGCGTGAAGGTTCCGGCGATCGCGATGCGCCCGTCCGCACGCAATGCGATGTCCGTGACCGAGCCGTCGAGATCGGTGATGAAGCCCGGATCGAACGTGCCGTCCGGGCCGAGCCGCGCGAGAAACGCCATGCCGGTTCCCGCGATCTCGGTGAAGTTGCCGGCGACCAGCAGCTTGCCGTTGCCGGGCATCCGCACGATCGCGTTGACCACGCCGTCGGCCTGTGCCGCGAACGTCGGATCGAGCGTGCCGTCGGCGGCAAGGCGCACGAGCCGCGAGCGGGCGAACCCGCCGATCTGCGTGAACGCGCCGCCGACCACGATGCGACCGTCGTCCAGTGGCAGCAGTGCGGTCACGCTGCCGTCGGCTGGCGCGTCGAACGAGGTGTCGAGCGAACCGTCGGGATGCAGGCGCGCCAGTTTGGAGCGCGCCACGCCGTCGACCTCGGAAATCGAGCCGCCGATCAGGATGCGGCCGTCGCGCTGGATCGCGACCGCGGAGACCGGCCCGGAAACATCGGGCGAGAACGCGCTATCGACGGTGCCGTTCGCCCGCAGGCGCGCGACGGACGTTCGCGGCGTTCCGAGCAGCTGCGTGAAGTTGCCGCCGACCACGACCGCACCGTCCGGCTGCGTGGCCATGGTGCGCACCAGTCCGGTCGTGCTGCCGGTGCCGACGCCTGCGTCGACCGCGCCGTCCGGCAGCAGCCGCGCGATGCGTCCGCGCGCGGCATCGTCGATCTGGGTGAACGCGCCGCCAAGCAGCATTTTCCCGTCGGACGTCGCGAGAATCGAAGAGACCTCACTGTTGGCCGGCGTGGACAGCGTCCTGTCCAGGTATCCGTCACGGGTCAGGCGCGCCAGCGACGGGTTCGTGAGCGCGCCGACATCCGCGAACAGGCCGCCGATCACCAGTGCGCCGTTCGGCTGCACCGCGATCGAGCGCACGGCATCGAGGCCGAAGGTGACCTTGCCGACGAAGCGCGTATCCACCGAGCCGTCGCGCGTCAGGCGCACGATCCCCGGCGTGTCCTCGCCTTCGACTTCGAGGAACGCGCCGCCGGCGAGAATCAGCCCGTCCGCAGTGAGTGCCAGCGCGCGTACCGCGTCATCGGCATCCGGACGAAAGCCCGCGTCGATGCTGCCGTTCGCGTTGAGCCGCGTGAGCCGCACGCGCGGCTGGCCGAGAACCTGCGTGAAGTCGCCGCCGACCACGATGCGGTCGTCGTGCTCCACGAGCAGCGCATGCACGGGTGCGTTCGCGTTCGGATTGAACAGCGGATCGACGCTGCCGTCGGCGCGGATTCGCGCGATGCGGTTGCGCGGAATGCCGTCGACCTGCGTGAACGCGCCACCGGCCAGCAGCGATCCGTCGCGTTCCATGGCCAGCGTCTCGACCACGCCATTGACCGGCACGTCGAAGTCGGCGTCCGGCGTGCCGTCGGGCAGCAGCCGCGCGAGGCGGGTGCGGGCGATTCCGGCGACCGACGCGAAGTTGCCGCCGATCACGATGCTGCCGTCCGCCTGCAGCACGATCGCCTGCACCGCACCATCGGTACTGGCGTCGAAGCCGGCATCCAGCGACCCATCCGGCAGCAGGCGCGCGAGGTGCGCGCGCGCCAACGGACCGGCTTGCGTGAAATCGCCGCCGATCAGGATGCGGCCATCCGCTTGCACCGCGATCGCACGCACCGGGCCGTTCAGTTGCGGCAGGAATCCCGTGTCCAGCACGCCGCTGGCGTCGATGCGCCGCAGCCATGCGTGGCCGGCGAGGTTGATGCGCTCGAAATCGCCGCCGACGAGAATCCTGCCGTCGGCCTGCAGCGCGACTGCGTGGACAGTGCCATCGATCAGCACACTGAAACGGTCGGCGGCCGACTGCGCGGCGACATGGCCGGCCAGCAGCACGATGCCGAGCAGTGCGCTGCCAAGCCAGTGGATGATGCGCCTCTGCGGCCGTATGCGCGATGCGGACATGTTCGTTCTCCTTAAGGCGGACGCCGGATGTCGGGGGGGTCTGGCCTTCAGCACGTAAAGGCGCGTCGCGATCTGCCACGGCGCCACGGTTGCCGCGCGACGCTGCTAGAGTGGCAGGCCATCCCTGCCGTCATCCGGAGTCGTCATGCGCACTCGCCTCGCGCGCCTTGCCGTTCCCGCCGCCGTGCTCGTGCTCGCCGCATGCCAGAGCGCGTACTACGGCACGATGGAGAAGTTCGGTTACGCCAAGCGCGACATCCTGGTCGATCGCGTCGCGGCAGCACGCGGCTCGCAGGAAAAGGCCGAGGAGGCCTACGTCGATGCGCTCACCGCGTTCCGTTCGGTGGTGGCGTTCGATGGCGGCAACCTCGAAACCGTCTACGGCAAGCTCAAGGCGCGCTACGACGACGCGGTGGCGCGCGCCGATGTCCTCGGCGAGCGCGTGGATGCGGTGGAATCGGTGGCCGATGCGCTGTTCCGCGAGTGGGAACAGGAACTCGCGCAGTACCAGAGTGCCTCGCTGCGTGCGCAATCCAAGGCGCAGCTCGACCGTACGCGCGCCCGCTACGCGCAGGTGCGCAGTGCGATGAACCGGGCGCGCGACAGCTTCCGGCCCGCACTCGCCGCGCTCGGCGATCAGGTGCTGTTTCTCAAGCACAACCTCAACGCCGCCGCGATCGGCGCGATCAAGGGCGAGTTGCCGCGCCTGCAGGAGGATGCGGACCGGCTGCGCCGCGACATCGAACGCGCGACCGCGGAGGCAGACCGCTTCCTGGCCGAATTCCGCTGATGGGGCTCGCAATCCTGTCGCTCGGCTGGGCGGGCGTCGCGCAGGCCGCGCTGATCGCGTTCGCGATCGGCCTTGCGCTTTCGCTCGCGGCGCATGCGCTTGCACCGCGCTTCGGCTGGCGCGAGGGAACGGCGATCGGCGTCTCGATCGGTCTTGCCCTGCTGATCGGCGCCGGCGTCGATGCCTGGCACCTGTTCTACCTGTCCATCGTGCGGCTGGAGTCGCCGATGCTGATCCGCCACGTACTGGCCTCGATCCACGATCCGGGCATGCTCGGGTCGCGCGTGCTGGCGGAAGCGGTCGGCGCGGTCGCGGGCGTGATGCTCGGCTGGTACCTCGCACTGCATCGCCGGCGGCGCTGACGCGGACCAGTGGCTTTGTCGACGCGATCGCGCGGTACACGTTGCAAGCCTCGCCGTGCACCGTTCTAATGCGGCGTTTTCCATTCCGGGGAATGCCGATGGCCATCCTGCGCATGAGCGATCTCGACCTGTCCGGAAGGCGCGTGCTGATCCGCGAGGATCTCAACGTGCCGATCGAGGACGGACGCATCACCTCCGAGGCGCGCATTCTTGCCGCGTTGCCGACGATCCGGCTCGCATTGGAGAAGGGGGCGGCGGTGATGGTCACCTCGCACCTCGGTCGCCCGAAGGAAGGCGTGCTTTCGGAAGCCGATTCCCTTGCGCCGGTGGCGCGACGCCTCGGCGAACTGCTCGGTCGCGAGGTTCCCCTGCTGCGCGACTGGATCGACGGCGTGGATGTCTCGCCCGGGCAACTCGTGCTGCTGGAGAACTGCCGCGTCAACGTCGGCGAGAAGGCCGACGATGAAACGCTGGCGCGCAAGTATGCTGCGCTGTGCGACGTGTACGTGATGGATGCGTTCGGCACCGCGCACCGCGCCGAAGCCTCCACGCATGGCGCGATCCGCTTCGCGAAGATCGCCTGCGGCGGGCCGCTGCTGATGGGCGAGCTCGATGCCCTGGCACGGGCGCTGGAGCATCCGGCGCGTCCGCTGCTCGCCATCGTCGCCGGCAGCAAGGTGTCGACCAAGCTGACGTTGCTGGAGCAACTGGTCGGCAAGGTCGACCAGCTCATCGTCGGCGGCGGCATCGCCAACACGTTCATCGCGGCGGCCGGACACGAGGTGGGCAGGTCGCTGCACGAGGCCGATCTCGTCGAGACGGCGCGACGCATCATCGAAAGTGCGAAGTCGCGCGGTGCGGAGGTTCCGGTTCCGCTCGACGTCGTGGTCGCTCCCGAGTTCAAGGCCGACGCGCCGGCCACGATCAAGCCCGTCGACGCCGTCGGCGCCGACGACATGATCCTCGACATCGGTCCGCGCACCGCCGAGGCCTATGCCGCGCGGATCGCGCGGGCCGGCACCGTGGTCTGGAACGGGCCGGTCGGCGTGTTCGAGTTCGACGCGTTCGGCAAGGGCACCGAAACGCTGGCCCGTGCGATCGCCGCGTCGTCCGCGTTCTCCATTGCCGGTGGCGGAGACACGCTGGCCGCGATCGAGAAGTACGGCGTGGCGGACCGGGTGTCGTACATTTCCACCGGCGGCGGCGCGTTCCTCGAGTTTCTCGAGGGCAAGACGCTGCCGGCCGTGGCCGCGCTCGAGGCACGGTCGGCGTATATGCGCGTTTCGGTGAGGGGAGGAGGGGCCATGAAGCGGATCGGGTTGCTGTTGATGACGATGGTCGCGATAGCGCCCGCGGGGGCGCGCGATCTCGAAGGCGTGCTGGAGCTGCGTTGGGGCGATCCTCCGCCGGGCAGCGCGGAGCCCGCGCGCTTCGAGGTGCACGTGGTCGATGCCGCCGGCGAGCGGCACGCGCTGGACGCCGCGAGTGCGCTCGAAGCGGCCGGGAACCTGCATCGCCTGAACGGTCGCCGCGTCATCGTGGAATCGGAGTCGCCGTTCGCGTTCGGCGCGGGGCTCGTCGTCGACGCGATGCGCGCAGCCGATCCCGCGCCGGCCGGCGATGCGGTGACGGGTTCGCAGCCGTGGGTCACGTTGCTGTGCCGTTTCGCCGGGAATGCGGCCGAGCCCAAGGCCGTCGGATACTTCGAGGAACTGATGTCCGATGACGAAGGGCGACTCGACCACTACTGGCGCGAAGTCTCGTACGGCAAGATCGACATTGTCGGCAGCATCGTGCGCGGCTGGTACGAGCTGCCGCACGATCGCGCGTACTACCTCAGCGATGACGGCAACTCGATCGACTTGTGGGCGCTGTTCGACGATTGCACCGGCGTCGCCGATGCGGACGTCGATTTCCGCGAGTTCGTCGGCATCAACACGATGTACAACGACGACCTCGATTGCTGCGCATGGGGCGGCGGACAGTGGACCACGCTCGATGGCGAGTCGCGCTGGTGGTACATCACGTGGGAGCCGCCGTGGGGCTACGAGCACGAGGCACCGCTCGCGCACGAGATGGGTCACGGCTTCGGCCTGCCGCACGCCAACAACTCCGATGGCGACGGCGATCCGTACGACAACCCGTGGGACGTGATGAGCGCGGCATGGAACAACGCCCCATGGGACGGCACGTTCGGCTGGCAGCCCAAGCACATCGGCATCTGGTCGCGCGACCACCTCGGCTGGGTCGACGAGGCGCGCACGCTGGTGCTCGATTCGGATGGCGAGTACGCGAACATCCTGCTGGACCGGGCCGGGCTCGCGGATTCCCCGAATCTGCAGTTGATCCGCGTCACGCTGGATGGCGAGCCGACGACGCGCTACTACGTGATCGAGTCGCGCAAGCGGGTTCCCGGGTACGAATCCCAGCTTGCCGGGGACGCGGTCATCATCCACGAGGTCGATACCACCCGCAGCGAGCCGGCATGGAGCGTGGATGCCGACATTCCGCCCGCCGATGTCGCGGACAACCCGGGCTCGATGTTCACCGTCGGCGAAAGCTGGACGGCGCCCGGCGATGCGTTCCGGGTCGATGTGGTCGGCAGCAGCGGCAACGGTTTCGTGCTCGACATCCGCCGCGGGCGCGGCGACGTCATTTTCGCGGACGGGTTCGAGTGAGGCTGTCGCTGTTCGACCTCGACGGCACGCTGATCGATTCGGAGGAGGGGATCACCCGCTCGATCGAGTACGCGCTCGCCCGCCTCGACGTGCCCGCGCCGCCGCGCGCGGTGCTGCGTACCTGGATCGGCCCGCCGCTGCGCGCGACGTTCCCGACCGTGGTGGGCGACGATCCGGAGACGGTCGAACGCGCGGTTGCCGCGTATCGCGAGCGCTTCGTCGATGTCGGCTGGCGCGAACACCGCGTCTACGACGGGATCGTCGAGGTGATCGAGGCACTCGCG
>Ga0207415_1000669_pt1 | contig 21867 bp, 24 predicted proteins | sample Passage237A_FD_187369 | JGI IMG/M metagenome (GOLD analysis project Ga0207415, IMG submission 187369) | Cellulose adapted compost microbial communities from Newby Island Compost Facility, Milpitas, CA, USA - Passage2 37A (SPAdes) (version 3) ...
CGACAGTCTAGATTTACTCACCATTTCACATTATTGGTATAAGAATCTGACTGGTTGTAAACCAATTTGCCTTAAACTAACTACAAACAAAAAAGCGACCACAACAATGTTGTGATCGCTTCTCTTCCTCGTGGTGTGGGGCGGGATCGAACCGCCGACACAAGGATTTTCAGTCCTGGAAAATATGGGTTGATGTGGTGTCATTTGATGCAGTTCGTGCTGACAGCCAGAAGATTACCTTTTTTATAAAACCAAAATGCGACCAATAGAAACGAAAAAACCGCGACCATAACGCGACCAAAATCGTTGTACCTTCACCGAAAGATCATCGCCGTGGCCATTAAAATTGTATTGAGAAAACGACCGAACAAGGACGGCACTCGTCCGCTCATTCTTCAGGTTTTTAAGAATAACAAAAGATCGGTCATCCACCTCGGCTACCATCTGCATGAAGCGGATTGGGACGCGAAGAACCAGCGCGTCCGGAAGTCGCATCCTAACTCCGCACGGCTAAATAACTTCCTCATGAAGAAACTGGCCGAAGCGCATAACAGCGCATTGGAGTTGGAAACGCAGCAAAAGATCGTTACGTCGCAAGCGGTCGTCAACAAGATCAAGCCGTCTCTCGCCGCAACATTTAATGCCCAGGCGGAAGATTATCTGAACGGCCTGCGGGCAGCGGGGAAGTATAACCAATATACCGCCGACAAGCCCCGCATCGGCCATTTCAAGGAGTTTCTAAATAACCACGACATCGCATTCTCCGATATTACGCCCGGCCTGCTCGAAAAATTCATGGCCGCTCTTTCTGTGCGGCGTAAGTCGAAAAACAGCAAGGAACTTATCAGTCGCCGGACAATCATAAACCACCTTGTCGTGTTGCGGTCGGTATTCGCACATGCCGCAAAGAACAAGGCCATTCCAAAGGAGCTAACGCCATTCGGCAAAAGCGGCATCAAAATCAAGTTTCCCGACACGCACAAGATTGGCCTGTCGCTGGAAGATGTCGAAAAGCTGGAAACGGTCGTATTGCTCGACCCTGAACATGAGCATGCGCGCAAGGTCTGGCTGTTCTCCTTTTACTTCGCGGGAATGCGTGTATCTGACGTATTCCGGCTGAAATGGACGGACTTTCAGAATGGCCGTCTGTTTTACTCGATGGGCAAAAACGAAAAAGGCGGCTCACTCAAAATTCCCGAGAAAGCGGCTGCGATCTTGCAATTCTATGAACAATTCAAGCATCATGAAGATGATTTCGTGTTTCCCGAACTGAAAGGAACAAACCTAAGCAGCGAGTTCGTCATGAAGCGAACCATTGCATTCAAGACAAGTGCACTTGATAAAATTCTGCGCCTGCATGTCGCGCCTGCTGCCGAGATTGATAAGAAACTGACCATGCACATTTCGCGGCATACTTTCGCAAGCCTTGCAGGGGATGCTGTCCCTATTCAAATGCTGCAGAAACTTTATAGGCACTCGCATGTTTCAACGACCATCGGCTACCAAGGCAGTTTTATTCACAAGGACGCCGACGCAGCTTTGGATGCGGTGATCAATAAGGGGAAGGTGCAGCCGCAGCCGTAATCTTTTTCTTTCACCCGCGCGATTTTCTAAATTCGAGCAAGTGATAAATTTTACCCAAAAGCTACCTTAAGCTGAGTAGCTTTTTTCGCAACTTTTTTGGAAGCAGGCTTCTGTTCTGAATTCGCCTTAATTACTTTTCCCTTAACGGAATTGTTTGAAGGCCGTGTTTTGCCTCCATCGGAAGGAAGTTGATCATATTCGCCATTCCACAAAATGCCGGGTCTTGGCACTTTGTAGTAGTTGGATTCATCATCAGGCTTTGGAACAGGCTTCTCATAAATGCCGCGCGAAAAGCGTCCAATTGCCCCCTTTAAGTATTCTTCAGATAGTTCAATACACTGCCACTTCCTTTTGAGCCGCTCGCAAACTTCCCCAGTGACGCAACTTCCACCGAAAGGATCGACGACGACGTCGTTTACATCTGTCAACATGCGCACAAAGTATTCCGGCAGTTCTGCTGGATATCTGGCAGGATGCACAGGGACGTTATTATCCTGGCAGTATCGGATATAGAAGCTATTACTTTCAGTGTTTGGAATTGCAATCAAATTTGGCGGAATCGCAGCACCATTATTGTTAGAAAATTTATCGCTAATGTCATGACCGGAAGGCCGGAGTTTAGCTTTATACCCCTTCTCAAGCAGGGTTAGCATGCTCGGGCTGTAAGGCTGCAAAACTCTTTTATTGCTTGCTTTTGGCCATGGGGTTTTTGACAGCCACCATACACTGTTGATGGCGTCTTTGACGCGAATTCTGCGAACATTCACCCACTCAGCGGGGCTTGGTAATTTGGATGGATTCCACCAGTAAAAGTCCTGTGCCAAATGAAACCCAAACTCCTCACAAAGCATAATGAGAAGCTTGAAATGGTATAAGCTTCTGGTCGGTAAACCCTGATTCCAGGCACCGCCAATGTCTATGACCAGACTGCCAGAATCTTTCAAAACTCTGTGGAATTGCTTTGCGAATGGCTTAAACCATTCACAATATTCATTAGCATCAACATTGCCGTATTCTTTCTTCCTAACCAATCCAAACGGGGGGCTGGTCATGATAAGGTCAACAGAGTTGGCCTTTCTCTTAGATAGCACATGAAGTGAATCGCCAAGAATAAGCTCGCCTGTTTTTGTTTTGTGATAAACCTTATATTCCGCTTGTTTCTTTGCCATGTTATTTATCCAATACTAAGGTTTTTAACGTCATTGCTTGTCGCGCTTCTCTCTCAAAAATATCAACAATACGCGTAGGCGTAGCTGTGATAGTCCGTAGATCAGCACCATTGATCATTACAATGGCCAGATTAGATTCCGACATAATCTTGTTTGCATACTTCCGGGCTTCACTTCCAATTTCACCGGTAGATACCATAACTATGACGTTGCTTTTGAGAAAATGGGTTAGCCCCACCTCTTTTGCGACATCATCCAATGAAACCCTGCCTGTATTCTTACATTGAACTTGCCAGCGCGAGTAAACCAGTCTTGTAGACTGGAAAATAATATCAACCTCTGCACCACCGGTAGCACTACCTCGCAGCCGAGTGGCAAGATAGTCCATATCAATTAAACGCATCAACTTAAAGCCTAAAGCTTCGAGCGCAAGTCCAGCGATGTGACGATTTGTAGATTTAAGCTCTTTCAGTATTTCTTCGAAAGGCTTCTTTAATAGAGTTCTTAACTTGGAATCAGTTTGATTTGCCAGTTGGTCTAACAAGGGCTCAACAATATCCTTTTCGAGCTTTGAAGTCGGAGAAACCAAAAATGGTTTCGCACCTCGACCGCTTGTGGTTTTTTGAACTTTTATGTAGCCTGCCTTCACCAAATCGTCCAGTACTAACTTGGGCAAGCTTTTTTCAGGGAATTTTATGCCGTAAGTTGCTGCGGCCAGTTTTGCAATTTCATTTGAGGGCTGAGGGTTCTTTTTGCCAGTATTTGCGAGAGCTTTGACAAACGCTCTCTGCTCAGCTGTGAATGATGCCAATACTTCAAAATCTTCCGGGTCTGCACCTAAAACTTCTTTAAGTTTAACGTCATTTACCTGCCACTGGGAACTAAAAACGCCTGCTTTTTCTAACCACAGCCTCATAATGCTTGGATGCTTGCCACCTGACGGATAATGAATCCCTCTGGCTGCAAGCGCATCTCTTAAGCTTGTTAAGTTAACAGACTCGCCCGCAATCATCATATCTTGGATGCATTGAACTAGGTTCATTCCATGTAGGTTTTTCAATATGTGCCGACCAAGTGCTTTGTATAGTTCTTTTTCGTTAGTACGCAAGCTATACAACAACTCGCCAAATTCTGTGAGGTTTGCATCCCGATCAATTATACCGTATGCGATCATACCAAGCTTAGTATTATTGGCTAACTTTCCTCTGTTATAGTCGCTCGTTTTGTGTTTCGAGAAATAGTGTTTTAAAACATCAGCTTCAAATTTCTTCCAATCTCCGCCATGAGCTTTTGAAAGCTCAAGAACTTTCGCTAAGTCAATTTGAGAGGGGGAGAATTCACTCCCAAAAGGTAAATCGCTTTTGGCCATAGTTTTCCGGTTGCTAAATTTGTGTTGCTCTCTGTAGTGTAATTATAGACCAAATTTCATGGAATCAGCCACCCCCAACCAATCTATCAGAGTAGCGGGTCAAATTTGCAGCAAATTGATCAGTTTTCAATGCGCAGCGATTGAAAAGAAGTGAACATGAATTCCCCAAAACAATCTTCACTGGTATACCAAGTGCAAAACGAATCTGGGGTCACAATTGTCCAGCGACTCAGGTTGGTAAGTTATCAAAGACCGATACTGCATTGGAGAATCTACAAATTTCGACTTCTTTTGGAACCATGACGTAATTACCCTTGCAGACATTTAAAAAATCTATTGTGAATTATTCGCAGGTAGCAGCTATCTTAAGGCTAAATTGGAATCAAGACGATATTTTATGGAAATTTTTTGTTGAGTGCTGCGCTTATTCCAAAGCCTTATTTGCGGTGACGCATGGCTTACTTAAAACCCGTGTTTTTCCCGTTTTTTGGAAGCGAAACTATTCCTATTTTACATCGGTTAACCCCAACCGATGGAAGTCATCTGCCTTCAGGATGCCGCCTTCTACGCGCTCATCGAGCAAGTGGTCGAGCGGCTTAAAGCAGCTCATAATGAAACTACCGACAAGTGGATTTCCGACGAGAAAGCCATGCAGCTTCTGAACATCACGAGCAAGACCACGCTGCAAAAATACCGCGACGAAGGAAAGATCAGGTTCAGCCAGCCTTCTAAAAAGGTCATCCTCTACGACATTGACAGCATCCACGAATATTTGGAAAAGCACGCAAAAAATACATTCTGATGGAGCAAAACGAATTATTTGACGAAGGCAAATATGCGCAGGGCTTTAACGAAGGCTATTTGATTACAAAGCATCTGCCTGCGCTATCGGACGGCCTTTCAACCCTTCAAAGCCAGGCGTCGCGCGTGATGGGTTTTCTGGATGGACGCATGCAGTACATTCTGGAACAGGTGCGCGAGCGGCGTCCGGCCTTTCTGAAGCGCGATGCGGATAAAGCGCCCAAACCGGATAAATCGAAAAACCGCGATCTGGATTTGGAGCGATAAAAATGCCGATGCATGGAATTATATAATCTCGACACGCCTTTGCTGGAACTCTCCGGGAATAAGACAGGGACGGCCTTTTGGACAATCCGTAATGCGGTGGAAGGCGTGCAGATATTTGGCGGCATTGGTTCGGGGAAAACGTCAGGGTCCGGGCGCATGCTTGCGCTCAAGTATCTGGCCGCCGGTTTTGGCGGGCTGGTGCTGACCGTCAAGCCCGACGAGAAAGAGCTATGGCAGGATTACTGCGATAAGACGGGCCGCGCCGATGATCTGCTGATCATCGAACCGGGGCGGGATAATTATTTTGATTTCCTTGATTACGAAAGCTCGCAATCTGCTGGCGGCAATTCGATCACCGAGAACATCCTGCAAGTGCTCAAAACGGTTATTCGCGCGAGCGAGGAGAAGGCCACCGGCAAGGGGGACGACCCCTTTTGGGAAACGGCGCTGGATATGCTCATGTTTCACGTCATTGACCTCTGCAAGCTGGCGCATGGCAGCATCACAGTGCAGAAAATGTATGACATCGTGCAAACGCTGCCGCAACTGAACGCCGAAGCGCCGAAGGAAGGCGCATTTAACAAAGCATGCGATGCCGCGTTGCGCAATGTCACCGGGCAAGTCGAAGCCTGGGAAACGTGTCAATCTGCCGAAACCCTGCAACGCGTCAAGAACACGGCGGATTACAACGACATCGTGGGCAATGCGGTTCCCGACTTCCGGGTGCTGAAATTCGTAGACCAATTTTTCATGGAGACGTTAAAAAACCTGAACGAGAAAACCCGCTCGATCATCGACTTTTCTTTTTCAGGGTTTTTGTTTCGATTGATGCGCGACCCGGTTTATTCGCTGTTCTGCAAGAACGCCTCGACCTTTACGCCGGACGACTGTTTGAATGGCAAAATCATACTGATAAATCTGCCGGTAAAAATTTACCACAAGATCGGACGCGACTGTCAAATCATGTTTAAATACATCTGGCAGCGCGCGATGGAAAAACGCCGCGTTCAGGACAATGAGCGCCCCGTTTTCCTGTGGGCGGACGAGGCCCAAAATTTCCTGCATGAGCATGACGCGGAATATCAGGCAACGGCCCGCAGCAGCCGGATTGCGACGGTTTATATCTCGCAAAACCTGCCGAACTATCACGCCAATATGGGCGGTGCGAAATCGGAGTTCCGCGTAAAAAGTTTTCTCGGCACCCTCGGCACGAAAATCTTCCACGCGAACGCCGACATTGAAACTAATAGATATGCCTCCGAACTGATCGGTGACGGATATTTTGAAGACGTTTCAAGAACAGCCACCGCCGCCGGTCAATTCTCGGCATCGCGCACCCAATCGCTCAAAATCGACAAGGCGGTGCGGCCCGAGGATTTTCCCCGGCTCAAGACCGGCGGGCCTGCGAATGATTATTACGTGGAAGCTTATATGCATTTGCAGGGATTGGCGCTGGGGAACGGCAATAACCACACGATCATAAAATTCAACCAAAAATTTGTCCCTTCACCTAAACCTGTCGTCTCATGAAAAAGAACCTTTATTTCCGCACGGTCATTAAACGCAACAACCGCATCAAACTTTTATTCATTGGCCTGTTCGCCTTCTTTTGGGGCTGGTTTCGTTTATTACTCGAAGTCTTCATCCGCAAGAACTTCGGCGAGCGGTATTTCAAACTGACCTCGGCCATCATCTGCACGTTGTTCCTGGCCTCTTTGCCGTTCGTCATTCATTCCGCGCCGGACATGATTGCCTGGCTGTTTGGCGGCGTGCAGCAATCGGGCTACGGTTTCACCGAACAGGCCAGCGGGCCGCGCATATCCGCGCCGTTCTGGCCTTACCTGAAGTGGTATCTGTTTCTGGCGGCTTTCCTGTGGTTCAGCATCCGACACTGGCGGGACAAGCAAAGGAACCCTTCGGTATTTGACTTCGCCCGCATGAGTACCTATAGCGGGGACATTCACCCCATCTTTTACAGCATCAAAATCAACGGCAGGAAACCGGATATCCGGCAGGTGGAAACCTTGCTTGAACCCTTGCCGTTTTTCGTCCTCGGCCTGCTGCTCTGGCTGATCGGCCAGAAACTCGGCATTTTGCTGGTGGTCGGCAGCGTGTCCTATGCGGCTGGCTACGTTATCGACTACATGCAGGGCGACGATTTTGTGATGGACAGGATAGACGAAATGATCGCGAATGCCGAGCTTGAAAAAGCCTTCGTGGATGACGGCGACGGCAGCGAAACGCGGGGCCTTCGCTTTGTTGGTCGCAAGCCCGCCGCCGTCGATGTGCGCCGCCAGTTGCTGCCCTTCATGACCGAGGAAAACGATGAAATTCCCGAGGCCAAATAGCCGCCTAAGCTGTGCTTAGGGAAGATGTCTGATGGAAAAACTTTAATGGAGTTTAAGGGCATTTTGAGGCGTGGACCGACTGTGCCGGGGCTGTGCTTAGGGCGGCGTTATTTGTTGTAAACCGCCACTGAATTTGCCGCCCGATTTTGCAATCCGCGATAAACTCTGCCGTATGATGCGCATGATACAAAGCAGCGATGCCGCCCACGCAAAGGCGTACTTTACCGACGCTCTGGCGAGGCCGGATTACTACATCAACGACCAGGAACTGCCCGGCTTCTGGCAGGGGCGGCTGGCCGCGCGGCTCGGCTTGTCAGGGGCCACTTCAAAAGAGGCGTTTTTCGCTTTATGCGAAAACCGCCACCCAGGCACAACGCGGCCCCTGACCCCGCGCACAAAAGAAGGACGGACGACAGGCTATGACATCAACTTCCATTGCCCCAAATCGGTGTCCGTCCTGCATGCTATGTCCGGCAACGATCAAATCCTGGACGCCTTCCGGGACAGCGTCAGCGAGACCATGAAGCTGATCGAGGCCGACGCAAAAACGCGGGTGAGAAAGGACGGCCAGTACGACGACCGGCCAACGGGTGAACTGGTATGGGCGCACTTCGTGCACCAAACCGCAAGGCCGGTCGAAGGCTTCGCCCCCGACCCGCACTTGCATAGTCACTGTTTTGTTTTTAACGCGACATGGGATGAGGCGGAGCAGAAATTCAAGGCGGGGCAGTTCCGCGACATTAAGCGCGACATGCCATTTTACCAAGCGCATTTTCACAAGACCTTTTCGGATAAACTCATGAACCTCGGCTACCGTATATGCCCTACCGACAAGTCCTTTGAAATCGACGGCGTGCCGCAGCGCGTGATCGACCTGTTCAGCAAGCGCACCGATCAAATCGGGCGCATTGCAAAAGAGCAAGGCATCACCGATGCGAAGGAACTGGCCGAACTCGGCGCGCGCACCCGCGCCAAGAAGCAAAAGGGCATGAGCATGGACGGACTGCAGGAAGCATGGCGCGGCCAGATCGCCGCCATTGGCGAACTCGATAAAGTCGAGCCGGATAAAATTCCCCGCGCCGCGATCAAAACCGCGCCGCCGCTGACGCCGCAGCAATGCGTCGATCATGCCCTGCTGCATGGCTTCGAGCGGGCATCTGTCCTGCCAGACCGCCAAATCATGGAAAGCGCCTTGCGCCACGCCATCGGCTGCGGCATGTCGGGGGACGCGATCACCAAAGCGTTCAGGAACGATCAACGCATCATCCACGTCAAGGAAAAATCGCGCACGCTTTGCACCACCAAAGAAGTGCTGAAAGAGGAAAAACGCATGGTCGATCTGGCGCGGCAAGGCCAGGGCAAAATGAAACCCCTCTACGCGACCGCGCCCGATCTGACCCTGACGGGCCAGCAGGGCGACGCGGTCGCGCATGTGCTCACGACTTCCAACCGTGTGTCGATCATCCGGGGTTCCGCCGGCACGGGCAAAACCACGCTGATGCACGAAGCCTTTACGCACATCGAGAAAGCGGGCAAGCGCATCACCGTCGTCGCGCCCACCGCGCAAGCCTCGCGCGGGGTGCTGAAAGACGAAGGCTTTACGGCTGCGGACACCGTCGCGAAATTGCTAACGGATGAAAAGATGCAAAGCAACCTGAAAGGGCAAGTGCTATGGGTAGACGAAGCGGGATTGCTCGGCACAAAGGACATGACCGCGCTGCTGGAACTCGCCACCAAAAACGACGCGCGGCTGATCCTCGGCGGCGACACGCGCCAGCACGCCAGTGTCGTGCGCGGCGACGCCTTGCGCATCCTCAACACGGTGGCGGGCATACGCGCCGCCGAAGTAAGCAAAATCTACCGCCAGCAAAACGAGCAATACCGCGCCGCCGTCGAAGACCTCGCCAAAGGAAATGTGCAAGCGGGCTTTGAAAAGCTCGACGCCATTGGCTCTATTCAGGCGGTCGACCCACTGAAGCTAAGCGCAACACTTGCGAACGATTACATGGATGTGGTGAAGCGCGGCAAAACCGCACTGATTATTTCACCAACCCACGCGCAGGGCGAAGCGGTGACAAAGGAAATCCGCGAACGCCTGCGCGCCGAAGGCATGATCGGCAAAAAAGAATACGAAGTATCGCGCCTTGCACCGCTCAACCTCACGGAAGCAGAAAAACAAGATGTGCGCAATTTCGCGCCGGGCCAGGTCGTGCAGTTCAATCAGAACGCCCCCGGCTTCACGCGCGGCAGCGCCTGGACGGTTGCGAGCACGCAGCGCGGCATACAAGTGACCAACGGCACGGGGGAAACGAAGCTGCTGCCCACAATGCAGGCCGACCGTTATTCCGTCTTCGAGCAAACAAAACTCGCCCTATCAAAAGGCGACAAGGTGCGCATGACCTGCAACGGTTTCGACAGCAACAGGAAACGCCTCAACAACGGGCAACTGCTGAATGTCGTCGCCATCGGCAAGCAGGGCGACATCATCCTGAAAGGCGACAAAAGCAAAACCACCTTCACCATCCCCCGCGCCTTCGGCCACCTCGCGCATGCCCATTGCATGACCTCCCACGCCTCGCAGGGAAAGACGGTAGACGAAGTCCTGATCGCCCAACCCGCCGCCACATTCCCGGCCACGGATGCAAAGCAATTCTACGTCTCCGTCTCCCGCGCCAAACACCGCGCGCGCGTCTACACGGACGATAAAGAAGAATTGTTGCTCCACGCCAGCGAAGCAGGCAACCGACAATCGGCGCTCGAACTCGTGGGCAAAAACAAAGCGCACAAGGAAATCGTCATGCAAAAACAGCGTGAAAATTACTCACCCGAATGGAAGGAAACTTCGTCCCCTATAAAATCAAACCGCGAAGCCTATGAGCCTGAAATTTAAATTTCACAAGGATAAGGAAAACACTAATGAACAGGCGCAGCCGGAATCCGGCAAGGAGATTGAACGTTACGATACGCCCGCACCTGTTCGTAACCTGTCCCTCGTAGACGGACGCGGAAAGCAATATTTTCTGAATTATGCGTACCTTATGACCGGCGAATACTCACCCGAGAAAGGCGCCATAACGCTTACCTTCACCACGCATACCGTTATCCTGAAAGGAAACTATCTTGAAAGCTTGTTTGAGGATTTAGTGAGGCATTTGCCGAGAAAAATAGTATGCGTAATGGAAAGATATGCATCCGTGAACGAAGGGGAGGACGCTTTGATTAATGAAATCAACGTAGTAAAAGCCGCGACTTAGCAGATTGAAAATAAGGGTTTTTGAAGCTATTATATCTCGAAATCAAAAATCTAATTATCTTTGGAGGAACCAAATGGGTTGCTGGGTGCTCGGTACAAAAAATTCCATAGTAAACGAAATATTGAAGGATGAAGGATTGAGAAAAATCTTTCAACGATACATGATTGCAAGCCAGGATGACAAAAAATATTTTAAGTTCATTCGGCGTAAAAATGGCCAATTGGTCATTGAAGATCGTAGGCCCAAAAGATAAAGCAACCAATTCCAATCGGGGGCGACACTCAACTTCTGCGATAAATGAACATAGCTCTTGGGACGCTATTGCTATTTTTATTGGTAGTGCCTGGAATAGCATTTCGAAAAGGATACATTCACGGAAATCTCACTAAAAAAATTTCAAAATCATCTGCATTCGATGAGTTTATTTGGGCGATCATTCCGGGAGTACTCATTCAATTATTGGCAGCCTATACCGTCAATCGAAATAATTGGGGATATAAAATTGATTTTTCAAGCTTAGGCACCATCCTTTTGGGAAACGTAAATGCTTCAAATGAATACCGAAAGATTGGAGAAAATTTAGGAGCTATATTATCCTATAACTTGATACTAATCGGTGGTGCGGGTATTTTCGGGTATTTATTGCGTTGTATCATCCGGCTTGCGAATTTAGATCATCTTTGTACATTCTTCAGATTTAATAATGAATGGTTTTATTTGCTAAAAGGGGAGTTTATTTTTTTCTATCGTCATGCGGAGGCGCCCAAAAGAGTTCTAAGGCTTGTGTGGTATTTAATTCGGTTTCCATTTCAAAAAAACAGACCTGCCTCATGTACCGTGAATGCAGTCGTTAAGACAGACGCTGGAACCTATATCTATACAGGAATAATTCATTCCTTTTATTTAACCAAAGAGGGCGGTTTAGAAAGTATCGTATTAGAGAATGCTATCAGGAGAAAGTTTTTCGAAATTCATCCACCAGATGATTTCTATGAAATACCGACAAATATTGTGATATTAAAGCATTCAGAGATTATTACTATGAGTGTAATACCGGACGTCATAAAAGTTGAAGTTGAGTTAGACGAAAGCAACGCCAATGAACGCTTAGAGGCCGCAAAAGAAAAGTTAAGCGCTGCAATGAAAAGTAAAGAGGATGCGGTTAGTGACGAGAAGCAGAAAAAAAGCAGTTTAGAGGAAAAGAAGAATGCTGTTGAAGATGCGAAGATTGCGTATGAACAAGCGAAAATTAAGATTGAAGATCGTGAGCAATTGAAGCAAAAGAAACTGGCCATAGCCGAGGCAAAAACTGCGTTAAAAGAAGCGGAAAAAGCCGCAGCAGAAGTTGGCAAGAATGTTAAAATGATTGAAAAAAGCGAAAAAGAAGCGCAAATAGAAGTGTGCCTCGCTGAAGCAGAAGTTAAATTGTCAGAAGCGGAAGAATTAAAGGAAGAACTGAAGCGACTTAAAAATCATAGAAAGTAAGCAGCCTTACCATCCAGTTATTAAAGAGAAAGGGCTGGCTCAAAGCCAGCCCTTTCTCTTTAGCGGAATTTAGAGCCTAAGTGATCTCCTTCTTGTTTTCTTTCGCCGGAAAAGCCACATATCTCTGGCCGCCGATGATCAGACCGAGGCCATTGCCTTTCTTGTGGCGATAGGCCGCGCCTGCGTATCGGTTTCCTTCAGCACCTTCCAGGAAGATGTGGAAGTCAGGCTTTTTCTTTTGCTTGTCTTTGTTGGTCGTCATTTTCTATCTCCTTTGTTTGCATTACCCTTTCGGGCGATAACTCCTGCCCGCCATGCGCGGGCGCGAAGTCAACATGAAAATTGGGGGGAACCTTTAGGGGGAACCGACCCCGGATCGAAGTCCGGGGCATGTTTTCTTGTTGACTTGAGAAGCGCGCGCGAATGGCAAGGAGTGAAAGATGCACGAAAGGGAAATGCAGTCTTCAAAGGAGTGAATGACGAGCAAAATCGCAAAAGAAAACCTGCATGCTACCACTTTGAAGCTGTTCCCTTCACGATTACGAACAGGCCGTCCTCATTGATATAGCCTTCGCGGTAAATATTCGCCTGATACGTGTCGTCGTAGCCGACAATGATTTTCGCATAGGCGAGCCGCGATGCTTTATCGAACGGGTCGATATAATCGAATGCGGCGTTGACGATCTTTTTCGTCCTTGCATCGAAAATGCCGAAAACGGCGCGTTTGTTTTTCCAAGCCGAGAAAAATTTCTTTTCCTTCAGGAAATCGTCCGGTGAATGCTGGAGTTCGCGCTCGATCAGGGCGCTGGCGGGCCGCCAGTTTATATCCTGGGCGGGGATTTTAAATTTTTGCAGGAATGACGATTTAAAAATTATCTTTCCGGTCGTGTCCATGACATGCGTTGCCGTGAAGGCGTAGCCTTCGTCGAAATCCTCGAATATGCCGTTGCTGAACTTCATCTTGAGTGCGATCTTTCCATCGCGGTCGATATAGGCGTAATCAAACTCGCCCTTATCTTTCGGCTCTATGCGTGCGAGGCCGGAACTGAAATTCCCCGGCCTGTTTGACAGTACGCACGGAAAAATCTCTTTCCCTCGCTCGTCAACGAAGCCGTATTTAAGCTCGTGGAATTCATTCGTCTTTTCGACAATCGCGCGGCCTTCGTGGTATTCAAGCCGCCGGGTTTTTGCTGCCGTGCGGGATTGGAAATTACTGTCGAGATAGGTAAGCATGCCGTTATATTTATCAATAACGATATAATCGCCTTCAAAATAAATTCTGTGACTGCCTGTAATGCGCGGTTCAGGAAAAACTTTCCCCTGCTGTTCAGATATCCTGTGCGATTGGTGCTGATCTCCGTGGCCCGGAAGAAGCCATGATGATAAGCATGCCCGCTGGCGAAGGTTCCCGTATTTAAAAGGAAAGGCAGACCTTCCTTTTGTATGCGGTATTGATTGAAGGGCACGATGAAGTTGCCCGCCGTGTCGATCAAGGCGTATGAACTGCCTTTGACCACCCGCGCCGCGCCGCGGCTGAAGTGCAGCATCTCATCGACGTCGATATATTTTGCATTCGGTGCAAGATCGCCGGGTTTAAGGCGAGCATTACTTTTCTTGTCTACAGTGATTGAACTGTCTCGCGCCTTATTCTTCTTGCCGAACACCGATTTAATCGTTTCAGCGGTCTTGGCAATATTATCCAGGGTCTTATTGACCTGGCTCCTGCCTTCCTGAAAATTCAGGAAAGCAAGAGTAAGGATTACAAACGGGATGGGTTTCATAAAATTTATTTTTTAATCTTGTGAAATCAGATTGAATTATGAGGCCTCTCGAGGCTTCGCCGTTGGCGCCGTTTGGGAAACACCGCGCGGACGACCTCTTTTTTTACAGGACTGCTCATAAGCCATATCTAATAGTAATCTTGCATCAATGCCGAAAAGGTCAGCCAGTGTCTGCAATTCCTTTATCCTGAAATTCGAAGGATCGGCGAGGGCTTGGTTAAATCTTCCAAAATTTATCCTGAAGTCTCTTAATACGGTCGTTTTCGGCACGTGGTGGAATATCTCATGCATTCTTTTGATTTTACCAGCCTCAATCAGGAATTTGACTGTCCGGTATCTATAGTCTTTCATGATTTCATTATTTTATTTGCTTTATTCTTTGCAGCAAAGCATGAACGGTGTTTGTATGCCATTTGCTCTTGCCATGAAAAGTTTTTATACGTTTCTGTTTTAATGCTTTCGCAATGCCGCGCACGGTTGTAATTTCTTCCTCTTGCAGCGATTGAATAACCGGCTGCATTTTGCGTGCAAAATCGTCTGCCATTCTCTTGTTCTTCTGCGCGAGTTCCTTGCCGTACTTGCCAAGCTGCACGCCGCGCCGCTTCGCGGCCTGCAAGCACTCCCTCGTGCGCCTGCTGATTTTCTCCCCCTCCCGGTGGTCCTCGATGGCCTGTTCCAGCAAATCAAGCGGCCCAGCATGCGGGCGATCAGCGGCGACGAACTTCACTTTGCTTTCAATAAGGCTCGCGATAAAAAACACATTGCGCGCAAGACGGTCGAGCGTGGCGATGATCAGCAGCGTATCATTTTTGCGGCAATAGCGCAGGGCGCTTTTCAGTACCGGTCGGTTCTCAATCTTTTTGCCGCTTTTTGCTTCGTAAAACTCCCTTTCGATAACGATGTTATGGCGTTGCTTATAATCCTGAACGGCCCGCTCTTGCGTTTCCAATCCCAGGCCGCTTTTCTTTTGCTGCTTGGTGGAAACCCTATACAGCACGATAGCGCGAATTGCATTTGGCGTAGCGGCCTGCCCGGTGTTCATCAGTTAACCAACAAATACTTTTGTACAGAATTTTCAAACATTCGCAGTTCTTGACAAGGTGAAAGAGGCATAAAACGTTGATGGTCATGCGCTGCCGCACCCATTGTAAACCTTCGTTTGCATTTGAACAAATAATTTTGTGCATCGCATAACCAAAAACTGTTTCTTATGTACCACATGCACGCCATTCCCAAAATTGTCAGGTTGACAATAGACGGTAATAAAATATCTAAGGAAAAGATTGAACAACTGCTAAAACCGGGAACGGTTGAAATGCGGGACGGTAAATTGTCTATTTACATGGAAGATATCGGCAAGCTCAAAACGCCGCACTTTGTTAAAATGATGGCCCGTAATAACAGTCCGCTCGTCAGGGATTTTGTCAATACTGTCTATGATGGAATTATAGATGTGCCGGAAGGCAGCTTATTTCGCGATTATGCCGAAGTTAAAAAAGTCGCAGTGTCCTGGCTTGCCAATCCAAGTCTTGTCGAATGGGGAAAGATTTACTATTTCATTGACAAAGACCTGCAATCATTTTTGGGCAAGCTCACTCCCGGTAACGGCACAGACAATTTAATCAGAAAAATAGCGGGCGAAAAAAACAGGCCGGATGACAAAAGATACGAATGGAAAGAAATTCTTCAGGTTTTCAAAATCGAGGCAATCGTCAGCTACCATCTGTACCCTGCTAAATGAGGCGCGGGGCGTAAAAATTCTAACGCATTTCTTACAATCAAAACCTGTCCACATGCTTATTACCGAACAAGAGCCTGCATTAGACCTTCATAGATGGCCGGACGGCGCCGAAGATAAAAGCGACCTTGAAACAAGCTACGCCGTATTGAACGAGTTCTTTAGCTGGTACACGCTCGAAGATATAAGGCATTACCTTTGGCAATTCTTCAAAACCGCGCTCGAAAACGACACGCAAAGCGCCGAGCCTCGGGCAAACATGATATTCCTCTACGAGCAAATCCGCGACCTTGTCGCGGCGGCTTATGTGATTGCGCGGGAAAAACAGTCTAAGAAGCTTGGGAAAAAATCTTCCGATAACAAGAAAGGCCATAACGGAAAGAAGGCAGTTGTCGGCAGGACAAAAAATCGTTTGAGCAGAAATATGGGGTAAAAAATACTTGCGAAAGCACCGCAAAACCTGCATACCAAATTGCAGACAATTTTAGCGTGAAATAGGGTAATTAACGAACGAAAAGAAAGGCAATTCATGGGCTTAAGATCGCCGTTGGATACTTTGGTATCCTACCCAGGGAGCCATTTTGCCTCCCATAGAAAATTCACCGATGTTAGCGGTTCTTATTCCTCTTTAATTTCAAGAGGATGTCCGCGCATTTCTGAAAAATCATGTTATCGTGATTATGGTACCTACATACAAAATTGTATACAGAATTGCATACAGGGTGAGCCAAGATGACTTACCTTTTAAAGAAAGAAGGCCGTTTTTATTATAACCGCCGCGTACCAGCACTCTTTAGACGGCATGATTCGCGGCGGTTCGTCCGGTTTGCCTTGAACACGGACAGCAAAAAAGAAGCCATGCGGCTTGCTTTCCTGCACAATGAACAGATTGAAGAATACTGGAAGCAGCTTGTTCGCGAAGAAAACAAGCACAACAATGCGTTATTTAACGAAATCACGACATCCACAAAACTGATGGCTGTCGAAGGCGCAAAAACGATCTTTGAAGCGCCGAAGCCCGTCGATGCGGCCATTATACCGGAAGCGAGAAAACCGCCCTCTTCTCTTCCCCCTATTATGCTGGATGAGGCGCTCGATCTTTTTTGGGATTTCGCGAAAGACAAAATCCTAAATAAGTCACCCAATCAAATTCGGAAGTGGAAAAGCCCGCGCAGAAAAGCGATGGAAAATTTTATTCAATGCATCGGCAACAAGCCGATCATTAATTTAACGCGTGCTGATAGCCTGAAATTTCGCGATTGGTGGATTGATCGCATTGAACAGGAAAACATGGTTGAAAACAGCGCGAATAAGAATTTCATTCATGTAAAGACCATTGTCGAGACTGTAAGCGAAAATCTCGATTTAAAATTGGATATCAAACATCTGTTTGGTAAACTTTTACTAATGGAAAATGACGAAACGGAAAAGTTGCCGTTCTCGTCTGAATATATCATCTCAACGCTGCTGAATGACGAGAAGCTGGCGGGGCTCAATAACCAAGCGCGCGGCGTGTTGTATGCCATTTCAGAAACAGGCGCAGGGATAACGGAATTAATTAACCTTATGCCGTCTGACATCATTCTCGATCATGAAATACCTCATATCATTATCACGCCGAGACAGAAAAACGGCTTGAAAACAAAGTACAGGAAGAGAGCCATTCCCTTGGTGGGCTATGCGCTGGATGCTTTTAAAGAATGTCCCGGCGGGTTCACGCAATATCATGACCGCCCCGACAGTTTATCGGCGGTGCTGAATAAGTATTTAAGAGAACATAATCTGTTGCCGAGCGAAAACCATACAGTGAATTCGCTCCGGCACAGCTTCCAAGATCGGCTGCTTGCGGCGAATGCACCGGATCGCGTGCAGGCCGATCTGATGGGCCATAAATTCGAAAGGCCCAGGTATGGCGAAGGTGCAACCCTACGCCATAAACTGGAATGGTTAAACAAGATCAAACTAAAGCCAATAATGGATTTACATGGGCAAGTGCTGAACTAACTTCATGCGCGAGATTTGCATTGGCTGGTTGAAGCGCATTGATCGGTCATGACAAAATCCCTTCATTCGCCAATGACGTATAACGCTCTTTAGTAACGATCAGATGATCAAGTATGGGCAGATCAAGTAATTTACCTGCTTGTGAGAAACTTGTAGTTAAGTTTCTGTCTTGCTCACTCGGCAAATTGCTTCCTGACGGATGATTGTGCGCAAGAATAATGCTTGAGGCGCTTGCTTTCAGCGCCATAGCAAAAACTATTTTAAGATCAACCAGGCAACCCGAAAGGCCGCCTGTTGCAACGGTGGAAATGCCCATGCAACCATTTTTCGATCAAGCAGCATAACCCTGAATTGCTCCTGCAATTCGATTTTATCGGCATCCCATGTTTCCAAGAATAAACGATAGGCATCGTCGGGGCTTTTAACCGTCGGCCGTTCCGTTGACTTCAATTTATTGCGATATACAAGCTCCACTTCAGTAATTTTTGTGAGTGGCATTTTCTTTTCAACCTTATCAACCATCAATTGAGACATCGAAATTTCCTTCTCTGCTTAAGGCTTCAATTCAATTTTATTCATGTGCCATTCGTTGACATCCTTATGCCCAGCATAGAGATCGTTCATAGGTTGGAAATTCATTTCCTCAACGATGGCGACCGTTTTCAAGGTCAGCGCGGCCTTTTCTCCAGCCGTGTCGTTATCGAGCCATGAATAGAGCGTCTTGTAGCTATAGTCTTTGATGTAAGGAAATGCTTTCGACAGGCACGACGTGCTGTTCAGGATAATGGCGTCGCCATCAAGCCTGTTCGCTTTTTGATAGGCAAGCGCGGAAAGAAAATCCATCATGCCTTCGAACACATGAATATCGTCGGGCAAAATCTTTTTGCCCCGGATAAAAGTGATGTCCTTGGGCGCGATGCAGCCTTTGAAAAATTTATGGCGTAGTTCATAGCCGCCGCCTTCATTGCGAAAGCCGAGGACAGAGAAAGTTTTCCCGGTGTTTGAGTTTCGTACATAAACCTCCTTCAGGTACTTGCGGGCAAGCGTGAGCGGGATGCCTCGCTCGTTAAGATAATCAACGTAGAAGTAGCTTTGTAGATCGCAAATTTCGACGAGCGACAGCGCAGCATCCTCGGCCACCGGTTCATCATGCGCGTAAACCGGCGCGAAACCATCGGGCTGCATATTCTTCAGCCAGCGCAGCGCATCTTTAACGGTATGGTCTTCGCTGTGATGCTTCAGATAGGCGCAGACAAAATCTATGACCGTGCCACCTTCTTCTTCCGCAAAGTCGTACCATACATTCTTTACGACATGGACATGGAAACTGGGCGTGTTTTCCTTGCGAAACGGCGAGTGATACCAAAGGTCATAGCCTTTTGCTTTCGCAGGGTGGAAACCGAGTTTTTCAAGAATTTTGGACAAGTCTATCCCGTTGGCCTGTTCTGCATTCATGAGAACACCTTCCTTAAAATCGAAGCTGATTGTTTTTTAAGTGCGCGTTATCAAATGGCGCTTACGGCTTCAGCCGCTCTTCCAAAAATTTATCCAGGTCAGCGCGGCGATAGCGCACGGCACGACCCACTTTGATTGGTTTTAGATCGTAGCGTTTTGTGCAGTCCCATATCGCCAAAGTGCCGGGTGAAACGGATAAATATTTTGCGGCGCTTTTGCGATCAAGCAACGGTTCCAGGTTATTGTCTTCCATGATATGCTCCCTCTATATCAGCCGTCATACGATTGTATGTTTAAAGCGGTTGCTACCTGAAGTGGTTTCTATATTTTCAGTATATGCTGAAATTCGTTGTCGAAGGTTATTTGACCCGGAAATAAATAACAAATAACGTGCATAAACCTGACCGTTTTGCCTGCATGCAATTTTATTGCAGTTTATTCCTTGTGCGCGGCAACAATCTTTTAATGCGCTGCACCCGCAACATGCAATTTGGGGTGATGTGATTCGCGCTGCATGGTTTCTTTGCACGCGCGTCCGCATCATCACATTCCTTCCCGCTCTCCATGCCTCTCCTCCACATGAAAGGTTGTGATGTCACGGCCTCCCGGTAAAGGAGAACGCCATGAGCGACTTCATCACACAATCCGAAATCGAGCACATGACGGAAGAGCAATTGCACGCGAAACATGCCGAACTGTTCAATGCGCTTGCGCAAAAACAGCAAGTCATGGAGAAGATAGAACTGGCCTTGCAGCGTATTCAGGCGGCGCTTTCCGCGTGCAGGTAAAACCGCCCGGTTTGCATGTGTGCATAGCAGAGAGCGTAGGTGCGCGCCCGCTCCATCTTTAATCAGGACTACCTGTCATGCAAAATGCAAGTTTCTGATAACCAAAATCTTGTATGATGGTAATATAAATTTCGTAGCTTATAAACCAAATTGGCGGTGTGAAATAATTCGTGATATCACGGGTTATAAACAAAATACTCACAACACTTCAAAAAATAGGGGGACGGCAAGTGGTATAGAATATTTAAGAAAGGGCAATTGCGGTAACTTTTTAAACCGTGTGCAACGGCGTATCAATAAAAGCCCTATTTTTGAGCAATGAACGAGGATTTTTTGTTTTTTGATGCAAGTAATTACACTTCCAGTTTGAGGTGCACAATACACCGAAGTGGAAAAATAGGCTTTACTGATTTCACACAGAAGAAATTAGGCATGCACGAAAGCATGAGTGTAAAAATTGGGATAGATGGTCAAAAAGACAATTTTAGTCATTTGCTATTACAGTTTCTAAATACAATTGATCCCAGGGCATTTAAAGTCAATAAAGCCGGGAATTACTTTTATATCAATCCGAAACCTTTGCTGGATGAATTAGGGCTTAATTATAAGCAAAACAACATCATTTACGACATGATACCGCTGAATGCAGAAGCGCGGATTTATAAACTGATTAAAAAGGAGGGCAAGAGCCAGCAGCAGCCGCAAAAATAAAAACCGAAAGTGAGGAAGCACTTTCGGTTCAGGAATAATAAAAATAGTCTCGCCAGACTGGAAGAAGAATAGCTCATCTTCTTGTTTTTACCTTCCTGTTTGTTTGACAAATATAGTCATTAAGATGACACGTCAAACTCTTCTTGGTTTTCCCTGCACCACGATATTGGAAGAAGGGTTTAAATTGAAAACGATGCGTTTACAAATTACATGCATCAACAAGACAGACCGGTACAGCGCTCACGAAAGAATAAAGAGTTGCGGTGGGCAAAACTGGCGGAAGACACAGGAGCAAGTAATCTATGACATTGAAAACAGGATTAATGAATACTTTGTCAAAGTCGGAGGTTACAGAGAGGTTAATGTTGTAGTGGCAAAGAGCGCCTGGGGCAATAAATACATCAAGACCACTGATGACGGCGAAATGCCTAATAATTTGCTAAGTCTGCCCGAATGTCTCTAAGTGAAGGACTACCGAAGCATTGCTTCGGTAGTCTAATTTAATCATCTTAAAAAATGTTTATGGCTATAATTGTAAAAACTGGAAACCCTACGGAGTTACTCAAATCTATTAAGCGTGCAATTGACAATAAAAAGATAGAAACTTGGGAGTACGATACCGATGGAGATTTCATTCATACACCTGATCAATGGAAAGGAAAGGCGTGGCTTAGACCAAAAATATATATAGAGGAACTTCGGTTTGGAATACTGAAGCAGAAAGATATTTCATTAAGTAAGACTATTTACGGAGTTTATCACGGTCGTTTCATTGAGATGCTTTTGACGCACTTTGATACTGATTTCAGCGTAGCTCAGGCAACCGCTGTAATAACAGAGCCGGATGACTTCTGATAACTTTAAACTTACAGTGAAAATACCAAAGCATTTGCTTTGGTATTTTCATTTAATAATCGAACCGCGACCATAACGCGACCAAAGAAAAAAGCGACTATGAGTTTTACTTCATAATCGCTTGAGTCTCTTCGTGGTGTGGGGCGGGATCGAACCGCCGACACAAGGATTTTCAGTCCTTTGCTCTACCAACTGAGCTACCGCACCTTACGTTCCCTGCCTTCGTTTCCAAAAGCAGGGCAGCAAAAATAGCGTTTG
>Ga0207415_1000671_pt1 | contig 21823 bp, 24 predicted proteins | sample Passage237A_FD_187369 | JGI IMG/M metagenome (GOLD analysis project Ga0207415, IMG submission 187369) | Cellulose adapted compost microbial communities from Newby Island Compost Facility, Milpitas, CA, USA - Passage2 37A (SPAdes) (version 3) ...
GGCCACGCCTGCGCTGCACGCCAGAGCGCCCGCGACCAGTGCCCCCCGAATGAATCCCCGCATCAACGACTGCCTACCGTACCGGATTGTTTTCGAACCAGCCCACCAGATGGTCGATCAGAGCGCGGACCTTGCCGGCGAGGTGCCGCCGATGCGGATAGACTGCCGTCAGGCTCGGCCCCTCGGGCATTCGGTCAGACAGCACCGGCACCAGCCGCCCCTCGGCAATGTGCGGATCGGCGAGGTAGGAGGGCAATACGGCAAAGCCGAGGCCGGCGAGGGCCGCCTGCATGGCCGCCACGGGCGAATTGACCCGCGCCGGCCCCGACACATGTACCGATACCGGCGCGCCGTCTTCGATAAAGCGCCAGGTGTTGTGCGAGGGCATGTTGGTGTCGAGCACGCAAGGCATGCCGCGCAGCGCCTCGCCCGTCTCCGGCCTGCCGACCCGCTCGATCAGCGCCGGCGAGGCGCAGATCACGTGCCGCATGTCGGAAATCTTGCGCGCAATCAGCGAGCTGTCGGAGAGCGTGGTGATCCTGAGCGCCACGTCGATCCCCTCTTCCACCAGATCGACGAAGCGGTCTTCGAGCCGCAGATCCACCGACACCAGCGGGTTTTTCGCGATAAAGGCGAAGATGGCGGGGGCCAGAGTGGTCTCGCCTAGGTTGCGTGGCGCCGAGACGCGCACCAGCCCGCGCGGCTCCGCCGTCTGGTCGGAAATCGTCGCGTCGAGGTCGTCGAGCTGTTGCAGCAGCGCGCTCGCCTCGCGGTAATAGGCCTCCCCCGCCTCGGTGAGGCCCAGCTTGCGCGTCGTCCGGTTCATCAGCCGCACCCCGAGATAGTCCTCGAGGTCGGTGACGTACTTGGAAAGCAGCGCTTTCGACTTGCCGTGCTGGCGGGCCGCGGCGGAAAACCCACCGGCGTCGAAAACCTGCACGAAGGCGCGGATGCGGGCCAGATCCTGGCTCATGTGTGCTGGCTCATCGTCTGTCCAGTCGGTAAATCGGCGGCGGCGACGCGGGTGGACCTTGCGGCCCGGTCAAGCCATAGGTCATCTGGATTCACGGGACAATGCCGCCTTGCGGGCGTTTCTGTTTCGTTGGCGCTTTATCGATAGGATGGCCAGATGTCGCTCGACCCTGCCAAAGTGGCGATAGACCAGACGATTGACGAGACGATCCGTGAGACGATCTACCCGCCCATGTCCAAGCCCAAAGCGCGTTCCACGCTCTATCGCCTGATCGAGGCCGGCCAGCTGGCCCGCCGCGCCCTGCTCGTACCGCTGCTCGACCGCGGCCTCGAGCCCGGCGATGACGCCATTATCTTCGCCCTGCGCTCGCGCCTCGGCGCCACCGAAGCCGACCTGGCCGAGGAGCTTGAACTGGCGCCCGAGGCGCTGGAACCGCGCCTCGCCCGCCTAGCCGGGCGCGACGTCATCACCCGCCAGGCCATCGGCCCCGACCTCGTCTCCGGCCTCGCCCTCACAGAGCGCGGCGAACGCATCTGCGAAGTGCTCAGCGCCAACTGGGAGCAACTCGAAGCCGCCCTGTTCGACGAACTCGACGACAAGAAGCGCAAGAAGATCGACAAGGTGCTGCGGCGCTTCGTGGAGCTGCTGCGGTTGCCGTAACGGGGCGCTACCTGTTCCCCACCCGCCGCTCGATCATCGTCACGGCGGTGACCACCACGAATGCGAATACCACCATGCCGGCGGCAAGCATGTGCGCATTGCCCCATTCGAGCCGCTCGACATAGTCGTAGATGGCGATGGACAACACCTTGGTCTTGCCCGGGATGTTGCCGCCGATCATCAGCACCACGCCGAACTCGCCCACCGTGTGGGCAAAGGTGAGTACCGCCCCGGCCATGTAGCCCGTCCGCGCCAGCGGCACCGCGACGCGGAAGAAGGTCTGCCATCGGCTCGCGCCGAGCGTATGCGCCGCCTCGATGGGCTCCTCGCCCAGCGCTTCGAAGGCGTTGCGCAGGGGCTGCACCATGAAGGGCAGCGAATAGATCACCGAGCCCAGCACCAGCCCCTCGAACGAGAAGGCCAGGGTGCGCGCCCCCCACAGTGAGGCGATGGCACCGCCCGGACCGTTCGGCCCGAGCGCGATGAGGAGGTAAAAGCCGAGCACGGTCGGCGGCAGCACCAGCGGCAGCGCCACCACGGCGGCCACCGCCTCCTTGCCTGCCCATCTCGAGCGGCAGAGCCACCAGGCGATGGGGGTGGCGATCACCAGCAGCAGTGCCGTGACCACCAGTGCGAGCGTCAGCGACAGGACGACGGGCGCCACGATCTCGCTAAGGCTCAGCATGAATCATCCGGGGCGGCTCCCATGGCCGTGCTCTTGCGGTGCGGAGGCGCGTCAATCAACCCCTCACTCCTCGAGGTCGTAGCCGTACTTCCGAATGATCTCGGCCGCCTCGGCCCCCCTCAGGAACTCGATGAAGGCCCGTGCCGCTGGATCGGCCTCGCCCGCCTTGAGCAGCACTGCATCCTGCGCGATGGGCGAGTAAGCTTCGGCCGGCACCGTCCACACCTGCGACGGCGGCTTGCCCATCACCTGGCTGAGCGCAACAAAGCCGAGCTCGGCATTGCCGCTGTCGACAAACTGCAGCGCCTGCGAGACGGTCTGGCCCGTCACGATTCTGGGCGTGATCGCCTCGGTAAGGTCAAGCTTCTCCACCGCTTCGAGCCCAGCCCGGCCATAGGGCGCCGTGGTGGGGTCGGCGATGGCGATATGCCGGAAAGCCCCCTCCTCAAGCACCGCCGCGCCGTCGGTCACGTCGATCCAGGGCGAGTAGAGCACCACCTTGCCGATTGCGTAGGTGAACACCGTGCCCTCGACCCCCAGCCCCTCGCTCACCGCCTGCGCCGTCGGTCACGTCGATCCAGGGCGAGTAGAGCACCACCTTGCCGATTGCGTAGGTGAACACCGTGCCCTCGACCCCCAGCCCCTCGCTCACCGCCTGCGCCGGCCGGACGTTGTCAGCCGAGAGAAACACTTCAAACGGCGCGGCTTGGGTGATCTGAGCATAGAGCGCCCCCGTCGCGCCGAAAGAGAACGACACGGTATCGCCTGTCGCAGCGGTGAAGGCCGCCCCGATCTCCTCGGCCGGCTTTGTGAAGTTGGCGGCAACGGCGACGCTCACCTCGCCGGCGAGCGCCAGCGTGCTGGAGAGCGCCTGCGTGCTGGAGAGCGCCAGCAGCCCTGCACCGAGCAGAAGGGTACGCCAAAGCATGATCCGGCTCGCGATATGTCCGCTTGGAGAGATCGATCTTGTGCCAACGCCACCCACCGCCTGCAAGCGTTATTTTCCTCGCAACATATCGGTGTGAAGCTGCTGCAGCGCCTCGAAGTCCCGGGCAATGCTCCGCCGCGCCGCGTCCTGCATGCCGCGGTAGCGTTCGAGCACCTCGCGTCCGGCTGCCGTCAGCGCGGCGCCCTGCTCCTTGCCGCCGCGCGCCGTCTCGACCAGCGCTGCGCCGAACCCTTCGTTCAGCGCCTGCACCAGCCCCCAGGCGCGCTTGTAACTCATGCCCATGCGCCTGGCGGCTTCCGAGATTGAGCCGGTCTCCGCAATCAGTTCCATCAGGTCGGCCCGGCCCGGGCCGATATAGAACGTGTCGGACAGCGTTATCCTGAGGTGGGAGAGCCCTGCCGGCCCGGGTCTGGCCACTGCGCGCCTACTTCTTGCCGAGTTGCGAGGCTTCGCGCGCCAGTTGCTCGATGCGCTTCCAGTCACCCGAAGCAATGGCATCTGCCGGCATCACCCACGAGCCGCCCACGCAGATGACATTGGGCAGCGCCAGGTATTCAGGCGCCTTGGCCATGTCGATGCCGCCGGTGGGGCAGAAAGTGATGTCGGAGAGCGGCGAGGCGAAGGCCTTGAGCACGTTGACGCCGCCCATGGCCTCGGCCGGGAAGAACTTCAGGAACGAGTAACCATGTTCCGAAGCCGTCATCGCCTCGGTGGGCGTGCCGATGCCGGGCAGCAGCGGAATGGCATGCTCTTCGGCCGCCTCCAGCAGCCGCGGCGAGGCCCCGGGCGACACCATGAACTGGCAGCCCGCATCGACCGAATGGCCCATCTGCAGCGGCGTGCGCACCGTGCCCGAACCGACCACGGCACCCGGCACCTTGGCCATCTCCTCGATGGCCTGGAGGGCATGCGCGGTGCGCAGGGTCACTTCCAGCACCGGCAGGCCGCCTGCCACAAGAGCCTCGGCCAGCGGGCGCGCATGCGACACGTCGTTGATGATGATCACCGGAATGACCGGCGCCAGCGAGAGGGTCTGGCGAAGGGCGGCGGCGTCTTGCGGCATGGCGAACCTCTTGATCTGTTGCCTGAGCGTTAGGCGGAGCCGTGGCCGCGATCAAGCCAAATAACCGCATTGAAATCGCGGGTTCGTGATCCTAACTCTTGTTGGCTCCGGGAGGTGTCAGCCGTGCAGCTCATCAACTCGCTAACACCGGTCGATGAAGCGCGCGCCGCTCTTGCGAAGAGTTACGACCTCAAGTTCACCAAGGCCGTCGAGCGCGTCACCGCCCGCGTCTATGACCGCATCCGCGACCGCATTCCCGAGATCGAGTGGCCGTTTCTCGCCCCGCTGGTGCTCCATATCAACCGGGTCAAGAAGGAGAAGGATGCGCTCATCCTCGCGCATCCCTACCAGTCGCCGCAGATCTATCACGGCGTCGCCGATGTCACCGGCGACACGCTGCAACTTTCTCTCGCCGCCCGCAAGGCGAAGCAGTCGGTGATCGTTCAGGCCGGCGTGCGCTACATGGCCGAAACCACCAAACTGCTGGCGCCGAAAAAGAAGGTGCTGCTCCCTGATGGCCGCGCCGGTTGCTCCGTCGTCGCCTCGATCACCCCCGAGGACGTGATTGCGCTTCGCGACCAGTATCCGGGCGTGCCGGTGGTCGCCTACATCACCTCGTCGGCCGCGGTGAAGGCGCTGAGCGACATCACCTGCACCACCGCCAATGCCGCCGAGATCGCCGACTCCCTCCCCGGCGACCGCGTCATCATGCTCCCCGACCAATACCTCGCCCGCAACACGGCCAAGAAGAGCAGGAAGAAGATCATCGCCTGGGCCGGGGCCTGCGAGGTGCACGAGACCTTCAACGCCGCCGACATCGCCGAGCTGCGCAACGCCTACCCAGACGCGAAGATTATCACCCACCCCGAGGCGCCGCCCGAGGTCACCGCCGCCGCCGACTTCTCCGGGGACCTCGATGCGATGGTGGCCTACCTCAAGGAGGCGAAATCGAAGCGCGCCGTGCTCGTCACCGAGTGCGGCATGTCCGACAACATCGCCGCGCAGCTGCCCGAGACCGAGTTCACCCGCGGCTGCAACCTCTGCCCGCACATGAAGCGCATCACGCTCGAAAACATCCTGTGGTCGCTCCACACCATGGGCGAGGAGGTGACCATTCCCGCCGAAATCGCCACCCCGGCCCGCGCCGCCATCCAGCGCATGCTCGATACGAGCAAGGTGCGGGTCTAGAAGAGGCCGAAGACGTGGTCGAAGTGCCACGAGAGCAGCGCAGGGTCGGGCCACGCCGCCTCATCGTCGGGCAGGACCAGCCTGCCGCTTCGCGGCATCGCTTCGAGCAGATCGGGGTCCAGCCGGTTGAGGACCGCCACAAAATCTGAGCCCGGCGCAACCGAGTTCGTGCGCGACAACATGTTCTCCCCGTTGAGGACCGCCACAAAATCTGAGCCCGGCGCAACCGATATCCCACCGGTCAGCCAGGCTCGTTCCGCCGTCTCCACCATGGGCAGGTAGTTCTTCACATGCAGCGGGCCGCCGCGTTCCCGCGGCTGTATGGCCACCACGCGCAGATGCGGATGGGGACGTGGCCCCGGCTCGAACTGCCGGCCGGTAACGGCGCAGCGATAGTCCCACGTGCGCAGGACCTGGTCGTGGATGGCCAGGTAGACCGCGAGGGACGGAGCATCCCGGAGCTGCACCGCGGCTTCGGCGGCCCCCGCGCGGTCTGACGCCCTGGCGAGCCCGATGATCTCTTCGTAACGCTCATCACCCAGCCGCAGCATCCGGCGCGCTCCGGGCGCCGCCAGCTCGGCCTCGCCGGTCACCGGCGCTGCAAACGACGTATACTGATCGACAGTGACGAGCCGAAAACCGTCCGAGGTGAGGTTGACGCCCGCCACGGTACCGCTACCGACAAAATCCAGGAACACCTTGTCGGCAAACTGATAGACGAGCACGCGCTCGCCCAGCCTGGCGAAGGCCTCTCGTGACGTCCGCTGATCGACGGCGAGCAGCGCACGACTTCCGCCGAGTTGCGAACCCTCCCCGATCGCCAGCGCCAGCTTGACCAAATCCGCCCCCGGACCACGCGGGTCAGTATGTCGGGGTTTGACGGATGGGTAAACTACATACGGTTCGGCGTTCTACGTAGGCAGGGCTATCATAAAATGCTACTCTACCCCCAAAAGGAGATAGCCATGCCATCCAGTTACACTCTCGGCGAGCACTATGAGAAGTTCGTCCGCGACCTCGTCGCCTCCGGCCGCTACGCCAGCGCCAGCGAGGTCATCCGCGACGGCCTGCGGCTCCTTGAGGACGCCGAAATCCTCCGTTCTGTCCGCACGGAAGAGCTGCGCAAGCTCATTCAGGAGGGCATCGACAGCGGGGAGGCCGGACCGCTCGACATGGAGGAGATCATCGCCGAGGCCAAGCGCGAGAAAACCAAGCGTGACAAACACTCCGATGCCGCTTGAGATCCGCCATACCCGGCAAGCTCGCCGCGACCTCAAGGAAATCTGGACCTACATCGACCAGAACGACACCAATGCCGCCGACAGGCTGCTGCGGCGGATCGCCGAGAGGATCGCGCAGGCGTCGCAGACTCCCATGATGGGACGACCTCGCCCTGAGTTGCGTGGCAACCTCCGCAGCCTTGTCGTCGGCCGTTATGTAATTTTCTACGAACTGCGGCCCGACATCCTTTACGTGGTCAGAGTTCTGCACGGCGCTCGGGACATCAGCGTCGAGATGTTCGACGACTGACCCCTACTCCACCCCTAGCAGATAGGCTGCGACGGCCTCGCGGTCCTCTTCCGTCCACTTCGACGTGCCGTCTTCGATCATCTCCCCCATGGCGCCGCCGAGGATGTTGAAGTCGGGCGTAAACCCGTCGGCAAGGGCGCTGGCGAGGGAGGCGATGTCGTACCCGCGCTCAGTCAGCCGCGCCGTGGTCAGGGCCGGAGCCCGGCCGCCCACGCCGCCGGCCGGGTTGCCGGTGAGTTCGGCCCCAGCGTCGATGCCACCGAGCAGGTTGCGCGGCGAGTGGCACATGGCGCAGTGCCCCGGCCCCTCGACGAGGTAGCGCCCGCGGTTCCAGCGCTCCGAATGCGCCGGATCGGCCGCGAACCGCTCCGGCCTGAAGAACAGGTTCTTCCACCCGCTGAGCGCCAGCCGGATGTTGAAGGGGAAGTTCACCTCGTGCGGCCGGGATGGCGTTGCGACCGGCGTCGTCGCCATCAGCGCAGCGTAGAGGTCGGCGATCTCCTGGTCGCTCATCAGCGTGTAGTGCTCGTAGGGGAAGGCCGGGTAGAGATGGCCCTGCGGCCCCTCGCCGTCGCTCATGGCTTTGGCGAACTGCTCCAGCGTCCAGTTGCCAATGCCGTGTTCCTTGTCGGAGGTGATGTTGGGCCCGTAGAACGTACCGAACGGCGTCGGCAGCGCCGTGCCACCCGCCAGTTCCGGCCCGTCCTTCGCCGTGTGGCAGCTGATGCAGTCGCCAAGCCGGATAAGGTACGCGCCGCGTGTCGCGTCACCAACCAGCGTCAGGTCGCGCGGCGGACCGTTGACGGGGCGGAGAAAGTACACCGCGGCTCCGATGCCGAGCACCACAACGATCAAGCTTAACCACTGCCAGATGCGCATCGTCGACTCCCTGCCGGATCGTCGAAAAAGCACCAGCAAGTGTGCTGACGCGCAACTGACTTGCGCGTGAGCTTCAGCCGTTCGCGAGCGCCGCGTCCACCTCGGCACGGGTCGGTGGAACGCAACCGACATGCTGGCAGTTGAGTCCGGCGACGACCGCGCCGAAGCGCAGCATCTCGCCCAGCGCGGCGCTGTCCAGCGTGCCGAGCATGCCCGGCTTCAGCGCCCGGCGCTCATTGAGCCAGGTGAGTATCCCGGCCATCAGGCTGTCGCCCGCCCCCACCGTGTCGCCGAACGGCTCGGCCGGGAAAATCTCCGCTCTCGCCGATCCAGCCCGTGTAAAGGCCCGGCTGCCCTCCTCGCCGAAGGTCACCACTACCAGCCCCATATTGGGTCGGCGCAGGAACTCCTCGACATACTTCTCGACAATCGCCTCGGCCTCCTCGGCCGAAAGGTCAGAGGCCTTGACCGCCCGGTTGTGCTCGAGCGCGCCGAGATCCTCGATCGACACCTTCACGAGGTTGACCACGTCGAGAAACTGCCCGAGCCGCGCCTTGTAGCCGGCGAAATCCGGCACCAGCGAGGGCCGCACATTGGGGTCCATGCTGAGCGTCGCCCCGCGCGATGCGGCCTCGCGCGCCACCGCCATCCACGCCTCGGCATCCACCGGATCGATGGGGCAGAAGCCCCCGACCTGGAACACCTCAAGCTTTTCGGGCAGCGCCGCGATCATCCCCTCGCCGGTGAAGGCCCGGTCGGCACTACGGTAGAAGCCGTATTGCGCGCTCTTTTTCTCGTCGAAGGTCACCACCGCCAGCGTGGTGTAGGCGGCAACGCGCTCGGTCAGCAGCGGCTTCACTCCCGCCGCTTCGAGCGGCCCGAGCAGGTACGTGCCGAACCCGTCGGCGCTGATCGGACACATGAAGCCCGTCTCGTTGCCGAGCTTCGACAGCGCGATGGCGCAATTGTAGGGCGAGCCGCCCTGATGCGCGACGAGGCGGATCACGCCGTCCGGCCCTACCGGCTCGGAAATGAGGTCGATCAGGCTTTCGCCACCCACCACGAACATGCCCGCTGCCTCCCGGTCTGCATCGATGAGACCGTTACAATGCCGCGGCGAGCGCCCGCAAGCCGATCCAGTTGCAACCGGTGCGCTCTCCTGCTGATGTGCGCCTCGCAATCAGGAGGAGCATCGACGTGACGACGAACGGAAAAACCCTGCGCTGGGGCATTATCGGACCAGGGGCCATCGCCAAGGATTTCCGCCGCGGCGTCCTCGATTCGCAGTACGGCAGGCTCGAAGCCATCGGCACCCGCAATCCCGGCAAGGAGTCGCTCCGCACCGACTTCCCCGAGGCCCGCATCATCGACGGCTACCAGGCCCTGCTCGATGACCCGGATATCGACGCCGTCTACATCGCCACGCCCCATACCGGCCACGCCGAATGGGCCATCAAGGCGGCCGAGGCCGGCAAGCATGCGCTGATCGAAAAGCCCATCGCGCTGAGCGCTTTCGAAGCCGATGCCATCTTGCACGCAGCGAAAAAGGCCGGGACCTTCGCGGGCGAGGCCTTCATGTACCGGCTCCACCCGCAGACGCAGAAGCTGTGGGAACTCATCAACTCGGGCGTCATCGGCGAAGTCCGCTTCATCGAGGCGAGCTTCGGCTTCCAGATGCCACGCTACATCCCTGATCATCGGCTGTTCGATTCCGCCTTCGGCGGCGGCGGCATCCTCGACGTCGGCGGCTACCCCGCCTCGATGGCGCGTCTCGTCGCCGGCGCTGCCGCCGGCAAGCCCTTCCTCGACCCGGTGAAGGTCATGGGCACGGCCACGCTCAATCCCGGCGGCACCGACAATGTCGCCACGGCGTCGCTGCAGTTCGACAATGGCATCACAGCCCAGATCAGCTGCGCCGTCATGGTGAACCTGGCCAACACGGCCCGCATATATGGCAGCGAGGGCACCATCGAAGTGCCCTCCTTCTGGTTCGCTAATGGCGACCGCTCCGGCGGCCAGGGCAAGATCGACATCATCCGCAAGGACGGCAGCCGCGAGACGGTGGTCGCTGGTCAGTCGAAGCATCTTTATGCCTATGAAGCCGACGCCGCCGCCGAGGCCATCTTCGTCGGCCGCCAGGAGTTTGCCGCGCCGGGCATGACCTGGGCCGACAGCCTCGGCAACGCGCGCGTGCTCGACAAATGGCGCGCCGATGCCGGCATCGAGTTTATCGTCGAAAAGCCCTCGCACCGTGTCCTCACGCTGGCCGGCCGCAAGCTGTCGGCGGGCACGACCATCCCGAAGCGCGAGATACCCGGGCTTGGCAAGCAGGCCTCGGCCGTGGCCCTCGGCTTTGAGGATTTCCGCACCTTCGCCTCGGGCGCAATCCTGCTCGACGCCTTCTTCGAGCGTGGCGGCAACCTGTTCGATACCGGCTTCATCTACGCCGGAGGCTTCACCGAAACCCTGTTCGGCCAGTGGCACACCTCGCGCGGCACGCGCGAGCAATCGGTGCTGATCGCCAAAGGCGCGCACACGCCGCTCTGCTATCCCGACGTCATCGCCAAGCAGCTCGACGTCTCGCTCGACCGCCTCCAGACCGACTATGTCGATGTCTACTTCATGCATCGCGACAACCCCGACGTGCCGGTTGGCGAGTTCGTCGATGCCATGGATGCCGAGGTCAGGAAGGGCCGCATCCGCGGGCTGTTCGGCGGCTCGAACTGGAGCAAGGAGCGCTTCGACGAGGCCATCGCCTATGCCGACCGCACCGGCAAGCAACGGCCGGGCGCGCTGAGCAACAACTTCTCCCTCGCCGAAATGCTGAAGCCACTCTGGGCCGGCTGCGTCACCGCCTCGACGCCCGACTTCCGCCAGTGGCTGATCGAGCGGCAGATCCCCAACTTCTCGTGGTCGAGCCAGGCCCGCGGCTTCTTCACCGACCGCGCCGGCCGCGACAAGACCGACAACCGGGAGCTGGTCGAGACCTGGTACAACGAGCAGAACTTCGGCCGCCGCGACCGCGCCGTGCAGCTGGCCAGGGAACTCGGCAAGAGCCCGATCCACATCGCGCTCGCCTACGTTCTCGCCCAGCCCTTCCCCTCCATCCCGTTGATCGGCCCCCGCACGCTCCACGAACTCGACGACAGCCTCCAGGCCTTCGACGTGAAGCTGACGCCGGAACAGGTGAAGTGGCTAGAGGGTTGAGGTAGCCCTCCACCGTCTCGCGGTGGAGGACCCCGTCGACCTTGTGCTTCGAAGAGAGCGCTGACGATGTCAGCGGCACGACCCGGATTTTCCCGTGACGACGGGGGAAGGGGACCATGCGCAGCATGGTGATGGGGGCGATACAAGCACGGCGCGCCAACCTACCTTGCAGCCCGCCTTCTTCCCGCCGCGCCCGCATGCCATAGTTCCCCCTCACCAAGAGGAGGAACCACCATGCCGCAACTCCCGGGTCTCGTGCCCTACATCTCGCCGTCCGATGCAGTGGCGGCGGCGGAGTTCTACCAGAGGGTCTTCCTCGCCACGGACGTGCAGCCCCTGATGGCCGATGACGGCAGGCGCTACATGCACTGCCAGTTCACGGTGAATGGCGGGCTCGTCTTCATGTCGGACTCCTTCCCCGAATATGGCGCTCCCTGGGTGCAACCACAGGGCTTCAATCTCCATCTCAATGTCGACAACGCCCAGGAATGGTGGGATCGCGCCATCGGCGCCGGCTGCGAGGTGGTGATGCCGCTCGCAAAGCAGTTCTGGGGCGACATCTACGGCCAACTGAAGGACCCCTTCGGCATCACCTGGGCCATCGGCCAGGCCACCGCTGACAGCATGACCTGACCGCGGCTCCACCATCCGGCCTACGCACTCGCCGCGCCGCAGGCGGGCTTCCCCGTGGCAAGTGAGCAGTTTACAACCTGCGTGATCCGGTTGACGCATGCGGCAAGCCCGTGTTGCCTGCCGGTTGAAAACTAGCAGCCGGTGGCGAGGAGCGCCGGCGCGTCTCGGGGGAGTACATATTGCAACTGCTTGTCGGCTACATCCGGGCCGTCAGCGCCATCAACCGGTGGATCGGACTCATCCTCAGTTGGCTGGCGCTGGCGGTCGTTCTCGTCTGCTTCGCTGTTGTGGTGCAGCGCTATTTCTTCCACACGACGCAGTTGTGGATGCAGGACCTTTATGTCTGGCTGAGCGGGGCCATGTTCACTGGCGTTGCCGGCTTTGCGCTGCTGCGTGACGATCACGTGCGCGTCGACATTTTCTACCGCCCGGCCTCCCTCCGCTGGAAGGCCATCGCCGACCTGATCGGCGTCGTGATCTTCCTCATCCCCTTCATTGTCGTGGTCTGGATCTACGCCATGCCCTTCGTCATGCGCTCGTGGCGCATTTACGAGGGCTCGGCCAATGTCGGCGGCATGCCGGGGCTCTTCATCCTCAAGAGCTTCATTCTCGTCTTCTGCGTCGTGGTCGGTGCCCAGGGCATCGCCTGGGCGTTCCGCTCCATCCTCGTGCTCGCCGGGCGTGAAGACATGCTGCCCGAGAAGCTTCGTTACCCGCGGGAGGCCGCGGAATGACGCAGCAGCTCATCGGCGAAATCCTCGCCGGCACCATGTTCCTTGGCGTCATCGGCACCCTCATGCTGGGTTTCCCGGTCGCCTTCTCGCTGGCCGGCACCGCCCTGGTTTTCGGCCTTGTCGGCATGTGGTTCGGGGTCTTCGATCCCTCGAACTTCGGCGCGCTCGCCAACCGCTACATCGGCACCATGACCAACGAAGTGCTGGTCGCGGTGCCGCTCTTCATCTTCATGGGCGTGATGCTCGAGCGCACCGGCATCGCCGAAGCGCTGCTCACCACCATGGGCAAGCTCTTCGGCAACCTGCGCGGCGGCCTCGGCATCTCGGTTATCGTGGTGGGCGCCCTGCTCGCCGCCTCCACCGGCGTCGTCGGCGCCACGGTGGTGACCATGGGGCTGATCTCGCTGCCCGCCATGCTGCGGGCCGGCTACGATCCCAAGCTCGCTTCCGGCGTCATCTGCGCCTCGGGCACGCTGGGCCAGATCATCCCGCCCTCGACCGTGTTGATCTTCATGGGCGACATGCTGAGCGGCATCAACGCACAGGTGCAGATGGAAAAGGGCAATTTCGCGCCCGAGCCCGTCTCGGTGGGTGCGCTGTTCGCCGGCGCCTTCCTGCCCGGCCTGCTGCTGGTGGGGCTCTATATCGGCTTCATGATCTTCAAGGCCGTCACCGCCCCGAAATCGTGCCCGGCCACCCCGGTTCCGCCCGAGGAAAAGCAGGGCCTGCTGCGCGAAGTGCTGGTGGCGCTCGTCCCCGCACTCGCCCTCATCGTCGCCGTCCTCGGCTCGATCCTGGGCGGCATCGCGACGCCCACCGAGGCGGCGTCCGTGGGTTCGGTCGGCGCCATGCTGCTCGCCCTGCTCAAGGGCCGCTTCAGCCTTAAGGTGCTGCACCAGACCGTCGTTTCCACCGCCACCATCACCTCGATGGTATTCATCATCCTGTTCGGCGCGGCGGTCTTTTCGATCGTCTTCCGCCTGATGGGCGGCGACAACCTGGTGCACGAGTTCCTTACCAGCATGCCCGGCGGCGCCATCGGCGCGACCATCATCGTGCTGCTGATCATGTTCGTGCTCGGGTTCATCCTCGACACCTTCGAGATCATCTTCATCGTGATCCCGATCACCGCGCCGGTGCTGCTGGCGCTCGATGTCGATCCGATCTGGCTCGGCGTTGCCGTGGGCATGGTCCTGCAGACGAGCTTCCTGACGCCGCCCTTCGGCTTCTCGCTCTTCTATCTGCGAGGGGTGGCGCCATCGCGCGTCACCACCGGCATGATCTACCGGGGCGCAGTGCCCTTCGTGATCCTGCAGATGGTGGCCATCGCTATCCTGTTCTTCTGGCAGGACCTCGCGACCTGGCTGCCCCGCCTCATCTACTGACGAAACCGCAAAGGCCCCGAACCAGCGTTCGGGGCCTTCTTCTTCCGCGTCAGCCAAACAAAAAAAGGCCCCGAGGATCGCCCGGGGCCTTCCTGTTTGAAGCGACTAGCCTTAGTCGAACTTGATGTACTTCTCGCGGGCCGCGAGGAACGGCATGTCGGTGCCTTCGGTGCGCTCGCGCAGCAGGTTGAAGGCCGACACGAAGCTCTCCGCCACCTTCTTGGTCAGCGGGTCGCCGCCTTCGCGGATTTCGCTGATCAGTTCCATCGACGCCTTGGCGCCAGCCTCGAGGATTTCCTCGGGGAAGCGGCGGACCTGCACGCCATGCTCGGAAACGAGGGCACGCAGCGCGCGCGGATCGTTGGCGTACATGTCGGAAGCCACGTCGTCATAGGAAGCCTGCGCGCAGACCTTGATGATCTCCTGCAGGTCCTCCGGCAGCTCGGCCAGCTTCGACTTCGAAACGGCAACCTCGGTGGCGAGGCCCGGCTCGACGAAGCTCGGGAAGTAGTAGTTCTTGGCGATCTGGTAGAAGCCGAGCGCCAGGTCGTTGAACGGACCCACGAACTCGGCGGCGTCCAGCGTGCCCGACTGCAGCGCGGCGAAGATTTCGCCTGCCGCGAGGTTGGTCACCGAGGCGCCGAGCTTGGCCCACACCTGGCCGCCCAGGCCCGGGGTGCGGAAGCGCAGGCCCTGCAGGTCGCCGACGCCGGTCAGCTCGTTGCGGAACCAGCCGCCCGCCTGCGTACCCGTATCACCCGATAGGTAACCCACCAGGCCAAACTGGTCGTAAATCTCGTCCCAGATTTCCTGGCCGCCGAGATAACGCACCCAGGCGGTGAGCTCACGCGAGGTCATGCCGAAGGGCACGCCGGTGAAGAAGCTGAGGCCCTGGCTCTTGTTCTGCCAGTAATAAGGGGTGCCGTGGCTGATCTCGGCCGAGCCGTCGATCACGGCGTCCAGGGCCTGCAGGCCGGGCACCATTTCACCGGCTGCGAACACCTGGATGTTGAGCCGGCCGCCCGAAGCCCGTCCAACACGGTCGGCAAAGCGCTGAGCGCCGGTGCCGAGACCGGGGAAGTTCTTGGGCCATGTCGTGACCATGCGCCAGTTGATGGTGCCCTGCGCAATGGCAGGGGCCGCAAGACCAACGGTCGCGGCAGCGCCACCAATGGCGGCCGACTTGAAGAATTCACGTCTTTTCAATGTGGGGTCCTCCCGGGTTACCGGGCCGGCCTGCGCTTGGACGCGCCTTTGACCGACCTTGGACTCTAGATTGGCCAAAACTCGGGCGTCATGTCTACTGATTTACGCTATCGTTCAAACACTGACGCATACGCAGCTTCCCACCAGGTGCGCCAGCGCCGCTCCAACCCCTCGAACTCGCTGTCGCTGAGCCCGTAGACGGTGAGCAGCGCCGTGCCGCCGGCCGGCCGGTCGCCGGCGATGAGCAGCCCGCCGCCCCACTCGGCCACCACCACGCCCACCTGGTGGCGCGACCAGAACCAGACCTCGCCCGAGACCTCGTCGCCCGGCGTCAGTTCGCGCGCAAAGTGACTTCCCACTGCGCCCACGCCGATCAGCCCCAGCGCCTCGATTGCCCCCGGCCCGGTTCGCGAGGAAAAGCGCAGCGTGCGTCGCGTGTCGGCGCGATGCGTCTCGAGATAGAGCCGCAACTGCTGGATGAAGCTGGTCCAGCCCTCGACCACCTCGTCGTGCGAAGCCTCCCAGCCACCCTCGGGTGGCGCGCCGGTGCGCACCACGCTCAGCACCGTCCGGCCGTTGCGCTCGCCCAGTTCGAAGCGGTCGCCAACGCCCTCCCACTCGCCGAACCGGATGATGCCTCGGCCCTCATCGGCCTGGGCGCCATCGACGAAGATCATCCTGACCTCGGCCTCGATGTCCGGCGTTTCCCAGCCGAACCACCGGCTTATCTCCACCGGGTCGCGGAGCGCCTGCCACACCACGTCCCGCGGCGCCGCGATCTCCACCTCGGCGATCCTGTGCTCTTCGCTCATCGAACCCTCCACTCTGTTGCGCCAGCCTCGCACATATTCGCAACGGGAAGGAATAAGCGATGCCGGGCGGTGTTGAACCACCAGACCGGCCCCTCGACCGGTCGCACCCCACTGGGAGAAGAGACGATGAGACTCGCTATCCTGCTCGGCACTGCCGCCGTTGCCCTGCTCTCCACCACCGCCCTTGCCGCGGACTATGTCGGTGGCGCGGTCAGGAGCACCGAGATCGGCGGCCAGCAAGTGCTGACCGATGCCAACGGCATGACGCTCTACACCTATGACAAGGACACCGCCGGGGTGTCGAACTGCTACGAGCAATGCGCGGTGAACTGGCCGCCGCTCTTCGTCTCCGACGGCGCCGCCGCCGAGGGCGACTTCACCATCGTGGAGCGCACCGACGGAACGAAGATGTGGGCCTACAAGGGCATGCCGCTCTACCTGTGGGTCAAGGACACCAAGCCCGGCGACACCACCGGCGACAGCGTCGGCGAAGTCTGGCACACTGCGGTCGAGTAACCGCGCGCTGGAACCGATGGACTTTCTGGACGAGATCGAGAGCTGCGTGCCGGCCCTGCGACGCTACGCGCGTGCGCTGACGCGCAACGCCGATCGCGCCGACGACCTCGTCCAGGATTGTCTGGAGCGGGCCATCCGCAAGCGCGGCCTGTTTCGCCCCACCGGTCCGCTGCAGGCCTGGCTGTTCCGAATCCTCGTCAATCTGTGGCGCAACTCGCTCCGCTCCGAGCGGCGCCGGGGCGAGCATGTGGCCTACGATGCGCTCGTAGTCGAACCGTCCATCCCCGCGCCGCAGCATGGCCGGCTGGCGCTCGGTGAAATGAACCGCGCGCTCGACCGCCTCCCAGACGACCAGCGTGAGACGCTGCTGCTCGTCGTCCTCGAAGGCGTTTCCTACCAGGAGGCTGCAACCATACTCGGCATACCCATCGGCACCGTCATGTCGCGGCTCAGCCGCGCCCGCGCCGCACTGCGCGCTTTGACCGGCTCCGGCGACGAACCCAGATTGCGGACAGTCAAATGACGCCCGGCCCCGCTTCCATTCCCGAGGACGATCTCCACGCCTATGTCGACGGGCTGCTGCCCCCTGCCCGCGCCGCCGAGGTCGAGGCTTGGCTGGCCGGGCACCCCGAAAAAGCCGCCGAGGTGGAGCACTGGCAGCGCCAGAACGAGGCGCTCATTGCGCTCTACCCGCCCGTCGCCCCCGACAGCATCCCCGACCGGCTGAGGCCGCGACAATTGGCGCTGAAGCCGCGCGGCGTCACCCTCGACTGGCCGCAGTTGGCTGCCGCCGCGGTGCTGATCCTCGCCCTCGGCGCCGGCGCCGGCTGGGCCCTGCGCGACTTCGACCGTCCGCACGGCAGCACCGGCCTCATCGCCTCGGCCGTCACCGCCCACGCACTCTACGTCAAGGAGAACCGCCACGCGGTAGAGGTGGCCGCCGCCGACCGCGACCATCTCGTCTCTTGGCTCTCGAACCGGGTCGCCCGGTCCATCACCCCGCCCGACCTTACGCCGGAAGGCTTCGAGCTGGTCGGTGGCCGCCTGCTGCCACCGGCCTATGACGACGGGACGACCGGACCGGCCGCGCAGCTCATGTACCAGAACGCCGCCAATGACCGCGTCACCGTCTACATCACGGCCGCGGTTCCGGGCGAGAAGAACGCCTACCAGTTCACCTCGCGCGAGACCCTCGACGCCTTCTACTGGAGCAACGACCGCATTACCTGCACCGTCGTCGGCAGCCTGCCCGAGGAGGAGATGAAGGCGGTGGCGAAGAAGATCTACACCCAGCTGACCTGGCGGCCCGACGGGGGCGCCGAATCCTGGCGCAGCTGAGGCCTATTCGCGCTCGACCGCCGGCCACTCCTTGCCCCTCAGCTCCCGCTGCCGCAGCAGGAAGTTGATCGCAGAGCTGTAGCGGTTGTGGATATGCGCGAACCGGCTGAGGGTCTCTTCGGCACAGGCAGTTCAGCGAGTTCGTCATACATCGCCTTGAGCCCGCCTTCGATCTGCTCGAGGTCGGTGAGCAGCTGCGCTATCTGCCCTTCGCTCAACCCCACAACGGTAGCCATGCTCATTCTCCCTGATACGGCTTCCATAAGGAAAGCCGCATCAGGGGACAGGGTTCCGGTTGCGAAGTAAAGCGCGCCTTGCGCCTCAGTATCCCTGACGCCGCAGCAGGTCGTTGGAATAGATGTTGTGCGGGCCAACATTGCGCACGTCGCGCTCGCCCATCAGCGCCATGGTAGTGTCCATCTCCTTCTGGATGATGGTCAGCGCGCGGGTTACGCCCGCCTCGCCACCGGCGCCGAGGCCGAAGGCCATGGCACGGCCGACAAAGGTGCCCTTGGCGCCGAGCGCCAGCGCCTTGAGCACGTCCTGGCCCGAGCGGATGCCCGAATCCATCAGCACCTCGGTCTTGTGGCCCACGGCATCGACGATTTCGGGCAGCACCCGGATCGACGACGGCGCGCCGTCGAGCTGGCGCCCGCCATGGTTCGAGACGATAATGCCATCGGCGCCGTTCTCGATGGCGAGTTTGGCATCCTCAGGGTCGAGCACGCCCTTCACCACCACCGGGCCACCGAAGCGGTCCTTGATCCAGCCGATATCCTTCCAGTTGAGCGTCAGGTCGAACTGGGTCGCCGTCCAGCGGCTGAGCGTGCTGAGGTTGGTCGCCTCGCTCACATGGCCGTGGATGTTGCGGAAGGTGCGGCGATGGGTGCCGAGCATGCCGAAGGCCCAAGCCGGCTTGGTGGCGATGTCGAAGAGGAATTTCGGCGTGATCGGCGGCGGCGCCTTGAGCCCGTTGCGGATATCCTTGTGACGCTGGCCGAGGATCTGCAGGTCCATCGTCAGCACCAGCACGGGGCACTTGGCCGCCTTGGCGCGGTCGATCAGCCGCTCGACGAAGGGCCGGTCGCGCATCACGTAGAGCTGGAACCAGAAGGGCTTGGAGGTGTTCTCGGCCACGTCCTCGATCGAGCAGATCGCCATGGTCGAGAGCGTGAAGGGAATGCCGAACTTCTCGGCCGCCCGCGCCGCCTTGATCTCGCCGTCGGCCGACTGCATGCCGGTCGAGCCCACCGGGGCAATCGCCACCGGCATGGTCACCGGATGGCCGAGCATCGTGGTGGCGAGGTTGCGGTTCTCGAGGTTCACCGCCACGCGCTGGCGCAGCTTGATCTTCTCGAAGTCCGTCGTGTTCTCGCGGTAGGTACCCTCGGTATAGGCACCCGAATCCGCATAATCGAAGAACATCTTGGGCACGCGCCGCTTGGCTGCCTTCATCAGGTCTTCGATCGTCAGGTACTTGTCCATATTGGCCATGAGGCGCCCCAATTCGTCCCGCCCGCGCGGGTATATCGCGGGCGGTTCTAGGCACTGACATGTCAGGGGTCAAGGCGACCTTGGCGGTATATCCGCGGCGGAATGACAGCCCCCCCGGCGCCACCCGAAGCGGCGCGGGGGACCAGTCCTAGAGCCTCGTCGCGTTCAACCTCAGCGCATTGCCGATGACGCTGACCGAGCTCAAAGCCATGGCCGCTGCGGCAAGCATGGGCGAGAGCAGCCAGCCGGTAAACGGGTAGAGCACCCCTGCAGCCACCGGGATACCCAGGGCATTGTAGCCGAAGGCGAACCACAGGTTCTGCTTGATGTTGCTGAGCGTCGCGAGCGCCAGTCGCCGCGCCTTCACGATGCCGCCGAGCTCGCCCTTGAGCAGCGTGATCCCGGCCGACTCGATGGCCACGTCCGCGCCAGTGCCCATGGCGATGCCGACATCGGCTGCCGCCAGCGCCGGCGCGTCGTTCACCCCGTCGCCGGCAAAGGCCACACCCTTGCCTTCGCGCTTCAGCGCCTCGATCAGGGCGTGCTTGTCCTCGGGCGTCATGCCCGCACGCACATTGGCAAGGCCGAGTTCGCGCCCCACCGTCTCCGCCGTAGGTAGCGCGTCGCCCGTCGCCATCACCACGTCGATCCCGGCTGCGTGCAGCGCCGCAATCGCTTCCTTCGCCCCGACTTTGATCGGATCGCTCACCGTGACGACGCCGATGGCGGCGCCGTCATGGGCGACGAGGATCGCCGTTCGCCCGCGCCCAGCCTGGTGCTCAACCAGCCCGGCGAGCTTGTCGTCCACGGCGATGCCCTCGGCCTTGAGCAGGGCGGCATTGCCGATCAGCGCCGTCTTGCCCCCGACCTCGCCGCGAATGCCCCGGCCCGTCATGGACTGGAAGCCGCTCGCCTCGTAGACCCGGGCACTGCGCTCCTCGGCGCCCTTGACAATGGCCGAGGCGATGGGGTGTTCCGAGTGCTTCTCGAGCGCTGCCGCGACGGCGAGCACGAAGCCCTCATCGACGCCCTTTACCGGAATCACCTGGTCGAGCGTGGGCTTGCCCTCGGTCAGCGTGCCGGTCTTGTCGACGATCAGCGTATCGACGCGGGCAAAGCCCTCGAGCGCCTTGGCGTCCTTCACCAGCACCCCGGCATGGGCGCCGCGTCCGGTCGCCACCATGATGGAGATCGGCGTCGCCAACCCCAGCGCACAGGGACACGCGATGATGAGCACCGAAATGGCGGCAACCACCGCCTCGCCCAGCCCCGGCCCGCAGATCATCCACGCAACGAACGCAATGACGGCAACCGCCACCACCGCCGGCACGAACCAGCCGGCCACCCTGTCGGCCAGCGCCTGGATCGGGGCGCGGCTGCGCTGAGCCTTGCCGACCAGCTCGACGATCTGGCTGAGCCGCGTCTCGGCGCCCACCCGCGTCGCCGTCATCACGAAGCTGCCCTCGCCGTTGAGCGTGCCGCCCGTTACCGGCTCGCCCGGCCTCTTTTCCACCGGTACCGGCTCGCCGGTCAGCATGGATTCATCGACGAAACTCTGCCCCTCGATCACCTCGCCATCGACCGGCACCGCCTCGCCCGGCCGCACCCGCAGCCGGTCGCCGCGCCGCACTTCGGATAGCGGCACCTCGACGTCACGGCCGCCCTCCATGCGAAGCGCCGTCTTGGGCGCAAGGTCGAGCAGCGCGCGGATCGCCTTGCCGGTGGCGTCGCGGGCGCGCAGTTCCAGCACCTGCCCGACAAAGACCAGCGCCACGATCACCGCCGCCGCCTCGAAATAGACGGGCACGGAGTTTCCCATGTGCCGCATGCTCATCGGGAAGATCCCCGGTGCCAGCACGGCGACCACCGAGAAGAGGTAAGCCGCGCCCACCCCGAGCCCGATCAGCGTCCACATGTTGGGCGAACGGTTGACGAGCGAGTTCCAGAACCGCCGGAAGAAGGGAAACGCCGCCCACAGCACCACAGGGGTGGCGAGCGCCAGTTCGATCCAGCTCGATAGCGGCTCGCCGATCCACTCGCGCACTGGCAGTCCCACCATGCCGCCCATGGCGAGCACGAGGATGGGGATGCTCATCAGCGCACTCACCCACAGCCGGCGGGTGAAATCGACCAGCTCCGGGTTCGGCCCGTCATCCAGCGAGGCCACCATCGGCTCGAGCGCCATGCCGCAGATCGGGCAATCGCCCGGCCCGTCCTTGACGATCTCCGGATGCATCGGACAGGTCCACTTCGACCCTTCCGGCACCGAGGCCGGATCGACCGGCGCGCCGCCATGGTCATGGCGATGGTGACGGGCATGGTCGTGTCCGCCCGCCGCCGGCTTCCGAACCGGCAGCTCGAAGGGCTTGGCGTTCAGATACTTCTGGGGATCCGCCTCGAAGCTCGTCCTGCAGCCATCGCAGCAGAAATAGTAGCGCGTGCCCGCGTGCTTCAGCATCGGCTTGCTGCCGTCGGTGCGGTCCACCTTCATGCCGCACACCGGATCGGTAGCCGTGAGATACTGCTCCGGGGCCGCCTCGAACTTCGCCTTGCACCCGGCCGAGCAGAACC
>Ga0207415_1000682_pt1 | contig 21590 bp, 23 predicted proteins | sample Passage237A_FD_187369 | JGI IMG/M metagenome (GOLD analysis project Ga0207415, IMG submission 187369) | Cellulose adapted compost microbial communities from Newby Island Compost Facility, Milpitas, CA, USA - Passage2 37A (SPAdes) (version 3) ...
CACCAACGACAACCTGATCGCGATCGCCTACCTGCTGTGCGCCAAGCTCAAACACCTGCCGCGCAATCCATGGCTGAAACCTGCGGCAGCATGATCAGGCTCTTTCCACACGAAACGCGAGAGAGCCGCCCGATTGGTACGATGCGCGCCCCACGCGCGAATACCGCACCTTCGAATCGAATCGCACGGGAGATTTCCGCCATGTGCCACATGTACGCGTCCACCGATCCCGATCGCTACGCCAGCACCACGCGGTCGGTTCGTCTGCGTGGGTACGTCACCAGCGTGCGGCTGGAGAACGAATTCTGGACCGTGCTCGAGGAGCTTGCCGCGACGCAGGGCATGACGCCGGCCACCTTCATCAGCACCTTGCACGGCGAGGTTTGCGAGGACCGCGGCGAAGTCGGCAACCTCGCCTCCATGCTGCGCGTCGCCTGCGCGGTCTACCTGCGCTCGATTGCCGAAGCGCGCATGCAGGATGACGCACCGCACGCGGCGATGCGCGCGACCACCGGCGCCATGTCGAACAGCTTGCGCGGCTGAGCGGCGCGGTGCGGGCCGCGAGGCGCGCGCGGCGCGCCGATCAGAACGCGTTGATGCCGGTGACCTCGCGGCCGACCACGAGCTGATGCACGGTCTCGGTGCCCTCGTAGGTGACCACCGATTCGAGATTCAGCGCGTGCCGGATCGGGCAATGCTCGGTCGTGATGCCGGCGCCGCCGAGGATGTCACGCGCCTCGCGGGCGATGTCGAGTGCCATGCGCACGTTGTTCCACTTCGCCAGCGACACCTGCGTCGGCTGCATCGTGCCGGCATCCTTGAGGCGACCGAGTTGCAGCGACAGGAGCTGTGCCAGCGTGATCCGGCGTGCCATGTCGGCCAGCTTGAGCTGCACCGCCTGCGTCGCGGCGATCGGGCGATCGAACAGCGTGCGCTCCTTCGCGTATGCGGTCGCCTCGGTGAAGCACGCGATGGCCGCGCCGATCGGCCCCCAGGTGATGCCGTAGCGCGCCTGCGTGAGGCAGCCGAGCGGCCCCTTCAGGCCTTTCACGTTCGGCAGGCGATTCGCTTCCGGCACGCGCACGTTGTCGAAGAACAGCGCGCTGGTCACCGACGCGCGCAGGCTCATCTTCTTGTGGATTTCCTGCGCGGTGAAACCGGGCATGCCCTTCTCGACGATGAAGCCCTGGATGCCGTCGTCCGTCTGCGCCCAGACGATCGCGATGTGCGCGAGGTTGCCGTTGGTGATCCACATCTTGGCGCCGTTGAGGATCCAGTCGGCGCCGTCCTTCTTCGCGTTCGTCTTCATGTTCGCCGGATCGGAGCCGCCGTGCGGCTCGGTCAGGCCGAAGCAGCCGATCACCTTGCCGGCGGCCATGTCGGGCAGCCAGCGCCTGCGCTGCTCCTCGCTGCCGTAGGCGTGGATCGGATACATGCACAGCGAGCTCTGCACCGAGGCGAAGCTGCGGATGCCCGAGTCGCCGCGTTCGAGCTCCTGGCAGATCAGGCCGTAGCTCACCGCATTGAGGCCTGCGCAGCCGTATTCGGTCGGCAGCGAGGAACCGAGCAGGCCGAGTTCCGCCATTTCCGGAATCAGCTCGGTCGGAAAGCGCGCCTTGTCGAAGCAGTCGCCGATGATCGGCAGCACGCGCTCGTCGGTGAAGCGCGCGACGGTGTCCTGCACCATGCGCTCCTCGTCGGTGAGCAACGAGCGGACATCGTAGAGATCGGTCGGATTCAGCGGTGCGGCGGCCATGTCGGTTCCGGTCGGAGGAAAGCCGGCCATTCTAGCTGCCCGGCCGGTACGCGGCCATGGATCCCGCGCGCGGAGCCGGGGCGGCGATACTAGCCCGATGCGCGTCCCGATCCTCACCTACCACGCCAACAACGTCGCCGGCATCGAGTATGCGGACAACGACCATGTTGCACTGGCCGAGGACCTGCGCATGATCCACCGCGCAGGGCTGCGCATCGTGCCGCTGGCGCGGGTCGTGGACGCATTGCTCGGCCTTGCACCCGAGTCATCCGCGGTCGACGCGGTTGCGATCAGCTTCGATGATGGGTCATGGCTCGACTGGCACGATGTCGAGCATCCGGCATTCGGCCCGCAACGCGGCCTTGCCGGCGTGCTGCGCGACTTCCAGGCCGAGACCGGCGCAACGGTGCATGCAACCAGTTTCGTGATCGTGTCGCCGGAAGCACGCGCCGAACTGGATCGCACCTGCCTTGCCGGGCACGGCTGGTGGGGGCACGACTGGTGGTGCCCCGCGCTGCGCGAGGGCCTGCTCGCGATCGAAAGCCACAGCTGGGACCACAATCACGATACCCTCGCGCCCGTCGGCGACATGTCCCGCAAGCGCGGCACGTTCCGCAGCATCGACGATCATGCCGCCGCCGATCTGCAAATCCGCAAGGCCGCCGACTGGCTCGATGCGCACTTGGCGCCGCATCGCGCGAGCCTGTTCGCCTATCCGTATGGCGAAACCAACGAGTACCTGACGGGCGAATACCTTCCGCGCTTCACGCACGAACACCGCGTACGCGCCGCGTTCGGCACCGAGCCCGCACCCGTCACGCGCTCATCGGATCGCTGGAATCTTCCGCGCTACATCTGCGGCCAGCACTGGCGCAGCCCGCAGGAGCTGGGGCGAATCCTGCGCGGCTGAATTCCCTTCAGAACGGCCCCACCGCGTGTGCCGACGCGATCAATTGCTCCCGACGAACCGCATCGACCTCGCCCAGCCATCGCACGAGAAGATGTCGATGGCCGGTCGATACGAACCCGCACTGGCGGTCGATCCGCTCGGCCAGTACATCTCCGCAATAGCCGAATATCGCCTCGTACTGTCGCGAGAAATGCCCGATGGCCCATTCCAGGGTGACGCGGTACAGGCCGCCGCAAGCCCGCAGATGAGCGCGCGTCAACTCACCGACCAGGCGCAACGCACGGTTGTCCACGCAGGCGCCACCTCCCAGCAGGCAACCATCCATCGCCGTGAAGTGGATGTAGCACAGCGGCACTTCACACCCGTCCGCACCACGCACCGCCGCTACCACGTGATGCGGGAAGTCGGGTGGATCGCCGCCGAAACGGCGGCGGAACAAGGGGCCAGCAAGGCGTCCCCCATCCTCGCGCTCCGCGATCCGCACGATGCCGGTCACGGTCTGTAAGGGCGCCTCGGCACATGGCCGGTGGCGACATGCTGGCGCGCCGATTCCACGTTGTGCGCGGAATCATCGAAGAAGATGTCGGCACCGAAGGCTTCGAGGAACGGCCCCTTCGGCCTGCCGCCGAGGAACAGCGCCTCGTCGATGCGCACGCCCCATTCGCGCAGGGTAAGGATCACGCGCTTGTGCGCGGGCGCGGAGCGCGCGGTGACCAGCGCGGTACGGATCGGTGCGGATTCGCTCGGAAACGCCTCCTGCAAACGGTGCAAGGCATCGAGGAATCCACGGAACGGCCCGCCGGAAAGCGGCTCGCTCGCGCGCTCGCGTTCGTGGTCGTGGAAGGCCTGGATGCCGCCCTGCTCGGAAACGATTTCCGATTCGTCGCCGAACAGCACGGCATCGCCATCGAACGCGATGCGCAGTTGTTCCGACCGTTTCTGCGGCGCTTTCGACGGCAGGATCGTCGCCGCCGCGATGCCGCTGGCCAGCGCGTTGGCCACGCTTTCCGGATTGGCGGAGAGGAACAGGTCCGCACCGAACGCGCGCACGTAGGGAATCGTCGGCTCGCCTCGCGTGAACACGGCGCGCACGATGCCGAGGCCGTAATGCTCGATCGAATTGAAGATGCGCAAGCCGGTGTCGGCGGAATTGCGTGACAGCAGGATCACTTCGACGTGCGGCGCGTTCACCGCGCCGGATGCGGACGCATTGAGCGCAAGCAGCTTCTGCACCAGCGGGAAGGCGATGCCCGGTTCGAGCAGCTCGTCCTCGCGCTCGATCTGGTAGCGCGCGAATGCCTCGACGCCCTCCCGCTCGAACAGATCATGGCTCTCGCCGAGATCGAACAGCGCGCGCGACGAGATCGCGACGACGAAGCTGTCGCCGTCGCGCGCGTCCCGTGTCGGGTCAGGGGGCGCCGGGTGCGCCATCGAGGCCATCCTCGAAGATGCCGTCGTCCACGTAGGCCATTGCCGCCATCACGGCCGCATAGGCGTCGATGCGTCCGTATCCGGCCACGTGGTTGGGCCATTCGTCGGCGCCGATCCCGCCGCAACTCTGTCCCTGCGTGTCGATCGGCACCGCGGTTTCGCGCAGGATCTGCGCGACGGCGACGGGGTTGCCCTGGAGCGCAGGGTTCGCCGACATCACCAGCGCCGCGGCGCCGGCGACGTGCGGGCCCGCCATGCTGGTGCCGCTCATGTCACCGTAACCACCTCCGGGAACCGCGGAGCGGATGCCCGACCCCGGCGCCGAAACATCGGGCCGGATCAGCGCGGAGCCCGGTACCGGCCCACGGCTGGAGAAGGTGGACATGCGATCGGAACTGGTGGTCGAGCCGACGACGAAGGCGCTGTCGTGGATCGCCGGCGGCGAGAAGATCGTCCCGCAACCGCCCGCGCCTCCGGACCCATCATTGCCTGCCGATGCCACGAAGAAGATGCCGGCGTCGACCAGCGTGTCGACGGCATCGGCGAGTTCGTCACCGACCGTGCAGCCTTCCTCCGGCGGGCATCCCCACGAATTGTTGATGACATGCGGAGCGAGATCCGGATCCGGATCGTTCCCGTCGAGATCGGTCGGCGCGAGAAACCATTCCATGCACTCGATGTAGCGGGCCGGTGTTCCCCATCCGCTGGCCATGTTGCGGCAACCGATCCATTTCGCGCCCGGCGCGACGCCGATCACGTTGCTGCCGGTACCGCCGGCAAACGTTCCGGCAGTATGCGTGCCATGACCATGGTCGTCGCACGGTTCCATGGCATCGTTGCCGCAGCTGTTGCCGGATGCGTCATGGATGGCGTCGTGCCAGTTGTGGTCGTGGATCGCGCTGCTGCCATCCCAGCCGCGATAGTGCGACTTCAGCGCCGGATGATCCCAGTCGTAGCCCGTGTCCTGTCCCGCGATCACGACGCCGCTGCCGTCATGCCCGTCGGCCCAGACTTCGGGCGCACGGATTCGTTCGATGCCCCACTCCACCGCCGAAGGCGCCTGCGGTGCCGCGGCGGCGCGTACCTGCGGCAATGCCAGTGGCACGGCAGCGTCCATCGCGACTCGCGCGATGCCGTCACGGGCCGCGAGTGCGGAGAGTTCGGCAGCCGGCACGCGCGCCCGGATCGCGTTGCTGATCCAGAATGCGCGATACGGGATGTCGCGCGCGTCCAGCCAGGCGCGCAAGTCGGCTTGCTGGTGGTCGGCGCGCGCGCGCAGCGCATCGACCAGCACGCGACGACGCAGCCTGTAATCGGCATCCGCCGCGAGCGGCGCAAGCTGCGGCCGCGACTGGTCTGCGAGAAAGATCAGCACGTCGGCTGCCCCTTCCTGTCTCGCCGCTGCCAGAACCTGCGGATCGATGTCAGCGGCCTGCGTCAGGGTGCAGGCACAGGCGAGCGCCAGCGGCGCCAGCGAAATCGCGGTTCGGTGGACATGGAATGACATCGGCGGCTGACCTCGGATGGATGCGGTGCGCCGCAACCATCCGAAGCCATCCGGCGCGTACCGCGAGCGCCGGATGATGCCACAAGGATCAGCCGGCCAACGCAAGCCGGTTGACGCGCGCGATGAACGCGGCCGGATCGGCGAGCGGATCGCCCGACGCGATGCGCGCCTCGTCCAGCAGCAGTTCGCCGAGATCGCGGCTTCGCTGCTCGTCCGCCTCGTCGGTGAAGCGACGTACCAGCGGGTGATCCGGATTGATCTCGAGGACCGGCTTCGACGCCGGCACGTCGTGACCGGCCTCCCGGAGCAGACGCTGCAGGTAGGGCGCCATCTCGTACTCGCCGACGACGAGGCACGAGGCGGAATCCTTCAGACGATGACTCACGCGCACGCCCTGCACCGCGTCGCCGAGCAGCCCGGTCAACTTGTCGATCGCCGGCCTGGCGGCCTCCTCGCGCGCCTTGCGCTGTTCGGCGTCTCCATCGTCGGGCAGGTCGAGATCGCCCTTGCCTGCATTGCGCAGCTTCTTGCCCGCATACTCGTCCAGGTGGCCGATCATCCATTCGTCCACGCGATCGCCGAGCAGCAGCACCTCGATGCCGCGTGCCCGCAGTGATTCGATCTGCGGACTTCCCCTGGCTGCGGCGAGCGACTCGGCCGTGACGTACCAGATCACGTCCTGACCGGCCTGCATGCGCGACACGTAGTCGTCGAGCGACACGTTCTTCGCATCTCCGTCGCCGTGCGTGGAACAGAAGCGCAGCAGCTTCGCGATGCGTTCGCGGTTGGCCGGGTCGTCGACGATGCCTTCCTTGAGCACGTTGCCGAATGCGCCGGTGAACGTCGCGAACTTCTCCGGCTCGTCCCTGGCCAGCTTGTCGAGGAGATCAAGCGTGCGCTTGATGCACGCGGAGCGGATCTGCGCGACGAGACGGTTCTCCTGCAGGATTTCGCGACTGACGTTGAGCGGCAGGTCGTCGGAATCGACCACCCCCTTCACGAACCGAAGGTAGGGCGGCAGGAGCTGCTCGCTCGCATCCATGATGAACACGCGGCGTATGTAGAGCTTGAGCCCCTTGCGCTCGTCGCGGCCGCTGAGCACGGCGTCGAACGGTGGCTTCTCGGGGATGTAAAGCAGCAGCGTGTAGCTTTGCGAACCTTCGACCCGGTTGTGCGTCCAAGCGAGCGCATCGTTGAAATCGTGCGAGATCGACTTGTAGAACGACTGGTATTCCTCGTCCTTGATCTCGTTCTTCGATCGCGTCCACAGCGCCGATGCGTGATTGACCACCTCCCATTCGTCCGTCGGCTCGCCGTCCTTGACGACCGGCATGCGGATCGGGAATCCGACGTGATCGGAGTAGCGGCGGATCAGGTCGCGCAGGCGCCAGTGGTCGAGGAACTCGTCCTCGCCGTCCTTCAGGTGCAGCGTGATCGCGGTGCCGCGCGCGGGCACTTCGGCCTGCGCCAGCGTGTATTCACCGGTGCCCGTCGATTCCCAATGCACGCCGGCGGCGGCATCGGCACCGGCCTTGCGGCTGACCAGCGACACGCGGTCGGCGACGATGAAGGCGGAATAGAAGCCGACACCGAACTGGCCGATGAGCTGCGTGTCCTTGCGCGTGTCGCCGGAAAGCGACTCGAGGAACGTGCGCGTGCCGGAGCGCGCGATGGTGCCGATGTTCTCGACCACCTCGTCGCGCAACATGCCGATGCCGTTGTCGCGCACGGTAAGCGTGCGCGCGTTGCGATCGACGGAAACCTCGATGTGCAGGTCCGGATCCTCGCCGGTGAGCGCGGGATCGGACAGCGCCGCGAACCGCAGCTTGTCGCAAGCATCGGATGCATTGGAAACGAGCTCGCGCAGGAAGATTTCCTTGTGCGAGTACAGCGAATGCGTAACCAGGTTCAGGACCTGGGAAACCTCGGCTTCGAACGAGCGGGTCTCGGTGCTGGAACTCATGCGGTTTCCCTCCGGATGACGATGCCGCGCAAATGGTGGCGCGAGCAGCGCGCTTCAACCCGCCACTTCGTGCGCGCGGGCGAACGGCACACGGGAGCGGAACGCAAACGGAAGGTCGCGAAAACAAAAGAGCGGCCGTCGTTGCCGACGGCCGCTCCGACGAGGAGCACAGACGCGACTCATATGCTCCAAGACGAACATGCGTTGAGCGCCCCGTCCATGGAGCCTCCCGGATGCGGCCGTTCGAGCGGGCCGCGTCCCGGAGCCGGCGCGGGAAGGATCAGTCCTTCTTCACGTTCGCGCCGAGATCTTCCTTGATTCGCGCGGCCTTGCCTTCCAGCCCGCGCAGGTAATAGAGCTTGGCACCGCGCACCTTGCCGCGACGCTTCACGACAACCGATTCGATCGTCGGGCTGTGCGACTGGAATACGCGCTCGACACCGAAACCGTGCGAGATCTTGCGTACCGTGAAGGCCGAATTCAGGCCTGCGTTCTTGCGCGCGATGACCACGCCCTCGTACGCCTGCACACGCTCGCGGTTGCCTTCCTTGACCTTCACGTTGACGATCACGGTATCGCCCGGGCTGAACTCCGGCAGCGTGCGTGTCATCTGCGCGGCTTCGAATTGCTGGATCAGGTTCATCGCGTTCACCAAATAGTCCGAATCGTTGCTTCAATCGCCGGATTCGCGATCCGGCGTCGTTTTTCTCTCGTGCTCGCGCTGGAACTCCGCAAGCAGCGCCTTCTGCTTCCTGTCCAGCTCCACCTGTCCGAGCAGGTCGGGCCGGCGCAGCCAGGTGCGACCGAGGGACTGCTTCAGGCGCCAGCGCGCGATGGCGGCATGGTCGCCGGAAAGCAGCACCTCCGGCACGTCGCCCCAATCATGTCGATCGGGTCGCGTGTAATGCGGACAGTCGAGCAGGCCGTTCGAAAACGAATCCTGTTCGGCCGAAGCCGCGTCGTTCAACACGCCTTCCTGCAAGCGCCCCACCGCGTCGATCACGATCGCCGCGGCCAGTTCGCCGCCGGACAGCACGTAATCGCCGACGGAAACCTCCTCGTCGACCGCATGCTGCAGGAACCGCTCGTCCACGCCCTCGTAGCGACCGCACAGCAGGACCAGACGCTCCCGCTTCGCGAATTCGGCCACTTTGGCCTGGTCGAGCCGCGCTCCCTGCGGGCTCATGTACGTAACCTTCGCCGGCGCCGCATCCGCCGCGCGCAGCGCATCGAGCGCGCGCCGCAGCGGATCGATCATCATCACCATGCCGGGACCACCGCCATAGCAGCGATCGTCGGCAGAGCGATAGTTGCCGGTCGCGAAATCGCGAGGATTCCAGGTCGCGACCTGGATCAAACCGCGTTCCCGCGCGCGCCCGACGACTCCGATCCGCGCACAGCTTTCGATGAAATCCGGAAACAGCGTGATGACGTCGATGCGCATCGCGCAGGTTCCGTGCTCCATCCGCCTCGAACCAATCCCTAGAACTCCGGATCCCAGTCGACCGTGATGCGGCCGCCAGCGAGATCCACGTCCTTCACGAAATCATCGGACACGAACGGAACCAGCCGCTCGCGTTCCGCATCCCTCACGACCAGCACGTCGTTGGCACCCGTCGCGATCAAGTGCGACACGGTGCCAAGCGGCGTTCCTTCCGTCGTCACGACCTCCAGTCCCTCGAGATCGTGCCAGTAGTACTCGCCGGGCCCGGGATCGGGCAGCGCCGAACGCGCCACCCATATCTCCGTGCCCACCAGCGCCACCGCCGCATCGCGGTCGGCAACCCCGGCCAGTTCGGCGACGATGCCCTTGCCCTGGGCGCGCCCGCGGCACTGCGCCATCGTCGTTTCGCCGGACGCCGACCGCAGCCGCCACGGAAGGTAGCGGAAGATCTGCGTCCTCGGCTCGGTATACGACTCGAGCTTGACCTCGCCCCGGATACCGTGAACCCCCACGATCTTGCCGAGCAGGACGAATTTCTCCGACCCGCCCACGAAATCAGGCAGCCTGCTTGCTGGCTTCCCTGTAGAGCGAACGGACCTTGTCGGTCATCTGCGCGCCCTTCTCGACCCATGCCTGGACCTTGGCCGTATCCAGTTCGAGGCGCACTTCCTTGCCGGCCGCGACCGGGTTGAAGTAGCCGACGCGCTCGATGTTGCGGCCGTCACGCGCGTTGCGGCTGTCGGCGACGATGATGTGATAGAACGGACGCCCCTTGGAGCCGCCGCGGGAAAGGCGAATCTTGACCATTGCAAGTCTCTGAGAATTCGGAAGTTTTTGTTCGGCGCGGGACCGGATGCCCGGCGCCCGCGAAAAGAGCCGGCTATTCTAGCCGAAATCTCCGGGAAATAAAGCCTTAGCGCATTTCGCGCCTTTTGCCGGCCGTTGCACGGGCGTGCTCGACGGTATCGCGGTCAGCGCGGCGGAAAACCGCCGCCGCCCATGCCGCGCATGGCCGCGCCCATCTGGCGCATCAGCCCCTTCATGCCGCCGCTGCCGAGCTTGGACATCATCTTCTCCATCTGCTGATACTGCTTGAGCAGACGGTTCACGTCGGCCGGCTGGGTACCGGAGCCGCGTGCCACGCGCGCGCGGCGCGAGCCGTTGAGCAGATCGGGGTGGCGACGCTCCTTCTTCGTCATCGAGCCGATGATCGCGATCATGCGTCGGATCTCGCCATCGTTGGCCTTCGACTTGACCGAATCGGGCAGGCTCGAGACACCCGGCAGCTTGTCCATCAGCGAGGCCATGCCGCCCATGTTGATCATCTGATCGAGCTGGTCGCGCATGTCGTTGAGATCGAAGCGCTTGCCCTTGAGAACCTTCTCGGCGAGCTTGCGCTGCTTCTCCTGGTCGACGCCCTGCTCGACCTGCTCGACCAGCGAGAGCACGTCGCCCATGCCGAGGATGCGCTGGGCGAGTCGATCGGGATGGAAGGGCTCCAGCGCATCGACCTTCTCGCCGGCACCGAGGAACTTGATCGGCCGCCCGGTCACGTAACGCACGGACAGCGCCGCACCGCCGCGCGCATCGCCGTCGGTCTTGGTAAGCACAACGCCGGTCAGCGGCAAGGCCTCGGCGAACGCCTTGGCAGTGCTCGCTGCGTCCTGCCCCGTCATCGAATCGACGACGAACAGGGTTTCGACCGGATCCAGCGCGGCATGCAGGGCCTTGATCTCGGCCATCATGGCCTCGTCCACATGCAGGCGGCCCGCGGTATCCACGATCAGCACGTCGGCGAAGTTCTTCTTCGCCGCATCGAGCGCGCCGCGCGCGATCGCGACCGGGTCCTGGCCACCCTCGGACGGATGGAACAGCACGTCGACCTGCGCGGCCAGCGTGCGCAACTGCTCGATGGCCGCCGGACGGTAGACGTCGCAGCTCACGACCATCACCTTCTTCTTCCTGCGATCCTTGAGCAGCCGAGCGAGCTTGGCGACCGTGGTGGTCTTGCCCGCGCCCTGCAGGCCCGCCATCAGCACGACCGCCGGCGGCGCCGTCGCGAGATTGAGCTCGGCATTGGCGGTGCCCATCAAGACGGCGAGCTCGTCGCGCACGACCTTCACGAGGGTCTGGCCCGGCGTAAGGCTGCGCAGCACCTCCTGCCCGAGCGCCTTGACCTGCACGCGCTGGATCAGCGCCTGCACGACCGGCAGCGCGACGTCGGCCTCCAGCAGCGCGATGCGGACCTCGCGCAAGGCCTCGCGGATGTTCGACTCGGTCAGCCGCCCCTTGCCGCGCAGGCGCTGGACGGTGGCGGAGAGACGTTGGCTGAGCGATTCGAACATGGCGCGTGCGGCTTCCGGAAAAGGCGGGATTGTAGCGATTCGCCGCGCCGGCGGCAGAGCGACGAACGGAAGGACCGCTCGTTGCGAGCCTCGTCAGTCCGCGCAGGGCATGCGAAACTGCGCAGATGCCGATTCCGCTGCTCGCAACGCTTGCCGTCGTGCTCTATCTCTCGGCCGCGACCCTGCTGGCCCGTCCGCTGCTCGGCCGCGACGCGGGTTCGCCGCGGGCGCCGATGCTGATCGCCTCGGCTGCAATCGCGGCGCACACCGCCGTCGTGCTCGGCGCGCACCGCGGCGCGCTGGACCTGCACTTCTTCGCGTCGCTCTCGCTGGTCGGGCTCGTCGTCGCTGCACTGACCGTGCTGGTGAACCTGACGCGCCCGGTCGCGGCGCTCGGCGTGATCGTGTTTCCGCTGGCCGCGCTGCTGCTCGCGGTCGACATCTTCGTCGCCCCGCCGACCGTGCCACAGGCGATGGGCTGGCAGATCAAGCTGCATGTCGCGATCGCGCTCATCGCCTACAGCGTGCTGTCGATCGCGGCGATCCTCGCCCTGCTGCTCGCCGCGCAGGAGCGCGCACTGCGTCACCGCCGCTTCGATCGCTGGCTGCAAGCGCTGCCGCCGCTGACGCTGACCGAATCGCTGCTGTTCCGCCTGATCGGTGCGGGCTTCGTCATGCTCACGCTGACCCTGCTCAGCGGCATCCTGTTCGTCGACGATCTGTTCACGCAGCATCTGATCCACAAGACGGTGCTGTCGATCCTCGCCTGGATCGTGTTCGGCATCCTGCTGTTCGGCCGCTGGCGCTACGGCTGGCGCGGTCGCCGCGCGGTGAATCTCACGCTCACCGGCATGGCCATCCTGCTGCTCGCGTTCTTCGGCTCGAAGTTCGTGCTGGAAGTGGTTCTGCGTCGACAGGCCTGAATCAGCCCCAGGCGGCCGCCAGCGCGTCGGACAGCCGCTCCACGGCGGCGATCTCCATCTCCCCGATCCGTGCCTTCTTCGGCGCATTCGCCCTGGGCACGATCGCACGCCGGAAACCATGGGTTGCGGCTTCCTTCAGTCGCTCCTCGCCGTTCGGTACCGGCCGGATTTCGCCCGAAAGCCCGACTTCGCCGAACGCGACCGTCTTCTCCGGCAGCGGACGATCGCGGAAGCTCGACAGTACCGAGAGCAGAACCGGAAGGTCCGCTGCGGTTTCCTGCACGCGGATGCCGCCGACGACGTTCACGAAGACGTCCTGGTCGTACACCGCCGCGCCGCCGTGCCGGTGCAGCACCGCCAGCAGCATCGCGAGCCGGTTCTGCTCCAACCCGAGCGCGACGCGGCGCGGATTGCCGAGCGATGATTGGTCGACCAATGCCTGCACCTCGACCAGCAGCGGCCGCGTGCCTTCGCGCGTGACCATCACCGCGCTGCCCGAGGTCGGCTGCGCATGCGCGGACAGGAAGATCGCGGAAGGATTGGGTACCTCGCGCAGCCCCTTGTCGCCCATCGCGAACACGCCGAGTTCGTTGACCGCGCCGAAACGGTTCTTGAACGCGCGCAACACGCGGAAGCGCGACCCGGACTCGCCCTCGAAGTACAGCACCGCGTCGACCATGTGTTCCAGCACGCGCGGCCCGGCGATGCCGCCCTCCTTGGTCACGTGGCCGACGAGGAACACGCTGGTACCCGTTTCCTTGGCGAACCGAACGAGGCGCGCGGCCGACTCACGCACCTGCGACACCGAACCCGGCGCCGCGGCGAGGAGCTCCGTCCAGATCGTCTGGATCGAATCGACGATCAGCACCTCGGGTCTCGCAACTCCCGCTTCGGCGAGGATGCGCTCGATCGACGTCTCGGCCAGCGCCTCCAGCCCGTCCAGCGCGATGCCGAGCCGCTGCCCGCGCGCGGCGACCTGCGCCAGCGATTCCTCTCCCGTGACGTACAACCCGCGCACGCGCTGGCCGAGCGTGCCGAGCATCTGCAGCAGCAGCGTCGACTTGCCGATGCCCGGATCGCCTCCGATCAGCACCACCGAGCCGGCAACCAGTCCGCCGCCCAGGACGCGATCCAGTTCGCCGATGCCGGTCGCGCTGCGCCGCTCGGCCTCGGCCGCGACGATGGCGAGCCTGGTGACCTTCGCCGGCCCCGTTGCTCCCGCGTAGCCCGTGCGCGATGCGGCAACCGACTTCGCAGACGATTGCACGACGATCTCGGACAAGGTGTTCCACGCGCCGCACTCGACGCACTGACCCTGCCATTTGGAATGCTCCGCACCGCATTCGGTGCAGACATGCGCGGTTCTTGCCTTGGCCATGGCGGAATCCTGTCAGTTCACCGTCGCAGCAATCGAGACCGTGCGCTCAGTCATCTTCCTCCACGAACCGCACGCGGCGCGTCACGCCGCAGGTAAGGTCGTAGGCAATGGTGTCGGCGCAAGTGGCGACTTCCTCGGCCGGCAGGCCGCGCCCCCACAGCACGACCGGATCGCCGACGCGCGCCTCCGGGTGACGACGCAGGTCGATGGTCACGAGATCCATCGAAACCCGTCCGATGATCGACGCACGCTTGCCGTCGACGAGCACCGGCGTGCCCGAAACCGCATGGCGCGGATAGCCGTCGCCGTATCCGATCGCGGCGACGCCCACGTCCATGTCTTCCGGGCACTCCCAGGTGCCGGCGTATCCGACGCGCTCGCCGCGCGCGATGCGGTTGATCGCGACCAGTCGCGTGGACAGCGTCATCGCGGGACGCAAGCCGAAATCGGCGCCGATACGCCCGGCCACGACGGACAGTCCGTACAGCGCGCCGCCCACACGCACCCATTGGCCCTGTGCTTCGGGCCAGCCGAGCACCGCCGCCGAATTGGACAGCGACCACGATGCCTCGATGCCGGACGCACCACGCTCGAAGCGATCGATCTGGCGCGTGGTGACGGCGTCATCGAACACGTCGGAGTTCGCGAAATGCGTCATCAGCGCGATGTCGCGGTCGACGCCAGGCAGTGCACGCAGCCGCGCATGCAGCTCCCGCGCACGGGACGGCGCGAAGCCGAGGCGGTGCATGCCGGTGTCGAGCTTCAGCCAGACGCCGAGGGGCCGCGCATCCGGCTCCGCCTCCAGTGCCCCGATCTGTTCCTCGCAGTGGACGACCGTATCGAGCCGCAAGCGGCGCATCTCGGCCAGATCGGCCCGTTCGTCATGCCCGGACAGCACGACGATGCGTTGCGAGACACCCGCCGCACGCAACCGCTGGCCATCGGCAATGCAGGCGACGCCGAACGCATCGGCGCCTTCGAGCGCGCGCGCGACACGCTCCAGCCCGTGTCCGTAGCCGTCGGCCTTGACCACCGCCATCACGCGCGCGCCGGGCGCGAGCTCGCGCATTCGGCGCAGGTTCTCGCGCAGGGCGCCGAGATGGATCGTCGCGCAGGTCGCGCGCATGGCCGGTTCTCCGCATGAAACGCGTCATCGTACCGCCAGTCGGCGTCGAAACGATGCGCAATCGGCGCAATGCCCGCGAAACGCCATGCACGCGCACCGCATCCGTCTGCAACGCGGAGCGTGAATCGCTTCGATGCCGGCATCGGGCACGGGCAGGCGATCCGGCCCGCTCGCAGTGGCGGCCGATCACGGAAAGCCCGCGGCGTAACGATCGCTCGCGAGGTTCTCGAACTTGGTGTACTGGCCGAGGAACGCGAGCTTGACCACGCCGGTCGGGCCGTTTCGCTGCTTGCCGATGATGACCTCGGCGACGCCCTTCTCCGCCGATTCATGGTTGTAGTAGTCGTCGCGGTAGATGAACATGATCACGTCCGCGTCCTGCTCGATCGCGCCCGATTCGCGCAGGTCCGCCATCACCGGCCGCTTGTCGGTGCGCTGCTCCAGCGAACGGTTGAGCTGCGAGAGTGCGATCACCGGCACGTTGAGCTCCTTGGCCAGCGCCTTGAGGCTGCGCGAGATTTCCGAGATTTCCGTCGCGCGGTTCTCCTTCGTGCCCGGCACCTGCATCAACTGCAGGTAGTCGATCACGATCAGGCCGAGGTCATGCTCGCGCTTCAGGCGACGCGCGCGCGCGCGCAGTTCGCCAGGGGAAAGCGCCGGCGTGTCGTCGATGAAGATCTTCGCTTCGGTCAGGAGCTGCACCGCACTGGTCACGCGCGGCCACTCCTCTTCCTCCAGCTCGCCCGTGCGAAGGTGCTGCTGGTTGATGCGGCCCAGTGAGGAAATCAGTCGGAACGCGAGCTGCGAGGCCGACATTTCCATCGAGAAGATCGCCACCGCCTTCTTCGACTTCAACGCGGCGTATTCGGCCATGTTGACCGAAAGCGCGGTCTTGCCCATCGACGGACGCGCCGCGACGATGATGAGGTCGGCCGGCTGCAATCCGGCGGTCATCTCGTCGAGGTCGATGAAGCCGGTCGGCAGTCCGCTCACCGCGCCGGGATTCTCGTACCGCTCGTGCAGGATGTTGAAGGCTTCCTTGACCGCCGAGCGGATCGGCACGAAGCCCTTGCGCCCGCGCGCACCGGCCTCGGCGATGCGGAACACCTTCTGCTCGGCAACCTCCAGCAACTCGTGGCTGGAACGCCCCTCGGCCGCGTACGCATCGCCGGCGATCTCGGTTCCGACGTCGATCATCTGCCGCAGCACCGATTTCTCGCGCACGATGTCGGCATAGGCGACGATGTTGGCCGCGCTCGGGGTCGAATTGGCCAGCTCGATCACGTAGCGCGAACCGCCGACCAGCTCCGACAGGCCGTTGGCGGCGAACCAGTCGCCCAGCGTCACCGCGTCGTACGGCATCCCGCGCTCGGACAGTTCCGCGATCGCGCGGTAGATCAGGCGATGGTCGCGCCGATAGAAATCCTCTTCCGTCAGCCGGTCCGCGACGCGATCCCACGACTCGGCCGACAGCATCAGGCCGCCCAGCACCGCCTGTTCGGCCTCGATGGAATGCGGCGGCACGCGCAGCGATTCGATGCCGGGAGCGTTCCTGCGTTCGTTCAATGCGGGCATGGCAGGAGAAGGGTCGGAAAACGGGCGATGGATACTAGTGCGCCGTCTCGAATCCTGCGATGCACAGCTCGGTGGGCAGGCGTTGGATAACCCGTGCCCTTCCTGTGGAAAACCCTGTGCACACGCTGTGCGTGCGGAATGACATCCCGCAACGGGAACGGGCGCCCGCAGGCGCCCGTCCGGAACCGTTCGACGGTGGGGTCGATCAGTCTTCCGCGATCACCGTGATCTTCACGGTCGTATTCACGTCGGCATGCAGGTGCACATGCACCTCGAACTCGCCCACGTGGCGAATCGGACCTTCGCCCATGACCACCTCGCTCTTGTCGAGCGCGATGCCCTGCGCGGTGAACGCCTCGGCCACATCGCGCGGACCGACCGAACCGAACAGCTTGCCTTCCGGGCTTGCGTTGGCCTTGATCGTGACCGTGACGTTCTCGAGCTGCGCCTTGCGCGCTTCCGCGCCGGCGAGCAGCTGGTTCGCCTTCGCCTCGTACTCGGCGCGGCGCTTCTCGAACTCGGCGATGTTCTCGGGCGTGGCGGCCGTGGCCTTGCCCTGCGGCACGAGATAGTTGCGGCCGTAGCCCGGCTTGACGGAAACCTTGTCGCCGAGGTTGCCGAGGTTCTTCACTTTCTGGAGGAGGATGAGTTCCATGGGGATTCCTGTTCGTTAGCGCCGGGAGTCCGGCGCAGCATGTGCTGTCCGAATGGAGGCGGCTCCGCGGAACCGCCATCACGGGACCGCGGAAACCGCATCAGGGCGCGATCAATGCGAATCGGTGTACGGCAGCAGCGCGAGGAAGCGCGCATGCTCGATCGCGGTGCCCAGCATGCGCTGGTAACGCGCCTTGGTGCCGGTGATGCGGCTCGGCACGATCTTGCCCGTCTCGCCGATGTACTGGCGCAGCAGGTTCAGATCCTTGTAATCGATCTCGGTCGCGCCTTCGGCGGAAAAGCGGCAGAACTTCTTGCGGCGGAAGAACTTGGACATGATGGAGTCTCCGGATGAGTGGGCGGGCGATTACTCGGCTGCCGATTCGGCAGCCGGCTCGGCAGCCGCGGTTTCCTCGCGCGGCGCGCGCTCGCGGCGTGGACGATCGTCGTCCGAATCGCCGAAACCGAAGCCCTCGTCATCGCGGCGACGACCGCCCTTCTCGTCCTTGTTCTTCATGATCGGCGACATCTCCGTCACCGCATCGTCGCGCTTGACGATGAGGTGGCGCAGCACCGCGTCGTTGAAGCGGAAGCCCGACTCCAGCTCGGCCAGCACGGCCGCGCTGCATTCGATGTTCATCAGCACGTAATGGGCCTTGGCAAGGTGCTGGATCGGATAGGCGAGCTGGCGACGCCCCCAGTCCTCGAGACGGTGCACGGTGCCGCCGTCGTTCTCGATCAGCGTCTTGTAACGCTCGATCATCGCGGGCACCTGCTCGCTCTGGTCCGGATGGACCAGAAACACGATTTCGTAATGACGCATGGATGGCTCCTTGTGGGTACCGGGCGAAGGGATTTCCGCCGCGGCAGCCTTCCGCGACGCGGTAAGGCAAGGCCTCCGCCAGACGGCGAAGGGGCGCGGATACTAAGGGAATCAGCGCCTTGGCGCAAGAGCGGCGCGCGTCAGGCGGGATCGTCCACCGTGAAACTTTCGCCGCAACCGCATTCGCCGGTCGCATTCGGGTTGCGGAACACGAATGCGGCATTCAGGCCGTCGCGCCGGAAGTCGATCTCGGTGCCGTCGACGAACGGCAGCGCCTTGCGGTCCACCAGCAGGCGCACGCCGGCATGCTCGAACACTTCGTCGTCGTCCGCGACCGCATCGGCGATGTCGACCGTGTATCCCCAGCCCGAGCAACCGGTGCGACGAATGCCGAAGCGCACGCCTACCGCCGACGGCTGCCGCGCGAGAAAGTCCTGCATGCGCCGCTGCGCGGCGTCGGTGAGCTGGATGGACATCGGGTTCGCCTTTTCGTGATCGTGAATCCGCCGCGCCCGTCCGGACGCGACGCCGCCCATCATCGCACAAGCACCGCGGCCGTTCCGCTATCATCGCGAGTTTGTTCGCGCCCGCACGAAGCCGAGCGCTCCAACCGAGGTTTCAAGCCCATGTCGTCAACCGGCGATTCGACCATCGTGGACGTCAAGCACGCGCTGTCCGGCGCGATCGCCACCGGCCGGCGCGTGCGCGTTCGCGGATGGGTGCGCACGCGCCGCGACTCGAAGGCCGGCCTTTCCTTCGTCAACCTGAGCGACGGCTCCTGCTTCGATGCGATCCAGATCGTCGCGCCGGCCGCGCTGCCGAACTACGAGGACGAGGTGCGACACCTGACCGCCGGCTGCTCGATCGCCGCGGAGGGCACCCTGGTCGCCTCGCAGGGCAAGGGTCAGTCGTTCGAGCTGCAGGCAGACCGCATCGAAGTGCTCGGCTGGGTCGATGACCCGGAAACCTACCCGATCCAGCCCAAGCCCCACTCGCCGGAGTTCCTCCGCGAGGTCGCGCACCTGCGCCCGCGCACGAACCTGTTCGGCGCGGTCACGCGCGTGCGCCACACGCTGGCCCAGGCGATCCACCGCTTCTTCCACGAGAACGGCTACTTCTGGGTCAACACGCCGATCATCACCACTTCCGACGCCGAGGGCGCGGGCCAGATGTTCCGCGTGTCCACGCTGGATCTCATGAACCTGCCGCGCACCGACAAGGGCGCGATCGACTTCCGCAAGGATTTCTTCGGCAAGGAAACCTTCCTCACCGTTTCCGGACAGCTCAACGTCGAGGCCTACTGCCTCGCGCTGAGCAAGGTCTACACCTTCGGCCCGACCTTCCGCGCAGAGAACTCGCACACCACGCGCCACCTTGCCGAGTTCTGGATGATCGAGCCGGAAATCGCGTTCGCCGACCTCGCCGAGGACGCGCGGGTTGCCGAGGAACTGCTGAAGTACGTGTTCCGCGCCGTTCTCGCCGAGCGCCCCGACGACATGGCGTTCTTCGCCGACCGCGTGGAAAAGACCGCGATCTCGCGCCTGGAAGCGTTCGTCGAGGCACCGTTCGAGCGCATCGAGTACGGCGATGCAATCGATATCCTGAAGAAGTCCGGCCGGAAGTTCGACTATCCGGTCGAATGGGGCGCGGACCTGCAGACCGAACACGAGCGCTATCTCACCGAGGAACACGTCGGGCGGCCGGTCGTCGTCACCAACTACCCGGAGAAGATCAAGGCGTTCTACATGCGCCTCAACGACGATGGCCGCACCGTCGCGGCAATGGATGTCCTCGCGCCCGGCATCGGCGAGATCGTCGGCGGATCGCAGCGCGAGGAGCGCATCGACGTGCTCGACCGGCGCATGGCGCAGTTCGGCCTGGATTCCGCGCACTACCAGTGGTATCGAGACTTCCGCCGCTACGGCACCGTGCCGCATGCCGGCTTCGGCCTCGGCTTCGAGCGCCTGGTGGTCTACGTCTGCGGCCTCGCCAACATTCGCGACGCGATCCCCTACCCGCGCGCACCCGGCTCGGCCGAGTTCTGATGAGCGCATCGGCCTGGCACCAGTTCTTCTTCACCGGCGGACTCGGCCTCGCGGTGGCCGGGCTGACCACCTACATCATCACGTGGATGCTGGTCGCGGTGCACCTGCGCGACCATCATCCGGCCGAACGCGCCCGACTCGGCGGGTTCCTGTTCTCGCCGCGCGCCTTCGGCTGGTATCTGCTCGCACGCTACCGGAGCCTGCGCGACCGGAGCCTGGACGGCCTCGCCGTGCTCGGCTGCATCGGCGCCTGGGGCATCGTGCTCGGCATCACCGCCGCCATCCTCGCGAAACTCGCGTCCCTGCAGGGAGGTGGGCCATGAGCGCGCCGGACCAATGGTGGCTCGCGGCGGTCGGCAACCTGCTGGTCTGGGCGCGCCTGCGCGTGCGCGAAGACGACATCACCGAAGTGCTCGACAGCAGCGGCGAGACCCTTCGCTACGACGACGAAACCGCCGCGCGCATGGCCCTGCTCGACGCCGAGTTCCGCGCCTTCGACGGGCTCGACGCGGACGACGCGGCCCTGCTCGGCTTCGACCTCGACGAAATCGACCCGCCGCGAGGCGACGACGACGAGGCGCTGCTGCCGCAGATGGTCCGCAAGCGGCCGCCGCAGCACTGAAAAACGTGCCGGAGCCGCAGCCCGGAGGCACCGCGGCGTCATTCTGAGGCAACCTGCAAAGTCTCTGCGCGGAACGGCAAAACAGGTCGCCCGTCTCCTCGTCACACTCGTGCAGGACTCATCCAGGTCTGTCACGAGGGATTACGCATGTGCCGCCCGCCAGCCACCGGCATGGCCTGGCTCGCCCCGACTCGGCCGCATCGCCGCACGATGCCGCTCGCAGTCGGACGAGGCCGCTCGCACGCCCTCGCCTTCGGCGCCCGCCCGGCGCAGGCAGCCACGCCCGTCATCAACGACCCGGATGAATCCGCGAACGCGGATACCGACGAGTGCCCCGGGTCAGGATGTGGGCGGAATCGCCCCCCATCGCGCATCCGGCGCGGACTCGGAAACGACGAACCGCAAGCCGCAGGCCCCGACGCCGGAGCGGAAGACGAGGCGGGACACGGCTGGGTCGACGTCGGCGACGGTAGCGCCGCGGTGGCTGACATGGCGGCGGCGACGCGGATGCATGGAGCGACAACGGCAGAAACGGCGGTTTCGACGGTACCGACCGCCGGCAGCAGCGGTACGGATGCACCCGGGTTCTGGTCAGCTGCGGACTCGACGATGTCCGCAGCGCCACGAACCGCGCGACCTCCGGGCGCTTCGAGAGGGCAGATCCCGCATGGAGCGATGCACCCGGGAATTTCCCGAGAGCTGACCAGAGTGTGGACGAAATGATTCCGCGCACCGGCCCGATTCCTTCATCCGACTGGACGGGGCGGTTCCGCGCACGGACACAAAGGGGGTATCGACATGACTTCATCCGAGAACCTGCGCCTGCCGCGTGCGGCGGTGCGCACGACCAGAATCCGGGCCACGCTGGCGCTGGCGGCAGGGCTGGCCATCATGCTGGCCGTTCCGGCCGCCGCACGGGCGGCCGCGCAGGCGGACGGCTGGTTCGGCTATTCGGTCGCGGTGTCCGGCGACACCGTGGTGGTCGGGGCATCTGGCGAGGGCAGCTACGCCGGTGCAGCCTACGTTTTCATTGACGACGCGATCTTCGCCGACGGCTTCGACGGCGATGTGGCGGGCCAAGGTCTCGT
>Ga0207415_1000686_pt1 | contig 21528 bp, 21 predicted proteins | sample Passage237A_FD_187369 | JGI IMG/M metagenome (GOLD analysis project Ga0207415, IMG submission 187369) | Cellulose adapted compost microbial communities from Newby Island Compost Facility, Milpitas, CA, USA - Passage2 37A (SPAdes) (version 3) ...
CGGCGCCGGCGCCGGCTTGTTTCTGCTCGCCGCGCCGGCCGATGCCGCTTCCCACAAGGGGGAGGGAGGCGCCAGCGCTTCAGAATCCCCCTCCCCCTTGTGGGGAGGGGTGAGGGGTGGGGGAGCGATCACCTCCTTATACGACGCGGCCGCGGTCGTCGTCTTGTGGGGAGGGGCAAGGGGTGGGGGAGCGCTCACAGAGCGAGACCTGGAAACCATCATCTCACCCCTCCATCGCCGCGCGCAGCGCCTCGGCCACGCGCGCGGGGCCGGGGAAGTAGTCCCATTCCTGCGCGTGCGGGTAGGGCGTGTCCCAGCCGGTGATACGCCGCACCGGCGCCTCGAGGTTGAAGAAGCAGTGCTCCTGCACCAGCGCGGCAAGCTCGGCCCCGAAGCCGGAGGTCAGCGTCGCCTCGTGCACGACGACGCAGCGGCCGGTCTTGCTTACCGATGCCACGATCGCGTCGAGGTCGAGCGGCAGGAGCGTGCGCAGGTCGATCACCTCGGCATCGATGCCGGTCTCTTGCGCCGCGGCCTCGGCGACGTAGACCATCGTTCCGTAGGCGAGCACGGTGACGTCGCCGCCGGCGCGGCGCACCGCCGCCTTGCCGAGCGGGATCGCGTAGTGGCCGTCCTCGACCTCGCCCAGCGGGTGCTTCGACCATGGCGTGACGGGCCGGTCGTGATGGCCGTCGAAGGGGCCGTTATAGAGGCGCTTCGGCTCCAGGAAGATGACCGGGTCGGGGTCCTCGATCGCGGCGATCAACAACCCCTTGGCGTCGCGCGGGCTGGACGGGACGACGACCTTGAGGCCGCTGACATGGGTGAACAGCGCCTCGGGGCTCTGGCTATGGGTCTGGCCGCCGAAGATGCCGCCGCCGGTCGGCATGCGGATGACGATCGGGCAGGTGAACTGGCCGTTGGAGCGGTAGCGGATGCGCGCCGCCTCCGAGACGATCTGGTCGTAGGCGGGATAGACGTAGTCGGCGAACTGCACCTCGACGCAGGGCCGCAAGCCGTAAGCGGCCATGCCGATCGCGGTGCCGACGATGCCGGATTCGTTGATCGGCGTGTCGAAGCAGCGGCTCTTGCCGTATTTCTGCTGGAGCCCGGCCGTGCAGCGGAAGACGCCGCCGAAATAGCCGACGTCCTCGCCGAACACGACGACCGTCCCGTCGCGGCCCATCGCCACGTCCATCGCCGAGCGGATCGCCTCGATCATGGTCATGCGGGGCATGGAGCGACCTCCGGTCGAGTCGGTCGCGGGTCGTGGGCCGCCGGTCGAGTGCCGCTGAACGACCGACGACCGACGAACAACGAGCGACGTTTCATCCTCACACCCCCGCCTGCTGGCGCTGGCGGCGCAGGTGCGGCGGCATCTGCGCATAGACGCCCTCGAACATGTCGCGCACCGAAGGCTTGCCGCCCGAATGCAGCGTGCCGTGGCTTTCGGCCTCCTTCTGCGCGGCGATGACCTCGTCCATCACCTCGGCCTCGGCCTGCCGGTGGCGTTCCTCGCTCCACACGCCCTTGCCGATCAGGTGGTTCTTGAGCCGGATCACCGGGTCGCCGAGCGGCCAGGCCTCCGATTCCTCCTTGGGGCGGTAGGCCGAGGGGTCGTCGGAGGTGGAATGCGCGCCGACGCGATAGGTGACGTATTCGATCAGCGTCGGGCCGAGATTCCTGCGCGCGCGCTCGGTGGCCCACCGCGCCACCGCATGGACGGCCAGGTAGTCGTTGCCGTCGACCCGGAGCGAGGGCAGGCCGAAGCCCAGCCCGCGCGCGGCGAAGGTGCCGGAGCCGCCGCGGGCGATGCCCTGGAAGGTCGAGATCGCCCACTGGTTGTTGACGATGTTGAGCACGACCGGCGCGCGATAGGTCGACGCGAACACCAGCGCGGCGTGGAAATCGCTTTCCGCGGTCGAGCCGTCGCCGATCCAGCCGGCGGCGATGCGGGTGTCGTTGCTGATGGCCGAGGCCATCGCCCAGCCGACGGCCTGCACGAACTGCGTGCCGAGATTGCCGGAGATCGAGAAGAAGCCGTGCTCGCGGGCCGAATACATGATCGGCAACTGCCGCCCTTTCAGCGGGTCGGCCGAATTGGAGAAGATCTGGTTCATCATCTCGACCATCGGATAGCCGCCCGCAATCAGCAGGCCGGCCTGGCGATAGGTCGGAAAGTTCATGTCGCCGGGCGACAGCGCCTTGCGGAAGGCGCAGGACACGGCCTCCTCGCCCATGTGCTGCATGTAGAAGGAGGTCTTGCCTTGGCGCTGGGCCATCTGCATGCGCGCGTCGAAGGCGCGCAAGGTCATCATGTGGCGCAGCCCCTCGCGCAGTTCCTCGTCCGTCAGCGACCCGGCCCACGGCCCGACCGCCTCGCCCTCGCGGTTGAGGACGCGGATGATCGAATAGGCGAGGTCGCGGATGTCGCGCGGGTCGACGTCGACCGGCGGGCGGTCGACCGAGCCGGCGCGGGGAATCGGCACCTTCGAGAAGTCCGGCGTGCCGCCCGGCCGCACTTCCGGCTCGGGCACGTGAAGGCTGAGATGCGGATCCGTGGCCATGATCCTCCCATGCCCGCCGGTTCTCCTCCGCGGGCCCGGCAAGAATGGCGCAGTTTCCGCGAAATTTCCTGTCCATTTCGGCTGCCGCAGGACACGAGCCGGAAAGCGCGGGCGGCCTGTCGGGTCAGATTGAGACCGGGGATGCGGTTTTGCCCGGCGCCATGCGGGGACATCGCCCGGGCCGGGGTCTATCCTGCCGCCGGCGAATCGCGCTTCGCCGCGGGCGCCGGTCCGAGGGATCGGCGACGCATTCGCCGGCAGGCGCCTTATCAGGGAGACGCAAGGCATGATCATCGAAGTGGCCAGCATCGCAGTGAAGGCGGGCGAGGAGGCGGCGTTCGAGGCGGCGGTGGCGAAGGCCGTCGACGTCCTGCGCGGGGCCAGGGGCTGCAAGGGAATCCAGCTCAACCGCTGCATCGAGGAGCCGAACCTCTACGACGTTCTGATCCGCTGGGAGACGCTGGAAAGCCATACGGTCGACTTCCGTGGCTCGGAGCTGTTCCAGACGTGGCGTGCGCTCGTCGGGCCCCATTTCGCGGAAGCCCCGAAGGTCCGGCACTATGCCGTGGCGATGCCGGCCAGGGATTTCTGAGCGGGCGGATTTCCGAGCGGGCAAGCCTCGCACTGCCTGCACGGCGGATGCCGCCCCGCCCGGCTGCGCTCAATCCGGCAGGCCGCGGCTTTCGGGGCGGGCGGCCGGCGTCGGCGCGGCCGGCGGCAGGACGATGCCGGTGCCGGGCACGGCCGTTGTGGTCTCGTCGCTCACGCTGCGGTCGGCATGGACGGGATCGATGAAGCGGACGCGCGCCACCTCCTCGGTCTTGCCCGAATAGAGGAAGAGCGCGATCGCCGTCGCCAGGACGACGCACAGGAAGCCGGCCAGCTCGAAGCCGCCCGACCGGCGCTCGTCATCCCGGTATCCACGCATGAACCGACAATGCGCGCGATGGCGGATGGTTCCGGCCGGGGCCGGCCCGCGCGGCCGGCCGCCGTCATGGCGTCAGCGGCCTGCGGCGGCGCGCAGCGGCGGCGGAGCCGCGGCAGCGCGCGCCTCCTCCGCCCACGAGATCGAGCCGGCCGGGTTGCCGAAAGTGAAGAAGTGGACGCCGCTGATGGCGAGCGCCGGCCGCTCGGCGGCCGCCGCCGCGATGGCGCCGAGGATTTCGTCCGGCGTTTCGCCGGCCAGCACGTTGCGCGCGAGCTCGCTGCGCTCGCGCAGGATGCGCAGCGATGCGCCGACACCGCAGCGCAACGCATATTTGATCAGCCTGGCGCGGTCTGCCGGGCCGGCGACGCCGACGCGCAGGGGCGTTGCGATCCCCTCGCGCCGCAGGCTCTCGGCAAAGGCTACCACCGGCCGCGGATCGAAGACGAACTGGCTGACCAGCAGGACGTCGAGGCCGTTTTCGGCGGCCGCCGCCAGCTTGTCGCGCAGCGCGCGGGCCAGGATGTCGTCGGGAATGCGGGCGTGGCCTTCGGGGTAGCAGCCGATGGCGATGCGGCCAATTCCGGCGCGCTGGAACGCACCCGTCTCGACCAGCTGCAGCGCCGCGTCGAACGGGCCGGCAGGCACGTCGCGGTCGCCGCCGAGAACGAGCGCGCGCTCGACGCCGGCCTCGCCGGCCAGGCGCGCCAGCATCTCCTCCAGGTCGCGCGGGCCTGCGATGTTGCGGGCCACGATATGCGGCACCGGCGAAAGCCCGGCCCGTTTCAGCGTCCGCGCGGCGCCGACCAGCATGTCGGCGCTCTCCTTCGGCAGGTTGGCGACGAACACCTCCGTGCCCGCGCGCATCATCGATGCCGCCGCCTCGACCGCCGGCGTATCGCGCGAAGTGACCTCGACCGAATATTCGCCGAGCAAGGCGGCCAGATCGCCGTTGGTTCCGGTGCCGTGCGCCATGATCCTTTTCCTCCCGGATGCCGCGCGGCGGATCGCCGCTGCGCCACAGTTCATGTATACATGATGTTCGGCGTTCCGGTGGATGTCAATATGGTCCGCGCGGGCTGAGTTTCCATCCTCCCCGGGCTTCATATCGCGGAAATGGCGGATTTCAGTGAAGTTTCGGTCGTCTTGCGGCGTTCTCAGCCCTTTGTCGCGCTCCGACTAGCGGCGGGCGGATGCAGCATCATCTTATCAATGAATACATGGCCGCGATGCAGCCATGCGCGCGCGGCGCCGTGCCGGCGCTGCGGCCCGGGCCGATCAGCCCTGCGAAACGCCCGCGTCGTCGAAGGTCGCCATGCCGTCGAAGCAGGCCAGCGCGGCGCGCACGACATTGACGGCGAGGCAGGCGCCGGAGGCTTCGCCCAGCCGCATGCCGAGGTCGAGCAGCGGGTCGAGCCCGAGATGCCGGAGCAGCTTGCCATGGCCGGCTTCGGCCGAGAGATGGCCGGCCAGCGCATGGGCGAGCCCCTGCGGGTGAAGCCGGGCGAGCGGCGCGACGGCGACCGTCGCGACGAAGCCGTCGAGGAGCAGGGGCACGTGCCTGCCGCGGGCGGCGACCGCGGCGCCGAGCATGGCGGCGAGCTCGCGACCGCCGAGGCGCATGGCCGCCGCGAGCGGATCGGCCGCGGCAGCGGCATGGCAGGCGAGCGCGGCGTCGATCGCCGCCGCCTTGCGGGCGAGGCCGGCATCGTCGACCCCGGTGCCGCGGCCGGCCCAGTCGGCCCCGCTGCCGCCGAACAGGGCGGCGGCGAGGGCGGCCGCGACCGTCGTGTTGCCGATCCCCATCTCGCCGATGCAAAGCAGGTCGACATTTTCCTGGACGGCGTCGTAGCCGGCCGCGACGGCGGCCAGGAACGCGTCCTCGTCCATGGCCGGAGCCCGGGTGATGTCGCCGGTCGGGCGCTCGACGCTGAGGGGCACGACGCAAAGCTCCGCCCCGGCGGCGCGGGCGAGCTGGTTGATCGCCGCCCCGCCGGCGGTGAAGTTGGCCACCATCTGGTGGGTGACCTCGGGCGGGAAGGCGGACACGCCCTGCGCCGTGACGCCGTGGGAGCCGGCAAAGACCAGCACCTTCACGCGGTCCAGACGCGGGCGCGGCAGGTGCTGCCAGCGGGCGAGCCAGGCCACGATCTCTTCCAGCCGGCCGAGGCTGCGCGGCGGCTTGGTCAGCGCGTCCTGCCGCTCCCATACGGAGCGGGCGTCGTCCTCGTCGGGTCCCCGGGGGTTCGTGCAGGCCTCGCGCAGGGCCTCCAGGCTGGCGAAAGCGGTCATGGCAACCTCCTCAGGACGGTTGGAGCAAGGATGAGGCGACGAGCAGGATGATGATCTCGCCGCCCTGCTCGAGCGCGCCCAGCACGTCGCCGGTGTGGCCGCCGATCTGGCGTTCGGCAAGCCGGCGCAGGCCGGCGCCCCACGCCGCTAGCAGCAGTGCCGCGGCCAGCGCGCCGGTCAGGCCGAGCGGCAGCAGCGCCACGGCGCCGAGCACGAGCGCTGCGATCGCGGTCTCGCGCGGGACCGTGCCGACGCCGGCGGCGAGGCCGTCGGCGCGGGCGGGCGGCGTGAAGTGCATGAAGGCGGGGATGAGCGCGCGCGCCGCCATATGGGCCGCCAGAAGCGCCCACAGGGCCGCCCACGGCGCGGCGACCGCCGCGAGCGCGGCGGCGCGCAGCAACACGGAAAAGGCGAGCGCGGCGGCGCCGTAGCTGCCGATCCGGCTGTCGCGCATGATCTCCAGCTTGCGCTCGCGCGTCCGCCCGCCGCCGAAGCCGTCGAACGTGTCGGCGAGCCCGTCCTCGTGCAGTGCGCCGGTGGCGAGCATCGCGGCGGCGACGGCGAGAAGGGCGGCAAGCGGCACCCGCAGGGCGAAGAAGGCGGCAAGGGCGAATGTCGCGGCGGCACAGAGCGCGACGGCGAGGCCGGCGAGGGGGGCGGCCCATTGCGCCGCGGCGAAGGCGCGGCCGGGCGGGGCGGCGGCAGCGACCGGCAGCCGCGTGTAGAAGGCGAGGCAGGCGAGGATGTCGGCGCGCAGGATGCGCGGCTCGGGCAGCGGCATCGGCTCACTCCCGCGCGATCGCATGGAAGAAGGTGCCGGTGACGCGGCCGCGGCGGCCGCCGGCCGGGCCGAGAGCGCGGCCCTGGCCGTCCTCGAGCTCGGCGAACGCGGCGTCGGTGCCGGCCTCCGTCACCCTGGCGTAGTGAAACTCGTGGCCGCGCAGGGCGCTGCCGGCCGGGCCGGACGGGCCGTCGGCCAGAAGGGTCGCGCGGCGGTAGCCGAGGTTCATCCGGCGTTTGGCGAAGCTGGTCGTGTGGGAGAGCAGGCCGAGCATGCGGTGGGTGGCGCCGTCGGCGTCCTCCAGCGCCTCACCCAGCACCATATAGCCGCCGCACTCGCCATGGACCGGCCTGGCCGCGGCGAAGCTGCGCATGCCGGCGCGGAAGTTGTCCGCCGCGGCGAGCGCGCCGGCATGCAGCTCGGGATAGCCGCCGGGCAGCCAGCAGACGTCGCAGCTTCGGTCCGGCGCCTCGTCGGCGAGCGGGGAGAAGGGCACGATCTCGGCGCCCGCCGCCCGCCACTGGGCCGCGACATGCGGGTAGAGGAAGGAAAAGGCGCGGTCGCGCGCCAGCGCGATGCGCTGGCCGGGGGGCGGCAGCGCGGTGGCGGGAGGAAAGGCCGGGGGCTGGAGTGGGGCGGCGAGGCCGACCAGCCGCTCGAGGTCGAGCGCGCTTTCCACGGCGTCGGCGAGGCGGTCGATGTGGGCGTCGAGGCCCGCATGCTCTTCGGCGAGGACGAGGCCGAGATGGCGCTCCGGCAGGCCGATGCGCTCGTCGCGCGGGATCGCCCCGACCACCGAAAGGCCGACCGCGCGGATCGCCTCGCCGGCAAGGCGGGTGTGGCGTTCGCTGCCGACGCGGTTGAGGACGACGCCGGCGATGTGCACGGCGGGATCGTAGGTGGCGAAGCCCTTGGCGACGGCGGCGGCCGTCTGCGACTGGCCGGACACGTCGAGGACGAGCAGGACCGGCAGGCCGAAATCGCGGGCGAGGTCGGCGGCCGAGCCGGAGCGGCCGGGGGCGGAGGGGATGCCGTCGAACAGGCCCATCGCGCTTTCGACGACGACGATGTCGGCTGGCGCGGCGGCCTCGGCGAGCAGCGTGCCGATCAGGGCGGGGGGCATCGCCCAACTGTCGAGGTTGAGGCCGGGCAGGCCGGTCGCGGCGGCGTGGAAGCCCGGATCGATATAGTCGGGGCCGGACTTGACGCCGCGCACCTTGAGCCCGCGCCGGGCCAGCGCGCGCAGCAGGCCGATGGTCAGGCTGGTCTTGCCGGAGCCCGAGCGCGGCGCCCCGATGATCAGCGCGCGGGCGCTCACGGGCAGCCTCCCAGCCTGTCGCGCAGCGCGACGACATGGCCGACGACGATCAGCGCCGGCGCGGCTATTGCCTGCCGCCGGGCCTCTGCAGCGATGGTGGCCAGCGTCGAGACGACGACGCGTTCGGCTCCCGTGGTGGCCGAGGCGATCACCGCGGCCGGCGTCGCGGCCGGCATGCCGCCGGCCATCAGCGCGGCGGCGATCGGCGCGATGTTGCGCATGCCCATATAGACGACGATCGGCTGGCCGGTGGCGGCCAGCGCCGCCCAGTCGAGATCGTCCGGCGTGCCCACCGCATGGCCGGTGGCAAGCGTGACCGCATGGTTGACGCCGCGCATGGTGGCGGGGATGCCGGCGGCGGCCAGCGCGCCGAGCGCGGAGGTCAGGCCCGGCAGGATGCGGAACGGGATGCCGGCCTGCGCCAGGGCCAGCGCCTCCTCGCCACCGCGGCCGAAGACGAAGGGATCGCCGCCCTTCAGGCGCACCACGCGACGGCCGGCGCGGGCCAGCGCGACCAGCCGTTCGTTGATCGCCTCCTGCGCGGGCGAGGGGCGGCCGCCGCGCTTTCCCATGTGGATCAGCTCGGCGCCCGACGCCAGCTCCAGCACGCGGGCGTCGATCAGCGCGTCGTGGACGACGGCATCGGCCTGCCCCAGCGCGGCGACCACGTCGAGCGTGACCATGCCGGGGTCGCCCGGCCCGGCGCCGGCGAGCCAGACATGGCCCGGCTCCAGCTTCGGCGCGCGGTCGATGAAGGCGGCGATACGGTCAAGCGCGGTCATGGCGTGTCGCGCCCCCTGAAACGGCGCTGATAGCCCGCATCATAAAGCGCGCTGTCGCGGAAGTCGCGCGCGGCGAGCGCCGGCCCGACGAGGATGAGCGCGGTGCGCTCGACCGGCGCGGCGGCGAGCTTCGCGGCGATGTCGGCCAGCGTCCCGCGGATGACGCGCGCGTCGGGCCAGGTGGCGCGCGCCACCACCGCCACCGGGCAGTCCGCTCCATAGAGCGGGGTCAGCTCGGCCACGACGCGGTCGAGCGCATGGATGGCGAGGTGGATGGCGAGCGTGGCGCCGGTCGCGCCGAAGGCGGCGAGCGTCTCGCCGGCCGGCATCTTCGAGGCGCGGCCGGAAACGCGGGTGAGCACGAGGCTCTGGGCGACCTCGGGGATCGTCAGCTCGCGCCCCAGGGCGGCGGCGGCGGCGGCGAAGGCGGGCACGCCGGGGGTCAGCGTGTAGGGGATGCCGCGCGCCTCCAGGCGGCGGATCTGCTCGGCCACCGCGCTCCAGATGGACAGGTCGCCCGAATGCAGGCGCGCCACGTCGAGGCCGGCCGCGTGTGCGGCGACATATTCGGCCTCGATCTCGTCGAGCGACAGGGGCGCGGTGTCGACCAGCCGGGCGCCGGGCGGGCAGTGGGCCAGGAGCTCGGGCGGCACGATCGAGCCGGCATAGAGGCAGACCGGGCAGCGGCCGAGCAGGTCGCGCCCGCGCACAGTGATGAGGTCGGCGGCACCGGGCCCCGCGCCGATGAAATGGACCGTCATCGGCCGCCCTCCGTGCGCGCCAGGGCGCAGGTGACCGGGCCGATGGCGAGGCGGGGCCCGAGCAGCGCCGCGCTGTCGCCCGCGGCGGCCAGCGCGGCCGCTTCCGACAGGCTGGAAAGGCCCGTCGCCGCGACGCTGTGGCCGGAGCGGGTGAGCGTGCGGTCGGCGGCCTGCGCGAGCGCGGCCTCGGCGACGATCTGCAACGGGATTCCGAGCCTCAGCGCGGCTTCCGCGAAAGCGGGCGCGGCGGCCTTGCGCTCGCCGGTCGAAAGGCGGCCGATCCGCGCGACGGGAATGCCGTGCTGCGCGGCGGCGGCCTCGACCGCGGCGAGGATGTCTTCGGCGCGCACGTCGGCGCGGCTGCCGAGGCCGGCGACGATCACGGCTTCACCCATGGTCCTTCACCCATGTCCATTGCACGACAGGCAGCGCCGGCCGCCAGGCCGTCATGGCGCCGACGGGCCCGGCGCGCTCGATCGAGAACCGCGTCAGCGTGCCGCCCGCCGCGGCATGGCGGGCGATCAGCAGCGCCTCCGTTTCCAGCGTCACGGCATTGACGACCAGCCGGCCGCCGCCGGGCAGGGCGGCCGCCGCCGCGTCGAGCACGCCCGGATCGGAGGCGCCGCCGCCGATGAAGATCGCGTCGGGACGGCCGAGCCCGGCCAGCGCGGCCGGTGCGCGCCCCTCCACCACCGCGAGGGCGGGCGCGCCGAGCGCTTCGGCATTGCGGCGGATGCGCGCCGCGCGCGCCGCATCGGCCTCGACGGCGACCGCGCGCAGGGAGGGATCGGCCAGCATCCATTCGATGGCGACCGAGCCGGCGCCGGCGCCGATGTCCCACAGCAGCCCGCCGCGGCGCGGGGCGAGCGCCGAAAGCGTCAGGGCGCGGATCTCGCGCTTGCTGATCTGGCCGTCATGCTCGAAGGCGTCGTCCGGCAGGCCGGGTGTCAGCGGCAGGATCCGCGCTTCGCGGGTCGATTCAACCTCGATGGCCAGCACGTTGAGCGGATTGATGTTTTGCAGGTCGAAGGCATCGGCGCGCGCGGCGCGGACGCGCTCTGCCGGCCCGCCCAGCGCCTCCAGCACTGCCAGGCGCGAGGGACCGAGGCCGCGCGCGGCGAGAAAGGCCGCGATCGCCGCCGGCGCGGCGCCGTCGGAGGTGAGGCACAGCAGGCGCCGGCCGGGCTGGAGATGGCGGCGCAGCAGCGTCAGCGGCTTGCCGTGCAGCGAGACGAGGTCGGTGTCCTGCAGGGCCCAGCCGAGGCGGGCGGCGGCGAGGCTGAAGGAGGATGGGGCGGGGACCACCTGCATCTCGCCGGCGGCGACGGTGCGGGCCAGCGTGGCGCCGACGCCGTGGAAGAACGGATCGCCGGAGGCGAGCACGCAGACGGGCCGGCCCGCCTCGGCGCGCACGGCGGCGACGGCCGCGTCGAACGGGCTGGGCCACGGGCGTGCGTCGCCGGCGATGAGGGGGGCGGCAAGGGCGAGGTGGCGGCGGCCGCCGAAGACGATCTCGGCCTGCGCGATCAGCCGCTTCGCCTCCTCGCCGAGCCCGGCGACGCCGTCCTCGCCGAGGCCGACGATTGCCAGCCAGCGTTTGCGTGGTAGAGGTTCGGGCATCAATTCAGCGGGCACGATGCGCCACCTCGTCCTCATTCTCGGCGGAACCACCGAAGCGCGCGTGCTGGCGCAAAGGCTGGCGGCGCGCCCGGAGCTTTCCGTCACGCTGTCGCTTGCCGGCCGCACCCGCGCGCCGGCCGCACAGCCGGTGCCGGTGCGCGTCGGCGGCTTCGGCGGCGCCGAAGGGCTGGCCGCCTATCTGCGTGAAAACCGCGTGGCGCTCCTCATCGACGCCACCCACCCTTACGCGGCGCGCATCTCGCGCAATGCGGCGGAGGCGGCGCGCCTGACCGCGACGCCGATCCTGGCGCTGCGCCGGCCGCCATGGACGCGGGTCGAGGGCGACCTCTGGCGCGAGGTCGATACCGTGGCCGAGGCCGTCGTGGCACTTGGCGCGGAGCCGCGGCGCGTGTTCCTCGCGCTCGGGCGGCAGGAGGCACGGGCGTTCGAGGCGGCGCCGCAGCACCGCTATCTGGTGCGCAGCGTCGACCCGATCGCGCCGCCGCTGGCCCTGCCGCACGTCCGCACCATCACCGCGCGCGGGCCGTTCGACGAGACTGCCGAGCGGGCGCTGCTCGCGGCGGAGCGGATCGAGCTGGTCGTCGCCAAGAACAGCGGCGGGGCCGCGACCTACGGCAAGATCGCGGCGGCGCGCGGCCTCGGCATCGAGGTCGTGCTGGTCCGCAGGCCGGAATTGCCGCAGGTCGTGTCCGCCGGGACGGTGGACGAGGCGGTGGCGATGGCCGTGGGCATGCCGGGGGCGTGACCGGCGCGGCCGCCCATTCCGGATCGCCGCGATACCCCCACCCCTCACCCCTCCCCACAAGGGGGAGGGGGATCCTGAGGGGCCGACGGCCCTCTCCTCTTCGTGAGGAAGGATGACGAGCAATTGCGTGCGCGTCCCGCTCATGCGCGCGGCCTCGCAAAGCGCGGCGCGTAGACGAGCGGCGCGCGGCCGGGGCGCTCGACCACGCGCGTCTCGGCCGAGCCGACGATGACGCAGGTCGCCATGTCGGCGCGGGCCGGATCGGCCTTCGCCAGCGGCACGCTCTCGATGCGCTCGTCGGGCCGCCCGGCGGCGCGGCCGAAGATCACCGGCGTTACGGCCGGCAGGATGCCGGACAACAGCTCGAAGGCGCGGCCGAGCTGCCAGGGCCGGGCGCGGCTGACCGGATTGTAGAGCGCGATGACGAAGCCGGCGGCCGCCGCCGCGGCCAGCCGCTTCTCGATCAGCGCCCACGGCTTCAGATTGTCGGACAGCGAGAGCGCGCAGAAATCGTGGCCGAGCGGCGCGCCGGCGCGTGCGGCGACGGCGAGCATGGCGGTGACGCCGGGGACGATCTCGACGTCGAGGCTGCGCCATTCGGCCGGGCCGGCCTCCACCGCCTCGCAGACGGCGGCCGCCATCGCGAACACGCCGGGATCGCCGCCGGAAACGAGACAGACCTCGGCGCCGGCGGCGGTACGCTCCAGCGCGGCGCGGGCGCGGGCCAGCTCCTCGCGATTGTCGGAGGCATGGCGCATCTGGTGGGCGGCGAGCGCCAGACGGTCGAGATAGGGGCCGTAGCCGAAGAATTCGCGCGCGCGCGCCACTGCGGCGGCCGCCTGCGGGGTCATCTGCTCCGGCGCGCCCGGACCCGTGCCGATCACCGTCAGCCTTCCCGTCGCGGTCCCTGTCATGCGACCTCGCCTGCCGCGCCGGCCTGCGGGCGGCGCGCCCAGCCGGGCACGAGCACCACGGAGAAATAGGGCGCGCGGTCGTCCTTCCTGTCGGCGAGCTTCATGGCCAGGCCCCCTTCCATCGTGCCGCGCTCGACATAGACCGCCGTGGACAGCCTGCCCACCGATTTCAGCGCGCGCCTGATCTTCGGCAGGTTGCGGCCGACCTTCATGATGACCGCCGCGTCGGTGTGCGAGAGCCGGCGCGCCAGCTCGTCTTCCGGCAGCGTTCCGGGCAGCACGGTGGTGACGTCGTCGCCCTGCATCAGGGGCAGGCCGGCGGCGGACCAGCAGCCGGACATGGCGGTGACGCCCGGCACCACCTCGGTTTCGAAGCGGTGGGCGAGGCGGACGTGAAGGTGCATGTAGGAGCCGTAGAAGAACGGATCGCCCTCCGACAGCACCGCCACGGTGCGGCCGGCCGAAAGCTCGGCGGCGACGCGCGCGGCCGCCTCGTCGAAGAAATCCGCGATGGCGCGGCGATAGGCGGGATCGTCCTTCCCGATCTCGGTGGTGACGGGATAGACGAGCGGCAGCAGCGTCTGGTCGCGCCTTAGATGCGCGGCAACGGTCGCGTGCGCGTTGCCGGTGCCGCCCTGCCGGGCGAAATGCGCGACGATCTGCGCCTCGCCGAGCGCGCGCACGGCCTTGAGCGTCAGCAGCTCCGGATCGCCCGGGCCGGTGCCGACGCCGTAGAGCCTGCCGGCCTTTGCGCTCATATGCCGGCCCTCGCGACGGCGTTGATCGCGGCGGCGGTCATCGCCGAGCCGCCCATGCGGCCGCGCACGATGGCAAACGGCACGCCGTGGCGGTTCGTCGCCAGGGCCTCCTTCGATTCGGCGGCGCCGACGAAGCCGACCGGCATGCCGATGACGGCGGCCGGCTTCGGCGCGCCCTCGTCCAGCATTTCGAGCAGGCGGAAGAGCGCGGTGGGCGCATTGCCGATGGCGACCAGGGCACCGGCCATCCGCTCGCCCCACAGGTCGAGCGCGGCGGCGGAGCGCGTATTGCCGATCCTGCCGGCGATCTCCGCCGTGCGCGGGTCGCGCAGCGTGCAGACCACCTCGTTGCCGGCCGGCAGGCGGGCCCGCGTGACCCCGCGCGCGACCATCCCGGCGTCGCACAGGATCGCCGCGCCGCGCGCCAGCGCCGCCCGCGCGGCCTTTTCGAAGCCCGGTGAGAAGACGAAATGGCGCGCCGCCTCGACCTGCCCGCAGGCATGGATCATGCGGATCGCGATATCGGCCTCGCCGGGGGAGAAGGCGGACAGGTCGGCCTCGGCGCGGATGATGGCGAAGGAGCGCTCGTAGATGGCGGTTCCGTCGCGGATATAGTCGTAAGCGGTCATTCGGCAGGGTCCGGAAGGGTGGCGAGCGCGGCAAGCGCGGTGTCCGCGTCGGGGAAGATCGCCTCGGGCGCGTCGGCGGCGCGGCCGTTTCGCACGAGCGCGATGCCGGCGTCGGTGCCGACCAGCACGAGGCCGGCCGGCGTGGGGTGGGCGCAGCCCTTGGCGCAGCCCGAGACATGGATGCTTGCGCCGCTGCCGCCGCGCGCGGCCAGCCCGAGGGCGAGCGCGCGGGTGGCGAGGCGGCCCGAGGCGCAGGCCGGCGCGCCGGGGCAGGCGGCGATCGCGCGGCGCGGGTCGGCCGCATCGAGGATGAGGCCATGGCTGCGGGCGGCGTCGGCGACCGACCGTGCGGCCGCCTGCGAGGGACACAGCAGGATCAGCGAGCGCCCCGGCGCGAGGCGGATGTCGGCCACGCCGTGGCGCGCGGCCCGGCGCGCGAAGGCGGCGAGCCCGGCGGCCTCCATGCTGCCGAAGGGGAGCGCGACGGCGAGGGCGAGGCGGGAGTCGGCGAGGGGGAGCATTGCCGACCTTGCCGGAGGCTGGCGCGCTACGTCGCCCCCCTCCGTCCTGCCGGACATCTCCCCCGCAAGGAAGGAGATCGGCCTGCCGCAGCCGCCGCTTTTCTCCGGCGACGTTAACGATCGGCGAAGGCCGTCGGGACAGCCAATCTCCACCCCCGTGGGGGAGATGTCCGGCAGGGCAGAGGGGGGTAGATCCCTCGCCCGCGCGCTCATCCCGCGTGCGGAAATCGCCTCCAGCACCGCGACCGCCGCGGCGACGGCGTCGCGCTCGGCCAGCGCGATGACCGGCTTCGCGGTGCGGGCGTCGCCGCCGATGGAGAGGCGCCACAGAACACCGCCGCCCTGCCGCAGCGCCGCCAGCCTCACATCGGCGAGGATGTCTGACAGCGCGACCGTGCCGCCGGCATCGACCACCACGGAGACCTTCGGGCCGAGCCGGCGCGACAGGCCGGCGCCTTCGGCCGCCGCGCGAATGGCGCGCACGAGCGGCAGGGGGTCGGCGGCTTCGGCCGGGTCGAGCCCGGCGAGCGGCGACGTCTCGACCGGGACGCCGCCGCGCAGGGGCAGGCCGAGGGCGGCGACGTCGGCTTCCAGCGGCGGTGCTGAGGCCGGCGTCAGGCCGCGGATCTGGAAGCTGCCGCGCGCCGTCACCTCGACGATGCCGTTGCCGTGGCGGCCGGCGCTCTCGCACAGGGCCGCGAGCTGCGCGGGCGTCATCCCGCCTTCGGCGAGCGCGAGCCGCACCAGCAGCCCGTCGCCGGTCTGCATCGGCGCCGACAGCGCGGGGCAGGCGCCGCGGCGCATCGCGGCGGGGGCCGGCATGCCCGTGAGCGCCGCGCTCATGCGGCCTCGCGCCCGCGCGCCTCGGCGATCAGCTCGGCGAGGTCGGCGTCGACCGAATTGCGCAGCGGATGCCACAGGCCGCGGCGGCGGGCGGCGGCCAGCCGCTCCGCGATGGCGCGGGCGGCCGCGGGGTTTTCGGCCAGCAGGAAGGCGCGCACGCGCGGGTCGCCCAGATAGGCGTCATGGACGGCCTCGATCAGCCGGCCGGGAATCGCCTCCGTCGTCTCGGCGAACGCCACCAGGCGGTCGACGGTCTCGGCGAACTCGGCCGCGCCGCGCGGGCCGTGGCGGAGCTGGCCTTCGATGAAGCGCGGATTGACGGCGCGCGCGCGCACGACGCGGGCAACCGCGTCGGCCAGCGCGCGGGCGCGCGGGCGGGCCGGGTCGGTGGTGTCGAGCGTCACCAGGTCGGCGCGGCCGCCAAGTGCCGCGACGGCGGCGGCGAAGCCGCCGATGAAGGCCGAATCGGCCGAGCCGTCGAGCAGGTCGCGGCCGGGGTCGTCGCCGGTGTGGATGAGCAATTGCGCCTCGGCGACGCGGTCGGCGAAAGCCTGCGGCGCCTCGACGCCCTCGCCCTCGGCGCCGCCATAGGCGTGGCTGGCGGCGGCGAGATAGGCGCGCCCGATCTCGGCGCGGTCCTCCCAGTCGCCGGCGGCGAGCCGATCCTCGACGCCGGCGCCATAGGTGCCGGGCGAGGAGCCGAAGACGCGCGCGGGCGCCGCGCCGGCCTTCCGCGCGGCCTGCGCAAGCGGGTTTTCCGCGCCCTCCCCTTCGCGCGCGGCGACCGCGCGGGCGGCCGCGTCGAGCAGGGCGATCTGGGCCGGGAACATGTCGCGGAACAGGCCGGAGATGCGGAAGGTGACATCGACGCGCGGCCGCCCGAGCGCGGCCGGCGGCAGCACCTCGATGCCGGTGACGCGGCCGGTGGCGCCGTCCCAGACGGGGCGGCAGCCCATCAGCGCCAGCCCCTGCGCGATCTCCTCGCCGCCGGTGCGCAGGCTCGCCGAGCCCCACAGGTCGATGACCAGCGCCCGCGGCCATTCACCGTGATCCTGCAGATAATGGCGCAACACCTCCTCGGCGGCCATCCGGCCGAGGTCGAAGGCGGTCGGCGTCGGCAGGGTGCGCGGATCGGCGGTGAACAGGTTGCGGCCGGTCGGCAGCACGTCGGTGCGGCCCCGCGCCGGCGCGCCGGAAGGGCCGGGCACGACATGGCGGCCGTCGAGGGCGGAAAGCAGCGCCGCCTTCTCGCGGGCCGCGCTTTGCGTCCGCGCCGCCTCGCCGGTCGCGTCGCGGCCGAACACGTGCTGGCCGTCCTTGATCGCGAAATCCTTGATGTCGCAGAGCCAGGCGTCGATGCGGCGCAGCGCCTCGTCGGGCTGGTCGGTCCCGGTCACGCCGGCCTCGGCGGCCAGCTCGGTCTGCCGGGCCGTCTCGACGATCAGCTTGGCCAGCCGGTCGCGGCGGCGGCGGTCGAGCCCGTCGGCCTGCGCGTATTCGTCGACGAGCTGCTCGAGCTTGTGCTGGTCCGGCGACAGGCCGGCCGCGGCGAGCGGCGGCGGCAGGTGGCCGAGGGTCACGGCGGCGATCCGGCGCTTGGCGTGCGCGGCCTCGCCCGGATTGGAGACGATGAAGGGATAGACGACCGGCAGCGGGCCGGTGACGATCTCGGGAAAGCAGGCGGACGACAGCGCCACCGTCTTGCCCGGCAGCCATTCCAGCGTGCCGTGGGCGCCGACATGGACGAGCGCGTGGACGCCGAGCGTTTGCCTGAGCCACAGGCCGAAGGCGACGAGCTCGTGGCGCGGCGGCAGCTCGGGGTCGTGATAGTCGGCGCGGCGGTCGGCCGAGCGGCCGCGATCCGGCGCCAGCGCCACCGTGACGTTGCCGAAGGTGGCGGCGCGGAAGGGGATCTTACCCTCCCCCTTGTGGGGAGGGTCGGACCGCAGGTCCGGGGTGGGGGCGGAAGGCGCGTCGTCACCCCCGCCCGGCTGCTTCGCAGCGACCCTCCCCACAAGGGGGAGGGTAAAGTCGCCCCACGCTCCAACCACCTTTTCCCGAGTCTCCTCAGGCAGTTGGGCGAAGGCCCGGGCATAGTCGTCGAACGACATGCCGCACTGATTCAACTCCAGCCGCCGCAGCAGGTCGCGGGCATTTTCGGGGTTCCCCTCGACGGTGTAGCCCGCCGCCTCGAGGTCGCGCAGCATCTCGACCACGCTTTGCGGCACGTCGAGGCCGACGGCATAGCCGGTGCGGCCGGGCGCGTTGGGATAGTCGGGGATGAGGATCGCCAGCCGGCGTTCGGCGCGCGGCGTCCGTCCAAGCCGGACCATCGCCGCGACGCGGTCGGCGAGGGCGGCGATGCGGTCGGGCTCGGGCCGGTTGCCCCGGGCGCTGAAGCCGAGCGCGGGGTCCGCCTCCTGCTCGGCCTTGAAGGAGATCGCGCCGGCGAGGATGCGGCCGTCGAGCTCGGGCAGGACGACGTGCATGGCCAGATCCGCGGGCACCAGCCCGCGCTGGTTGCTTTCCCAGGCGTCGCGGCGCGTGGTGGCGACGATGGCCTGGAAGACCGGCACGCCGGCGCGGTCGAACAGGGTTTCGGCGCCGGGCTCCGCACCGCTGGCAAAGGCGGTGGCGGTCACGATCGCGGCCGGCGGGAAGGCGGCGAATGCAGCTTCCACGAAGGCCAGCGATCCCGCGTCCTTGAGGCTGGCGACGAAGACCGGCACCGGCGCCAGACCGCGCTCCGTCAGCGCCGCGCAAAGCGCGTCGATCGGCGCCGTATCGCTGGCGAGCAGCATGGAGCGGTAGAAGACGAGGGGGACGAAGGCGGGCTTACCCTTCCCGCTGTAGGGAGGGTCGGACCGCAGGTCCGGGGTGGGGATCAGGGATGCGTCGCCGCCCCCGTCCCGCTGCTTCGCAGCGATCCTCCCTACGGGGGGGAGGGTAAAGGGCGGCTTCGCGACGATCCCCTTGCCCGGCCAGTAGTAGCCCGCCTTGGGCAGTGGCCGCGCGGCGGCGGGTTCGGTCTCGCGGCCGGCATGGCCGGCGAGCCGGGCCATGCGGGACAGCAGCGCGGCCATGTTGTCCGGGCCGCCCTCGCGGAAATAGGCGAGCAGGGCGGCGAGCTCGGCCGGCGGAAGGGTCGAGGCCGCGGCCAGCCTTTCGTCCGCGGCGCGGTCCTCGCCGGGCATCAGCGCCAGCGCGATGCGCCTTTCGCGGGCGAGCGCGGCCAGCCTGTCGCAGCCGTAGCGCCACCAGTCATAGCCGCCGAGGAGGCGCACGAGGACGATCTTCGCGTGGGCGGCCACCGCGTCGATCCACAGGTCGACCGACATCGGGTGGCGCAGGTCGCGCAGGCTCGCGACCCGCAGCGAGGGCAGGGGGGAGCTGGCGCCCCGCCAGCCGGTCGCCAGACCGGCCAGATCGCTGTCGGTGAACGACAATGCCACCATCTCGGCCGGCGCCTGGCGCAGGTCGATCGGCTCGGCGAGGTCGTCGAGCGAGGCCGATGATGTGGCGAGCAGATGCATGCCGGTCCGGCTCTATCCTGCCAGCGCCGTCTCGATCTCGGCGCGGCGCAAGCCCTTCTCGCCGATCACGACGAGGCGGCCGCGGCGCGCCTCCTGCGGCTGCCAGGGGCGATCGTAATAATGGCTGACGCGCGGCCCCACCGCCTGCACGAGCAGGCGCAGCGGCTTGCCCTCGACCGGCACGAAGCCCTTGACGCGCAGCACGCTCTCGGCTTCCGCCACGGCGGCGATGCGGGCCGCCAGCACGGCCGGATCGGCGACGGCGGGAACGTCCACGACGAAGGTGTCGAACTCGTCGTGGTCGTGGTCCTCCTCGTCGTCATGGTTGGTGCGGCGGTTGCCGATGTCGTCCTCGGTGCCGACGCCGAGCCCGAGCAGCACGGCCGGATCGACCTTGCCGTCGCGGGCGGCGACGATGCCGACGGCGCGCGGCAGGTGCCCGGCGATCATCGCTTCCGCGCGGGCGCGGCCCTCCGCGTCGATCAGGTCGCTCTTCGACAGGACGATGAGGTCGGCGCAGGCGATCTGGTCCTCGAACACCTCCTCGACCGGATCGTCATGGTCGAGGCTTTCGTCGGCGGCGCGCTGGGCGGCGAGCGCGTCCATGTCGCCGGCCACCCGGCCCTCGGCGAGCGCGGCGCCGTCGACCACCGTGACGACGCCGTCGACGGTGACGCGGCCCCGCACGCTCGGCCACTGGAACGCCTGCACCAGCGGCTTGGGCAGCGCCAGCCCCGAGGTCTCGATCAGGATGTGGTCGACCTTCGGGGTGCGCGACAGGACCTGGTCGAGGGCGGGGACGAAATCGTCGGCCACCGTGCAGCAGATGCAGCCATTGGCGAGCTCGACCACGTTCTCCTCGGGGCAGGCGTCGATGCCGCAGCCCTTGAGGATCTCGCCGTCGATGCCGACGTCGCCGAATTCGTTGACGATGACGGCCAGCCGCCTGCCGCCGGCATTCTGAAGCAGGTGGCGGATCAGCGTGGTCTTGCCGGCGCCGAGGAAGCCGGTGACGACGGTGCACGGGACGCGTTCGACGGAGCTCATCTTTCTTCCTTGAAAAAGTCGATTGTGGGGATGCGCGCGACAAGGCCGCGCTTGAGCGAATCGGGCCGCGCCCTGAACGGCATGAAGCCGTCCGCGGAGCCGGCGAACAGCCGGGCGCCGGCGACGAGGTCGTCTCCGGCGTCCTCGCCGAGGCCGCCGAAGACGTAGCTCCAGCAGCCGTCGCGCAGCATCGCGGCGGAGATGCCGCGCCTGCAGTTGCCGAGGCAGCCGACCTGGCGCACGGCGATGCCGCTGCCGGTCGCTGCGCGGCGGGTGTCCTCCAGCAGCCGCGCACCCGGGCGCGGCTCGGTTCCGTCCTGCACGGCCCCGCGGCAGGAGGCGCAGACGACGATCGTCACGCCCGCCGTGTCGCCCGCCGGGAGGGTCTCCCCGGCCGGCCCGGCAGCGCTGGCGCAGAACTCGTCCGTCTTCAAATCGCACTCCATGCCCGGGTCACCCGCCGGGCGGCTGGATTGAAATTCCTCGACGGCAGGTCTCCTGGCTCGCGGGTCGCTGCCGACGCCGCCTTCCCGGAATCCCAGTGGCCTTCGGCGTCGGCTCGTCGCTCACAGTTGCGGGGACAGCTGCGGATTTGCCTTGCCCGGCGCACCGCATTCCCTCTTAGCCCCTCGCGTTACCGGGAGGGGACCGTCACAGCCTATCTATTCGCCGGCCTCGGCCCAAGTCAACGCAGCCTGCGCCGCGCAATGTCGCATTTCCGATTGCGCCGCCGCGCGTTTCGCAGCATGCTGCCGGAGTCGCCGGTCCCCGCAAGGGGAAGGAAGAGGGAATGCGGTGCGGGCCAATGCCCAATGCCGCGGCTGCCCCCGCAACTGTAAGCGGTGAGCTTTGCCTGGAAACCACTGGAGGAGGCCCCTCCGGGAAGGCAGGACGAGCGCAATAGCCGCAAGCCAGGAGACCTGCCGGCGCGACGACGAAACGCCACGGCCCTCGGGTGGAGGGCAGGAGGGAAACGATGTCCACGACTACACGCGCGCTCGATGCAGGCGTATCCTCGCAATCGCGCCTGATGCAACTCGGCCTTGCCGCCCTGCTCGGCTTCTTCGTGATCGGCTTTGTCGGCTTCAGCCACATCGAGGCCGCGCACAATGCCGGGCACGACTATCGGCACTCGATGGCCTTCCCCTGCCACTGACGGTTTGCGCGATGCCGGGCCCGCGGGCGATGCCCGTGGCGGCACCCGGCGATTGCGCGTGAGGTCGTGCCGCGTGCCCGAGGGAGCTGTCTTCCGGCAGCACCGGTTTTCACGGACCCGAGGGCAGGCGCGGCGCCAACAGCGAGGATTTTCCCATGAGCATTTTTCGTAACGTCGTGTTCGTCGCGGCGCTGGCCGGCCTTTGCGCCGGCATCCTGATGGCCGCGATGCAGGCCTATGCCACCGTTCCGCTGATTCTGGAGGCCGAGCTTTTCGAGAATGCCGGCGGCGGGCACGACCACGCCGCGGAGGCGG
>Ga0207415_1000705_pt1 | contig 21033 bp, 27 predicted proteins | sample Passage237A_FD_187369 | JGI IMG/M metagenome (GOLD analysis project Ga0207415, IMG submission 187369) | Cellulose adapted compost microbial communities from Newby Island Compost Facility, Milpitas, CA, USA - Passage2 37A (SPAdes) (version 3) ...
CGGGCAGTGTGGGCGGGTATGGCGGAGGAAATCAATTTTCTTGCTCCGGGGGGCGGCGACGTATCTTTTGCCCGTCCCTCTGCTGCCCAGGTGGTGGAATTGGTAGACACGCAGGTCTCAGAAGCCTAGCGCACGTTTTTCCCCACGATTTCCCATCTTTTCAGATGCTCCCTTTCAGAGGTAAAGCGAGGCCAAGCAACTTTCCCGACGTTTCCGAAGTGCGCTCAATTTCGAACGAAGGTGTAGAAAAGCAGGTGTAGAAATGGTCCAGCCATTTGGCACTTGGTCTACTTCTGGATCTTCGCTGTTTCCGCTGCTTGCTCGGACATAGGGGGGATTGTCGCGGGCCTCTCGGGGAAGGTGCGGATCCGCCAAACTGTTATCGCAGCGCCCACCGCGACCGTGAGGAGCCCAACAATAATGGCATTCCGCAGACCCAAGCGCCCCTTATATTGCTCCAACTTCACGTTCTTTTCGTGTGCTGCCACCTTGGCGGCCTTGAGCTCGATTAAGCTCGGCACCTTCGAAGAGAGATCATCTGCGAACGTCTTTAGCTCTAGAACGATCTTGTTGTATTGTTCTACCTCCTCAAGGACGTCCCCCTTGATGTCCTTTCTCGTGCGAACGTCCGCGATCTGCTGCGTTAGCTTTTCTAACGCGGGCCGAATATCGGCATAGTAGTTGGGTATTACCTCTCGGATTATCTCGGGATGCTCGGTATACGGCGCTAAGGTTTCCCGGATACGTTGGCGCAGAACAACGGTCAGCCAGTCGCACACGTCAAAGTAGGCGCGATATTCATGTCCGAGCGCCTTATCTAAGTTAGCGCGCTGGTAGTCTGCGGGATCACCAACAAGGTGATTTAAACCCACTGCGCACGCTTTCGCTCGGATGATGTGCTCAAGGGCGTTGCGGAGTTCGTTCCATGGTTGAAGGAACGTCTTCTGGTTCAGGTCGGCCTCTTCGCAATAGATCAGATGAGCCTTGGCGTGATTATGTATGATGACGATTTTTCGCCAAAGCTCAGATTCTTCTGGGGACATAAAAAAGCGCCACGTGGTGGCGCTTTGAACAATAGCTTATGGAAGAGGCTTGGCTAGCTCTTCTTTACGCATCGTTTCATACTCAAGCGATGTATAGAATCGGCCGGTCGCCAACCGCACGCTCCCGCGGAAGCGTTGGCTGTGCTCCGAGGTCATTGTCTTGGTCGCGTCGGTTACATCCCCAAACGACGGAAAGGCGACATCGATTACATCGTGCCACCCTCGAACGGCCGGTTGTGCCGGCTCGCGAAGCGTGTTGTGAGAGGCTGCCATAGGAGAAAAGGGTTCAACGGTATACGACGCGCAAGATGCTGAGCAAGTCGCAAGATTTCCGCTCGCACCGAGCGCCACTAGACCCACAGCCGGTGCTTCGGTTCGCGAAACTTGAATGGGTGTCTCGCCAGAAATCATCGGTGCGATGCTGCAAGATGTAAGCAAGTTACGAGCCAATGGGGCTTGGCTCACCTGCGGCTGACATGGGGCTTGTCGGCGCATGCTATGCATCGTTATCGACGCAATTGCAGGTCTTGGGAAGCAAAATGTTCCACGTGAGACAGGTCGGTAAGTATGTCACGTAGGGCCTACAGCTTTCTCTTATCAAGCAATCCGCCGAGCGGCGCATAGCGCGGACATAGCTTACGGACCCATTTGGCTCAGCCCGCCGGTGACGCTGAGGGTCACCGGCGGGCTCCGCTTCTTCTCTGAACGTCCTTCAGAACCAGATTGCGCATGATCTCGCGCTCTGGACTCCCGGCGAATGTCTTCGATGCCAACCACAATGCTCCACCTGGTTGAATTGTCAGTGGACGGAGCGAGTCCGGCGGCGGCCTGGAATCTACCTTCACAAATGCTATCACGTGTGACAGGTAGAATCTGTAGTAGCGCACCCCTTCGAACCGTTCAGCCATGGGGTTCAGCATTCCCACGTCCGTTGAGTCGAACGCTTGGAGCGCGACCGCGAACTCGTCAGGACCGCCAGGACGCGAGTCTATCACCGCGCGTTTGAGCGCTTCCCCGTAAGGACCGACCTTCACGGCATAGAACATCTCGTGGGAACTGACTGCCGCTCGCCAGAGAACAGAGAGGAAAAACATCTTCAGCCGATTGTAATCAAAAGTGGCCAATCGGTAGCCGACATGTTCGCCCAAATGCTCGAGTCGTTCGAACTCATCCCAGCGCTGAAGAAAAAGCTCCGCCCCATAGTCATCCCACGCTGAGAAGCGCCGCTCGCATTCTTCGCATACGATGGACGGGTCATATGCGCCCTTGGGCATCTTCCGCCCGTAGCGCCCAGCCACATTGGTGACGAGGCGTGACGGTTGGCGCTCCGCCGGATCGATCCCGAAAAAGCTTCGGGGCAGGATGTGTGCCTCGATGAGTTTGCGGTCTTCGCCGCAGAGTTGGCAGCGCATCAGATTCAGGATCCAGCGCGGCCGGCCAGGAAGTCGCGCACGGCTGCGGCGGAGTAACGTTTATGGCGGAGCGACGCGATCGGGCGCAGCAGGCCGCGGCGCTCGAGGCGCCAGAGGGTGACCTTGCTGATCTGCAGCGCGGCGCAGACCTGCTCGGCGGTGTAGACGAGGAGTGGGATCGGCGCCGGCGGCGTGGACAAAGCCGGCGGCGGCGATTGCAACTGGGTGCAAAGGTCGGGCATGGCTGGCGGGTAGAACTACGCCCGGGAAGTCAGCTTGAGGCGATTCCGAATCGGTCGTCAGCGGCAAACAGTAGCCGAGTTGAAACGTCTTGCATTGCCCGCGAGAGGGCCGACGGCAGCGGCGGAGGCGCCGTCAGCGATCGCGGCCGACAAACGGGAAACGCCGCGGCGGCGTTTCTGGACCCCAGACAGTTTACTCCTTATGCTTTCAGCAAACGACCGGAACGCATTCCGGCGCGGCGACGGAACGCAGCCGGAGCCTTGGTTTCGAGCCAGGCGATCTTAAACTCGGCCCAGCGGCGTTTGCGTTTCAGCCAGCGGCGAAAACGTCGCGGTCGCTCGCGGTATGACGAAAACCAGCAACTACTACTAGCCAGCTATGACTATGGGAACACTAGTGAATGGCTCGCCATGCGGTCAGCCCCGTCGGCACGCGGGAGCGCCTTGTTCAGTGCCGTATGACGGGAACTCGATGGATCACAACTGGTGGGGCGACGTGCCGCGCTACGACCATTGGGAAGACGCCCGTGTGTGCGATCGCTGCGGTGGAGACGGATGGATCGACTTCCTTGACGGAGACGGAAGCGATAGGCGAGAGGGCAGCCCCAGAGAAGAGAATCATCCTATCACTTGCTGCCGATGCAACGGCACCCGCGAGGTGCGCTGAACGCGAGATTGCGTGACACCATTCCTTCACCCAACCGAGCCGGATGATTACTCGAGCAGTCGTTGTGCACGCCGTTTGGCCTGAGCTGCGTAAGAACGGCGTGCCACAGCGTTCTCTATATCTCTTATTCGGTATTTACCCCTGATATAGGCTGCTACGCCGAGGTTATCCAATTCGCGATATGCGGCAGACCTAGACCTGCAGCCGAGCATTCGCATCACGCCGGCGATCTCGCACGAGATCTGTGGGAGCCGGTCTAGAACCGGCAATAAGTCGATGACCCGATGCACCACACGGCTCACGTCGTCGTCGTTCATTGGCAGCCCGATGACCACTTCCCGCTCGCTGGGGATGCATACCGGAACAGAGACACCAAGTTGTCGCAGCGCGCCGGCGGTTGCCATGCCGCAGATCTAGCGCTTGGCGCCCGCCGTGTCTAGGCGCCAAACCTTCAGTTGGCCCAGCCTCGGGCTTCTGCTTCGTCTCGGTCGACGTTCAGCTTCGGAATGGGGTAGTCGTGCTCACTCAACCACGATCGAACACGCTCGAGTTCAGAGCAGAGTAGAAAGCCCATCGCTTTTGCGGAGGTTGCATCTGAGCAGCGGCCTAGCTGGGCCACGATCGCCGATGCCATGGGATGCACGACGCTGGGGAGCTCGTTCTTGGCCATCCATCGGCGGGTCCAATCCAGTTCTTTCCCGATCACTGATGCTACCTCAATGGCACGTCGAGCAGTCGAGCAGTCGTCGAGTCGCCGGCGGAAATAGAAGATACCAGGGCGAAAGATGCCGACGTCCGCTTCTTCCGGATGATCGATTGCCGATGTCGAGTAAGCGGTCGGGTTTCCTTCAATAACTGTGAACGGCGATGCACTGAATGTCGCAACGTGCGATTGCATGGGAGTTCCTCCAACAGGGAGGGGCGCCCGCCGCGGGGTGAAGAAGCGGACAGAAGTGACCGCCCCAGCTTGCGCTGGCCCGCTGCGAACGCCCCAAAGGGATTCTGCTGGATACCTTCATTTCTTCGATTCTGAGAATCAGGTAGCTTCTTCACGGCTACCTAACGCCGAGAACCACGCAGGATTTCGTCCACGATTCAAGCTATCGCTTCGTGGAAGCGGGCGCGGAATTTCCACCTCCGCAACACCCCGAGCGTTACTTTTCGGACTGGTCCCCTTCGGACGAGACCCACGCCGCGAACTGTTCGCGTAATCGCGCTGACCATAGCCGAAGGAGCTTTGCCGTCTTCCAATCTTCCCGCTGTTCGCAAGCAAGCGCTTCTCTGTCGCACGCGGCTGCCCAACTGAGCACCAAGGACGGATCACGAATGCACTGATTCTCGACCGTCCAATATCGCCAGCCACTACGAATGCCCAACGACCGACATGCGCAAACCAACCTGAGCGCACCGTGCGCCGACCAGATGCTACCGGCGATCGATGGCGAGCTCATACGTGTTTTGCCGTGGTTCGGTATAGGCATGTAGTAGCGGTCACAGCGCAACCGGACCAGGAGACACTTCAATCCACAATGAATGGAGAGCCCCGCCTTCGATTGTGCGTTGCTTCATCAAGCGCTCCGCTATCGCCAAGATGGCGGGCCGCAGGGGGCCTCGGCAGAGCAGCTTCGCTCGCTCATAATGGAGGGTGAAATACTTCGGCAGTTCGTCGTCTCGCATCATCAACAACGCCGCGTTGCGGGCTTGCATGTAGTCGGACTCGTTGAACGTGCCGTCGCGAGTTCCGATGGTAGAATCAGCCGCCGAGCCTGCGAATGCCTCGAGGACGATTTCTCTCACCACCATCGGCTTCCCTTGCTGATAAGCGGAGCGATCCATTCTACCCTCTGCGGTGTCAGAAAACAATGTGTCGATCGCGTGTCCACGGCTCTCCATCCGGAGCAGCCTTTCCACTGTTGATGGAGTTCGAGACAGCACACCTTGCGTTTTTTTCCCCTCGCGCCCATGGATCGCCGCCCGAGCGGGATCGATGGTCAGTAACTTCGAGGGACCGAGAAACCTCGCGATACTCGCAAATGCGAAGTGACCGGCCTCGTGGAGAGCGGTGTTCCACGTCGCATCACTCATGTTGCGAGAACGACGTCTTCGTCGCAGATGTTCGCCGCTTCGATTAGGTCCTGAATGATGATTCGGCTGAGGGGAACGCCGCGCCCAAACTTTGCGTCCATGATGTAATCCGCCGTGCACAGAGCTGCATTCGCGCTCCATGCCGTCGTTTCGGTCCTTGGGTCATATACCTTCTTCCCCTTCACCATCACCTTCACATTTGGGATGCCGGTGGGGAATTTCTCCGCACTCCACTTGAGCCGGATATGGAGGCGCGCGATGCTTTTGCCGAGGTGGTTGCTAGTCCAGTAAGACGGGATCTCCGATTCCCAATCGGTATCGCGTTCGCCGGCACCGACGCCGAGAAACTTTCTCACGCGCGCATAGCCCGCGTAGGTGCCGATCGCGTTGCCCGATCCGTCGAGCGGGACCACCTCGTCGTTGAAATAGACGTCGCCGAGTTCTTCGACTTCGTGGCCAGCAACCACGAGCGCGAAGTAGATATACTCGCGGTTCGTGCCGGCTTCTGTGATCGGATAGAAAACGCCGCTCTTGAGCGCCTGCCCATACACGAGTTCCTGTGGTTCGGCAGCGGTCCGCACCATCGTGGTGCGGCCGGCATTCATCGCGTCTTGAAGCTTGTGGCGGGCCTTCCGTTGGCGGTCGGCGGAGTAGGCGATCGGGCCGGCAAGGACGGCGGCCTGCATGGCTGTGGCAATGGCGGCGGTCGCCCACGCCTGCCCAGCAGTCATACCGGCGGTGATCAAATGGGGAATCGCAAGGAATGCGGGCATTAGACAGCTCCTGGGGCGCCGCGTCGGCGCATGTTTTGAATCTCCGCGATGGTGGCTCGTTTCGTCGCCATCAGCGCTGGCATCAACTCGGCTTTCGTAACACCGGCCGGGATGTGGTAGGTGAAATTATACATCGGAGCGGCTCTCCGGCTGCCCGCTGTTGAGAGTGCGTGATTGGGGATTATCGATCCCGAGAGACCTGGCACAAAGATCTCTGGTCCCTGCTCGCCGACGAGGTATGCGCTGTCTCCACTCACTGGACCGCCCGAAGCTCTTCCGCCTCCGAACTTACCCAAAAAATCGAAGATACCACCCGAGAGGAGACCCGCTAGCGGAGCTGTCACCATATTCCGAAACATCATCCGCGCCAGGTCCATTCCGAGGCCCTTCACGACGTCCGACAGCTTCCCTCCTTCAAACACGGCATTCTCGAATGAACTCGCGATGGAGTTACCGACGTCGGCGGCCAGAGCTTTCTGCTTCTCAAGTAGTGGGATCTGACGCTCGTAGATCGTCGTAAGCTGCTCACGCAGTTTGATCTGCCGCTGGATGTTTTCTGGATCATTTTGATCGCCTGCACCCAGCTCCGCGAGCTTGCGCCGCACGTCCTGTTCGCCGCGCTTCAGGTCATCGAGCCGCACGTCGGGGGGCTTTGTCGAACTTGCCCCGAGCACGTCACCGAACGCCTTGCCTGATTTCTCTTCAGCAACCTCCAGGCGCTTTCGCAGTTCGGCCATCTTGGCGTTTGCCTGCTGAGTCTTCTCTGCCGCTGACGTTTGCGCCTCGTATTTCTGGACGCTGTTGATGGCCTTTGACCCAGCGAACCGCGTAAACGCTTCCGCCTCCTTCCGCAGCGCGAGGATCTGTTGTGCGTCAGTCATCGCAGCGATGCTCGCGGCCTTCTGCACCTCGGCCAGCTTCGCACGTGCGGCGGCCATCTTGTCGAAGAATGCTGGATCCTGCGCTGAGGCGATTTCGTCGGGGGTCTCTTGGCGCGATAGGCCGGACGTGTCGTTGTGACCGAAGAGGCCGGCGAAGCCGACGCCCACGGCCTGCGCCGCCTGGGCTCCGAATGCGACGATGCCCGCCGTCATGCGATCAATCCAGTTCTTCGCATCGGCCAGATTGCTTCGCATCGAAATGATGCTGGCGACCGCCGTCGCTGGAACGCCCGGGATTTTCTCAATGTTTCCGATGACGTGTCGAATCTCGCCACTCACGGCCGTCAGCGCGTTCTGCACCCCTAGGAAACCGAGTGCCATCTGAGCGCCGGGCTTGGTGAATTTGGCTGATGCGCGGGCGACCTGACGATCGAGTTTGTTGAACTCACGCAGGAATTGCGCGGTGTCAGCGGTGATGAAGGCGGTGAGAACTCCGATTGATCGTCCAGCCATGTGAGTTATCCGCGTGCTGCGGGGTTTTTAGCGAGGCGTTTAAGTGCTTGGGCAATCCCTTGCTCGACACCTGCGGCCAGCTCCGTGGCAACGGCATCGCTCGCTGCCAACAGCGCCGGGCGCATGAACGGCTTTGCTGGAACGAAACGGCCCGCTTGAGCCGTTCGCTTGCGGCGAGAAGTGTTCTTCTGTGGCTTCACGGCAACGTGGCCGAACTCGACCAGGTGGGCGTATTTGGCGGGATTGTCGGCGCCACGGACACTCGCACCATGTTTCACTGCGGCGCCGCCGCGGTAGTAACCAGAGGCTGGCCCGACCGCCGCGTATGACGAACGTCCGTTCCGGCCCTTCCGGACCACGAACCCGATGCTTTCCTTCAGCGCGCCTGTCCGCTTAGGGGCGAATTGTTTTGCCGCAGATACGAGAGGCTTCGCTGCTCGTCTCATTGCGACCGCGATCACCTTTTGTTCCGTTTCCTTGGGCAGCGTTCGCAAGACTTCCCGAATCTCCGGAAGGCCTGCGAGTCCCGAGGTAAAGATCGATTTACCGGCCATCGGTGTTTGTGTGACTGCGGAGGTGGCCGGTGAGGTAAGCATGTAATGCCATCTGCCCGGTGCGCCTTTCCCGGCGTTCGACGTCATCGGCTGTTTGGCGCGTGGGCATGAAATCTCTCAGCTCGAACGGTTCTCGATCAGGATCCCGGTGGATGTTGGCCATGACGCATGCAATGAGAGCGAACCGTCGCTCTTCACGGGCTTCCCGGCGTTCCCACGCTTTGACGAGACGCGCGAAGCGCCACTGAGGCATCGAGAAGTATTCTTCATCGGATAGGTTCAGCTCGACGAGGGCGAAGTCCCATGCGTCGAGCTCTGCGCGTTTTTTGGTTCAACCACGCCGGCGTTGACCGCATCCGCGAGCGTTGAGGCGAGGCGCTGACATGCAGCACTCTCGATGGGCACGTGCTCCGCAAGATCGTCCGGAGTTGCGAATGCAACAGCGTCCGCCGGGACGAGACACGCCCACAACCAGGCGACGAGAGCTGGGTAGCTCTTCCGGGGCCTCTGAAGATCGTCGAACTCGAATGGGGCCGGAAGAGTGCCCATGCGATAGAGGGCGCGACGTGTGAACGATATGGAGCGTTCGCGATCCAGTGTGATTTTGAAGATGGCGGCTGTATTCATTCTAGGAAGACGACGTGAGAAGGTGAGGTGCGCGGTCGCGAATCGTCGCCACGGTTTCATCGATCTGCGCCTGCAGTTCCGGCGTGGTGGTCGGGCTCAATGCCTCTCCGACGTCGCTCGCGACTCTCCGAGCTAGGCTGGCGAGTGGGCCCGAATCCTTTTCGCAGGATGAAAGCAGGTCGTGCTGAAAATAGAGTTTCAGGCCATCGGGCGCATCGAGCGCACCGACTGGTTCCACTTCCCTGACGATGTGATCTTTGAGAGCAGAATACTGCGGGAAGTCGCGGATGAATCCGTCGATGCTCTGGATGATATTCATGGAGAGAGATGCGGCGATCGTCAGTCCTGCAAACACGCGAGCTCGAGCTTTCGGAGAAGCGCCGACATTGGCATACCGGGGCGGATAGATGCGCCCGCCTCAATACACGCGAGTTCGAGATGGCGCCGACGGCGAGCGTCTCCGCCAGTCTGCGAGGATGGCGGGCGGCCGAGTGCGCGCTCCAATTCGCGAGCTGCTACGGACGTGTCGGGGTATGCTGGATACGTGACTGGCGAAACGTCGTAGAGTTTTGCGATGCGCTTAATGGTGCGCACAGGAATGGCATCGTCGGACCACGTCTGATCCTCGCGGCGGACGCTGAATGCGAATGAGGACTGATCGACGTCACCACGGCGAAGGCTCTCGATAAGGTCGTGAGCGACCTGCGTATCTGGCGGGTCGATTTCGTAGGCGAGCCCTGTCGCATCGACGTGTAAGCGGCACGTGCCAGATTTCGTGCGCCCCAAAACCAAGTTGGCGTCGTGATTGAAGAGGGCGCGAACATCGTCACCGAGGACGTTCTCGAACGCCCCCGGTGCGATGATCTCAACGAAACCGCCCAGGTTCTCACTCCGAGAATTAAAAATGGCCGCGTAACCGCGGATTAGCGGTTTGCCATTCGCGGTTGTGCGCAACTCGACGCGACCGCAGGTGAAACGTCTCTCGATTCCGGTATTCATGGAGGAGTTCGCACGGTCAGGCACCGAGCTGACGGCGACGCGTTTCCCAAAACTTCCGGATCTCTGGCAACTCCCGATGAAGACGCTCAAGGGATGCCACCGCCTGCCGCTGCTGCGCGAACGCGGAACGCTCGTTGAGCATATCCTCGACGGGAGCTCGCCTGTTGACGGCGGGTTGTCCGACGGCGGACTTGATCGCGGCGATCTTGTTCGGGATTTCCGTCGAGAGCTGCGCGCAAAGTGTGATCGCACGCTCCGCCTCGATGAGGCGTTCGCGGTGTGCAGAGAGGTCTTGAGCGAGCTTTTTCCTCTTCAGGAGAAGGTTGGTCAGTGCGTCGGTGGTGAGCATCGTGATTCGGGTTTGGGGGTTGGCAGTAGGGCGCGAGTGGTCACCAGCCTGAGCCGTCGAGATCTCCACCGCGGATCTGGCGTGCCGCTTCGTTTTCAGCCCGCTGAATCCGGTCGTGCGCGGCGAGCTCGGCTCGGGCATCGCTCAGACTACGTTCCGCTCGCGCCGCGAGGTCACGGTTCTCGTCCAGCAACTTTTCGAGTTTCGTGACGGCGCTCTTTTTGCGTGCGATCTTGGACTCGTGGTTATCGACCCACCATTGGAGTCCGTCGACCGTTTCGTCGATTGCACACAACCCCCACGCGAACTGAGCGGGATCGTCCGCTTGGATCGCCAATTCCAGCCGGCGCGACGAGAAGCGGGCATCATTGATCGCGGCCTTCGCGACGGGCGTGAAGGCCCGCATTTCTGCCAATTGTTGCTGCTCTTCGGCGACTCGACGGGCGAGGATATCCGCGGCCTCTTTGTAGTTCTTCAAGTCTCGAGCGGCTGAACCAATTCGGTTCTGGATTGCCTGCCGAGCAGTGATGGCGCGGCCGCCATGATTTAGATCGGCGTCGGGAGCACCCGCTTCGATTTGGGCATCCAGTTCGGCAATTTCCTTTTCGAGCGCTGATGGTTTCATGAATCGTGCGAATCGTGTTGGTTGCGTGCCGAGACTCCTAATCTGTGCGTCCGCTCTCAATCGGGAGTTGTGACGAGTTGTGACGAGTTGCGGCAATGGGTGGTTTTTTTCGTGCGCGGGGACGGCCGCGTTTGGGCGAAGGGGAGGCAGTGTCACGCTCTCGCCGGATCCGGCTTAACTCACTCAGCGGTATCCGAACCACGCGTGCATTGTGGCGGACGACCCGAAGCTTCCCCGTTGCAACTAGCCAACGCACGGTCCTCGTCGAAATGCCCAAGACAACGGCGACCGTTTCGTAGGACAGGCCGAAATCTCCGCTCGTAATCCCCACTGCGTGTAGCGCCTTAATCTCTTCGACGGTAAGGCCGCGGTCTCTCATCGAGAGCGTGTCGGAGTCAGTCCCAGAAGGAGTCGAGCGCACCAGGTTCATCTGTCACTCCGGGGTTTGGTGCAGCGCCGCACACCGCGCAGCGCCTTGAGGAAGGTATCTGCAGATTGTCGGTATTCGGCAGCTGCTATGAACTCGCCGCGCTCCAACAGCACATGGACAGCTTGGAGCTTCACTGCCCACGTCATCAGCGCTTGGCCGTTGTTCCGTTGGCGCTCGACCGGTAACCGGCGCACCTCCGCCGCGACGACCGCAAGCACCTCGGGAGGCACGCCCATCTTCTCTAAATGACTCTGTGCCTCGAAGCATGTCATCACGCGTCGGCGAACTCGTTCGCACCTTCGGGAGGTTCAACGCTCACATAGGCCCGCGAACGCGGTGTGAGTCCGAGTTCGGCAAGCAGCCGGTGAAGCTGCGCGCGCTCACCGACCATAATTTTCCCGCTGTTTTCTTTCGCGAGAAGGCGTGCCGCGGATCGAACGGCGACGCGATCTGCGCGGGTGAGAACGCCTGGCGCTGCGATCGACACGATCTCATTCCAGCACGCACGAACGTCCGTCGGAAGATCGGCGGGGGGAGCGCCCACCGGTTCGGAGAGACGCGGTTCGCGCGCGCGCCCTCGCCGGCGCTGTGGATCCTTGTGATACGCGCCGCTGAGCTCCAAGAGCGCGGTCGGTTTCCGTGGTCGAGCCATGTTGGAAGTGTGGTTTTGCGGAAGTGAGAAAAAGGCTAACGGTTCGGTGTGGGGCGGAAGGTCGTGAAGATCGAGGCCCCCCGGGGTGGGCAAAATTTGCCCGCCGAAAGTCTGCGTGTCCCATTTTTGGGAATCCTACGAAAAGTGTGCGGTTGCGGGTCGGTTTTTCATGCGGATCGTCTTTGCCGCTTACGCGCTAGGTCTCGGATCAGCTGTTTGTGATCGTTGCGCACGTCCTTCCATTCGCCCTCTTCGTAGCGCGGCGCGTCGGGGAAATCTTCGGGGGGAAACTCTTCTCGCCAGATCGCCTTCCAATTGTCCGGCGCTTCGTCTCTCGGACGATCGAAGAGCGCGACCTTCGGATTCTCGTCAGGCGCCGCCCATCCCTTCTCCATCGCGGACTTAAGCGCGCCGATGGCCTTACCCCGACCCAGCTTTGCACAGATCTGCAGATGCTTCTCGAGGGTGATGATGGTCGGAGTGCGCCCGCGGTTCCGCTCAAGTTGGTAGTGTAGCCATTCCTCCCACGTCTGGAGGAAGCCGGACGCTTCCCTCAGCTCCTCCGGTATGACCAGCCGAACGCGAGAAGCTGGCTTGTCCGCGCGGGACTCGGAGACGCCCGCAGCGCAAGCGAGCGGAGCGAGCTTATTTTCTTGGATACCCTTCGGTGGATTACCTTTGACCCCCTCCAAACGCAAGGGGACCACCGGCTCTGAACAGGGTGGGTGGCCTAGCGTTTGGGGGCGGGGCTCCCCTGTCCTTGAACACACCCCCTGTGTTTGAGTGCCCGCCTCAAACGCAGGGGGTGGTGATGCCCATTGCTCGACAGGCGTTACGTGGAAAATGGTCGTGAATCCTGGTCGATCGACCCGACGAATCATTCCACGCTCTTGAAGGCCTCGAAGCGCCCGCCGGACGGTTTCTGGGCGTAGCAGACACACTTTCGCCATCGAGTCGATCGACGCCCAAACTCCCGCGCCGCCGTCTCGGCGCCCCAGATGAACATAAACCCGCATCTGCTCCGCTGTCAGCCCAGCGTCATCGACAGCTGAGTGAACGAAGATCGGATTCAAAACACACCTCGCAATCCAGCGCTCATGATGCCCCGCTGGGTGAGCGCCCGGCGGAGATCACGAATTTCACGCATCAACGTCGGCGGAGCCGTGGCCGTGATCAGGTCCGCTGTGGTCGCAACGGAACCTCCGGCACACACCGGCCCGCGCGGATGATCCGACGCGTGATGATGGTAACTCATTTGTTCCTCCGCCCGCGTCCGTTCTTCTCTGCACGGCGGCGTCGCTTTAGCCATCGCGATGGGCCGAACGTCTCAACGCTGGCCCGCCAGCCGGCCGCAATCGCGCGATCGATCTTGATGCGCCCGCTTTGGGAAACGCCTCTGCTCATGCGGCGACTCTCTTTCCTTTAAGAAACTGCCGCACCGAGTCGGCGCTATAGAGCTTGTGTCGAATCCCCGGCACGGCTTTCAGCAAGCCTCGCTTCTCCAGGCGCCAAAGTGTGACGGAGCTAATCGACAACGCTGCACAAAGTTCAGCAGCGGTATATGCCAGCTTTGATTGGACCGCTGGTAGGGCCTCAGGCGATTGATTCATCGCCGTCCCAGTTTATTGCTGACGGCTGCATTGCAATGCCTGCAAAGGCGGTGAAAGGCGACAAAAGGCGGAAGTTGGCGACAAAAGGCGACGCGCGACGGTTCGGGCTCCACTTCTTTTGGGTTTCTGGAGCGACCGAACGGCTAAAAACGCACTTTCTGGTTGTTCATGCCGACCGTCGAACACACGCTCGCAGCGCGAGCGCGATCGGTTGTGTGCGGCTACGCGAAGCTAACCTTCGCCGCCTGGCTTTGGCTGTGCTCTTGGCGAAGGTGGCCATAAGTTTCCATTGCCAGCGTGCCACCGTCGGAATGTCCCAGCCATCTGGATACGGTCGGTATGTCGACGCCGCTTTCGATGCAGCGTGTCGCGAAGAAATGTCGCAGATCGTGATGCGTTAGAGGCTTCAGGCCTGCACTCACGCATGCGGAATAAAGCGCTCCGAGAGCGCCGCCAACGCGGAGCACCGGTGCGTCTAGCGCTTCCTCGCCGCGCCGCCGCCGGATTTCCCGCAGCAGCTTTTCCAGATCGGGAAACAGTGGGATGGTTCGCCAGCTAGAGTCCGTTTTCGTGCCGGGCACGTTCAGGAGTTTCTTGTCGAAATCGACATCCCGCCATCGCACGGCCGTGGCTTCCCGCCGGCGATTACCCGAGAAGGCGAGGAACGCACAAAAGTCCGTGCAATCCTCCGACCACCTCGAGCCGTTCGCCGCGATTCGTTTGAGCACGTCCTGGAACTGCGCGGGGGAGGGTAGATCGAGACGCTTCTTCTTCACCGGCGCCTTGGTGACCTCGTCGGCGGGATTCTTGTAGATCACTCCTTGGTCACGCGCGATCTCGAACACCGCACGCAGGGCATCGACGGCTTTGTTGAACGCCGAGGACGACATGCCGTCGCGTTTCGTCTTCACGCGCGGTGCGATGAAGCCCGTTCCGGTGCGTAAGGCGTGAGCCGCCCACGTGCGGCAATCGATCGCCGTGACGCGGCGAATGTCGCGGCTCGGCAACTCGGGCCAGGTTGTAACGACAGCTTTTATTGCGGTTGCTCGACGTTCTCGCGTCGCTGACGCGATCGACACGTCGTGTTCCGTCCGCTGCTTGAAGATGCCGATGAAGTGCCCAACCGACATCTCCTCCGCGCCCGCCGTGCGAGCTTCCCCGCGCTCACGCAGACCTTGCGCGCGGAGCTCTTTTTCGACGTCGCCGAGCCGTAGTTTTGCGACTGAGAAGAGAGTGGTTTCGAGGGTGCGCCATTTCTGCTTGCCGTTGACTTTGACGCGCGCGTAGTAGGTTCCGCTCACGCGGTTGCGAAGCAGGTTCGTGACGTTCGTTCTTTCCCACTGTCCCGCCTTCTGATCGCCGTCTGTCATGGCGGAAAGAGTAGAAGAGGGGTGTAGAAAAGAGCCAACAACGAAGTTGTAGAGCTGCCGTAAGTGACGCTAAGTTATTAGTTTGCCCAGGTGGTGGAATTGGTAGACACGCAGGTCTCAGAAGCCTGTGTCGCAAGACATCCGGGTTCGAGTCCCGGCTTGGGCACCATTAAAGAGAAAATGTTGAAGGCGAGGGCGGTGATGGCGGAGGGAATGGGTCAGGGCTTCCGGCCTTCGTCGACTTCGAAGAAGTCGAAAAACGTGAGAATGTCGGAGCGGTGGCCGAGGCCGTATTTCTCCTTGTAGTCCTGGAACTGATTCGCAGGCGCATCGGTGTCTCTCCAGCCGCGTTTGATCATGTATTCGTTCCAGACGAGGATCTCGGTGTCGGAGGGGTCGTATCCATTTTGGAAACACCATTCGAGGATCTCTTCGTCGGAGCCGCCTTGCCGGACGCGCTCCATGAGCGCGTCGAAGTTGATGCGAAGGAAGTCCAGGCAGCGGCGGTCGAAACCCCGGCCGATGTAGGGAAGGTAGTCGGGCGGGAGTTTCCCTTCGTCCCAGAGGCGGAGTTTGCGGACCATGCGGGCGAACCAGACGAGGCCGCCGGTTTTTTGGTAGGGGCTGATGAATTCGTTCGGGGTGGCGGAAGGCATGGCAGGGACGATCGTTCGTAGGCGGGGGGCACTGAACCGTCACGTGATTTCCGGGAGGACGAAGGGGGATTTGCAGCGTAGACGTGACGCGCTCGGTGGCGCGAAGCGCGTCCGGCGAGCCTCTGTTATCCCCATCATGAAGCACGTTTCCCGTCTGGTTTTTTCGTTGTCAGTGTTGGTGTCGCTTGCGCTGACGGCGCGGGCGGAGGAGGCGAGTTTGTTTCCGCTGAGCGACGTGCGCTTGCTGGAAGGGCCGCTGCGTCATGCGCAGGATCTCAACCGCGACTATCTGCTCGCGCATGACGTGCACCGGCTGCTGGCGCCGTTTCGGGTGGAGGCGGGATTGGAGCCGAAGGCGCCCAAGTATCCGAATTGGGAGAGCAGCGGGCTCGATGGTCACACGGCGGGGCACTATCTGACGGCGCTCGCGCAGATGTGGGCGGCGACGGGCGATCAGGAGATGAAGCGCCGTCTGGACATGATGGTGCGGGAACTCGCGGAGTGTCAGGCGGCGGGGCAGGACGGATATGTCGGAGGCATTCCGCGCGGGCGTGTGTTGTGGGATGCGGTGGCGAAGGGGGAGTTGAACTTTCAGAACTTCTCGCTGAACGGCGCGTGGGTGCCGTGGTATAACGAGCACAAACTCTTCGCGGGATTGCGCGACGCGTGGCTGCTCGGGAGAAATGCGCAGGCGCGGGACGTGCTCGTGCGGCTGGCGGACTGGTGTGACGCGCTGGTGCGGAACCTGACGGTCGAGCAAATGCAGGGCATGCTGCGGACCGAACATGGCGGCATGAACGAAGTGCTGGCGGACGTGTATTCGATTACCGGTGACAAAAAATACCTGGAGCTGGCGCAGCGGTTCTCGCATCGCGCGATTCTCGAGCCGTTGTTGCGGCACAAGGACGAGTTGACCGGGCTGCACGCGAACACGCAGATTCCGAAGGTGATCGGATTCGCGCGCATCGCGGAGCTCGGCGGCGATGCGTCGTGGCGCGATGCGGCGCGGTTCTTCTGGAACACCGTGGTGGAGCGGCGGACCCTCGCGTTTGGCGGGAACAGCGAGCGCGAGCATTTCAACTCGGTGGACGATTTCGGACCGGTGGTGGCGTCGCGCGAAGGCCCGGAGACGTGCAACACCTACAACATGCTGCGGCTGTCGGAACGGTTGTTCCGGAGCGAGCCGGCGGCGCGGTATGCGGATTACTACGAGCGGGCGATGTTCAATCACATTCTGGCGTCGCAGCATCCGGAGCATGGCGGGTATGTGTATTTCACGCCGATCCGGCCGCGGCATTATCGCGTCTATTCGCAGCCGGAAGTGTGTTTCTGGTGCTGCGTCGGCTCGGGTATGGAGAGTCACGGGAAGTATGGGGCGTTTGTCTATGCGCGCGGCGAGGGAGCGTTGTTCGTGAACCTGTTTGTCGCGTCGGAAGTTCACTGGCGGGAGCGCGGGGTGCACGTGCGGCAGGAGACGCGTTTTCCCGACGAGGCGACGACGCGGCTGACGATTTCGACGGAGACGCGGCAGCGTTGGACGTTGCGGGTGCGACATCCGGGGTGGGTGGCGAACGGCGCGCTGGCGGTGAAGGTGAATGGCGAGGCGCTGGCGGTGGAGTCCAGTCCGGCGAGCTACGTCAGCATCGAACGCGAGTGGCGCGACGGCGATGTAGTGGAAATTGAACTACCGATGCGGACGACGGTGGAGCGGCTGCCGGACGGCAGCGATTACGTGGCGATCGTGCATGGGCCGATCGTGCTCGCGGCGAAGACGGGCACGGAGGACATGCCGGGAGTGATCGCCGATGCGGCGCGCATGGGGCATGTTTCGACGGGAGGGTATCTGCCGTTGGACGAAGCGCCGATGTTGGTGGGCGATTTCGAAAAAATCGCCGAGGGCGTCGCGCCGGTGGACGGAAAGCCGTTGACGTTTGCGGCGAAGGGGCTGATCCGGCCGGAGGCGTTTCGGGATTTGGAGTTGGTGCCGTTCTTCCGGGTGCACGATGCCCGCTACATGCTGTATTGGCGGACGGTTTCGCCGGCGCGATATGAGGCGGTGCGTGCGGCGTTGACGGCGGTCGAGCAGGAGCGGATGGCGTTGGAGCGTCGGACGGTCGATCGCGTGTCGCCGGGCGAGCAGCAGCCGGAAGTGGAGCATGGATTCGCGGACGAAGGATCGCGCAGCGGGGTGCTGCACGGGCGGCGCTGGCGCGACGCGAGCGGGTGGTTTGGCTACACGATGAAAACGGGGGGCGAGGAACGGCTGGAGCTGCGCGTGACGTATTACGGCGACGAGCGCGGGCGGAAATTCGATGTGGTGGTGGAAGGTCGCGTGGTGGCGTCGGTGTCGCTCGAAGGCGGGAAAAAGGATGAATTCGTGGAGGCGGTCTATCCGGTGCCGGCGGAAATCGTGCGGGCGGCGGGCGATGGCGACGTGCAGATAAAGTTCGTTGCGAAGGAAGGAGCGCGGACGGGATCGGTGTTCGATGTGCGCTTGGCGCGGCAGGAAAACTAGCCGCCCATCCTCCATGCAGGTCACCCCCGCTTCGCGGGCTGGCGTCAGGCGACACGGATTTCGAGCCTCGTGCGGAAAGACGTCGCAATTGCGACATCTTTCCGCACGGCGGGAGCCGAGTGGGAGTTCGCGGGGAAGGCGAAAGTTCACTCGGGAAAGAACGGGCAGTGACGAGAGATGCGGGGAAGGTGGTAGGCCGGGGCGAGCGGAAAGATGTCGCAATTGCGACACGGGAAGCGTGCGATGGAGCAGACGGGGGCGGGGGGAAGGGAGGGGCGGTGAAAATTTTGCGAAAGTAGCGGGCGGGGAAGCCGATAGGGGAGCATTCTCCCTGTCACCATGCTCGCTGAATCCGTTGGCCCGACGGTCCCTGTCCTCACGCCCGAGGCCATCCTGCGCGACGTTAAGCATTTGCCGTCGGCGCCGAAGGTGTTGCCGCGTTTGAAGCAGTTGTTGGTGGATCCGAATTCGTCGATGCGCGAGATCGTGACCTTGATCCGGCTGGATCCGGCGATCGCGGCGCGGGTGCTGCAGGTGGGGAACAGCGCGTATTACAGCGCGGGGACGCGGTGTTTCACGGTCGACGAGGCGGTGAACCGCGTGGGCTACGAGCAGGTTTACCAACTGGTTTCGTATGCGGTGGCGTCGCAGGTGTTGGTGCGGCCGTTGAAGGTATATGGCATCGAGGCGGACGTGGTCTGGACGCTGTCGGTGTCGTGCGCGCTGGCCGCGGAGGCGCTGGCGGCGCGGAGCGGGCAGGATCGCGAAGAGGCCTACACGGTGGGGTTGCTGCACTCCTTGGGAATGGTGGCGATCGACGAGTGGGCGCTGCGGCATCGGCCGGAGCTCCAGTTGCGCAATGAAGGATTTCCGCGCGACGCGCTGGAGAGCGAGCGGGCGGAATTTGGTTTTACGCAGGCGGAGGCGGGCGCGGCGCTGCTGCGGGCGTGGGCGTTTCCGGCTTCGATGAGCGAGCCGGTGCGTTGGCAATACGCACCGCGTTCCTGTGCGACGCATACGCGGATGGCATGCCTGCTGCATTGCGCGAAATGGATTCGCAGCGTGGTGGGCGCGCCCGAGGGGCAGTGTCCGCCGACGCCATCCAAGGCGGCGCTGCAAATGACGGGGCTGCGCGCGTCGGACCTCCCGGCGATCGTGGAAGAGGTGGAGATGCGGCTGCGGGAAGTCAGTTCGCTGCTGGTAGTGACGGCGCCGGTGCGTCCGGCGGCGCGGTTTCCCGCGGATTTATCGGGTCGGGGATGAGGTTCGAACGCTCCCCGGCGGGATGCCACCGCTCAGACGGTGGACCGCGAGCGCATCAGGAGATGCGGGCGTAGATTTTTTGGAGGAGCGCGGTCGACGGGGCGACGGGCGAAACGGCGGGTTTCGGGCCGGCAAGGCTGAAGCGGAGGAGGAGTTGTTCGTTCTCCTTGTCGAGCTGCAGGATTTGCAGGATGCGCCCGCGGGTGTGTTCGAGGAGGTCGCGTTCCTCGGGCGTCTTGGTCTGGCCGGCGGGGATGGTGCGCAGCGAGGCGAGGGAGCGGTCGAGGCGGGCGAGGAGATCGCGTTTGCGGTCGACGAACTCCTGACCGAGCGGGCGCTGGTGCTGGCGGAGGAAACGGTTTTCCTCGAGCGCGCACTGGTGCAGCTCGTCACAAAGTAGCTGGTGTTGTTGCAGAGCCTCGGTCGACGTCATGGGAAGCGGCGGTCGGAGCAGCAGGAAGGGAGAGCTGCCCGGTGGTCGAATCAAAAAGCAGGGTGACCTGGCGGTCGGTGGCGCGGCGCCAGTCGACGTGCGCGAGGCGGGAGGCGGCCATGCGGGCGATGTCGGCGATCTCGGGCGATGCATCCTTGCCGGCATCGGCGAGCGAGCGGTAGATTTCGCAGGCGCGATCGACGTCGCCGAGGCGTTCGTAGCAGAGCGCTACTTGATAGGTGACGGGGATGCGCCAGGACGGTTCGACGGAGAGTTCGGCGAGGCTGCTGTAGATGGCGAGGGCGTTGGTAATGTCACCGGATTGGAAGAAGTCGTTGGCGAGTTGATTGCCGGTGCGGCGCTGCCAGTAGCTCCAGCGCTTGGGATCGGCGGCGGTGCGGGAGCGTTCGGCGCGCAGGAGGTCGAGCGTGGCGGCGAGCGCTTCCTGGGTGCGGTTGAGTTTGCGCAGCGTGGTGGCGAGGAGGAAGCGGGCTTCGGGGACGTTTTCGTCGTCGGGCCATTGTTCGAGGTAGGTGCGGAGCGTGGTGACGGCGCCGTCGTAATCCTCGGAAAGCTGGAGGGCGTAGCCGGCTTTGAAATGTGCGCGGGCGCGATCGGACGGGGCGAGATCGAGCATGCGGAGGCGCGAGAAGAACTTGTTGGCCTCGGCGAACTCGCCGGACTGGAAATGGGTTTCGGCGACTTCGAACTGTGCGGTCTTGGCGAGGAGTTGGTAGTGTTCGAAGCCGGAGTCGGAGGGGAGCTTCAGCGTGGAGTTGATGACGTTGTAGAAGCGGGCGATCGCGAGGCGGGGCGCGCCCATGTCGCGGAGCGTGCGACCGAGATCGAGCAAGGCGTCGGGCACGCGGACGTCGGACGGGTAGTCCTTCAGGTAGCGTTCGTAGATCGCGGCGGCCTTGGTGAGCTGGCCCTGCTTGCGGTGCATACGCGCGAGGCCGAGGAGAGCGGACTTGGTTTGCTCGAGCGGAGCATCGCCGTGGAGGACCTGCCGGTAGGCGATTTCGGCGGCGTCGAAGTCGTCGCGTTCGGTGAGGTTGGCGCCGAGATTGACGAGGCCCTGAGCTTCGCGCGCGGAGAGACCGAAGGGGAGGGCGGGTTGCGCGGGAGCGGTCGGAGAGGGTTCCGCGTCCGATGACGCCGGGACGTCTTCGGCCCGCGCGGGAAGCGCGGTGCACGAGAGGAGTGCGACGAAAACGACCGCGGAGGTGGAGGCGCGGGATCGAGTTCGTTGTCGCGCGACGGACGGCGGCAAGCGGCGGGTCATCGTGGTGATTGTGTGTAAGTGGCGGAGCTGGGCGGAAGGGGCGTGCCGG
>Ga0207415_1000722_pt1 | contig 20538 bp, 15 predicted proteins | sample Passage237A_FD_187369 | JGI IMG/M metagenome (GOLD analysis project Ga0207415, IMG submission 187369) | Cellulose adapted compost microbial communities from Newby Island Compost Facility, Milpitas, CA, USA - Passage2 37A (SPAdes) (version 3) ...
CAAGAAAATTCCAAAAATCAGCTTTTTTACCATGATTATTTGTTTGGGGTAAAAGTAAACATATTATTGTTAATTCTCTTCATTGGACCCCAACTAAATCCGTTGATTTTGATTCTATAAATTTTTATTATTAACTTTAAAGAGTCAAATCTTAAATACACTCAAAAATGAAGAAACTACTATCTTTTTTAACAACAATTCTGCTCATGGGTTCTGCTGCAATTGCTCAAGAATACATAGCAGTGATTCAAAAACCTTATGTTCTGCTTCTAAATGCAGAAACAGGGATGATTGAAAACGAACAGTTCATCGACTTGGAGCCACAGGATACCGGCACACCAAAAGGTATCAGACAGGTAGAAGATGAAATTTGGATTACAGACCAAATCGATGATGTAATCTACCGTTACGATTTACAAGGAAATTTCATATCTCAGATTGAAGGAAATATGGACAATATCAAAGGTCTGGACATCATTGACGGCACCGAGGTCTGGGTAACCAATGCAAGCAGCGGTAATGGAGCACCCGGAAATGCCATCATTAGATTTGATACGGATGGGAATTTTCTGGGTCATTTTTTGACGGACGACAGGTCTTCATTTGATGTGCTGGATATCGGCAATGGAGAGGTCTTAATTTCTTACATCAGCGGAGGTTCGCCCATTGAGAAAAGGGACTATTCAGGGAATTTCCTGAGTTTTGTTGTCAGCCCCAATGTACTGAATTTTGCAGAACAAATGTGGATTACACAGGATGGAAATTTATTGGTTTCCACATTTAGCGGAACAGCCGGAATTTATATTTTCAATTTAGAAACAGGAGAACAACTCGATTTCTGGTCACAATCTGGAGCCAGAGGGGTGATGGAAACCGGCGATGGAAACATTCTCTGGACCAGCAGCAGTGGTATTCATCTGCTAAACCGAGCTACAGGCAATAGCACCACACTCAAATCAGGTTCTGCACAATTCTTCGCACTGATCAATACCGAAGAAACAGCTTGTACAACGCCAACACTGAGCATTGACGGCCCAGAATCGGTTTGTGAGAACAGCACTGCAACGCTTATTGCAAACACAAATGGCGAAGAAGTATTCTGGTATGATTCAGAGCAATCAACCACCCCCATTTATAATGGTACTGAATTCACTACCCCCGAACTTACTGAAAACACCACTTTCTGGGCAAAGGCTGTCAATTACGGAGAAGGCAACGGTCAAATCATTGAAGGAGGCGCAAGATTGGCTCCTACCGGAAATTCATCGAGCAGTGTGGTTACCGCAACTTCGCCTTGGGGATTGTCATTTGAAACGACAGAAGCATTTACCATTACCTCGGTTGATGTTTATTTGGCATCAGCCAATCCCGGAAGCTTAGTGATGCAATTGTTGGACGAAAACTGGCAGGTATTGGATGAATCAGTCATCGAATGCCCGGCAGGAAATTCATCCAATCCGGTGCAGTTTGCTGTTCCGCTCAGTTTCTCAGTAGAAGCTAACCAAACCTATCGGTTAGTGGCTTCATCAAGTCCGGTCATGATCAGAGAATTTAGCTCTCAACACCCGGGATTCCCCTATCCTATCGGGGATGTGGGAATTGTTACAGGAGGTACCATCAATAATTCAAACACCAATAATAATGTATATTATTTCTTCTATAATTGGACGGTAGAAACCGGTTCAGTTGAAATCTGTGAATCCGAAATGATACCATACGAAATCGCTGTCAACCCCTCACCTGACGCGCCCACTGGAGATGCAGACCAATATTTCACTCAAGGACAAACCTTGGCAGATTTGGTTGTGGAAGCAATCGGCGAGCTTAGCTGGTATGCCGACGCAGAAGGAACAGTCTCATTGCCTGAGAACACTGAACTGGTTGACCAAACAACCTATTTCGTTAGTCAAACCATTGATGGCTGCGAGAGTGCATTGTTTGCCATAACTGTTCATTTGGCTTTGGGTACGAATGACCTGAATGCGCAAATGTTTAGCATTTATCCGAATCCGGTAGAAACAGTGTTGTTCATCAACAGTAAACAAAGCATTGAGTTGGTTGAGATTTTTGACGAAACAGGTCGAAAATTGAATCAAATCAATCAGCTTAATGGCGGAATGATTGATTTCAGCCAATACAAATCTGGAATTTATTCGTTGAGAATATATACTGATAAAGCAATGCAAACCGTGAGAGTGATTAAAAAGTAAAACCGCCCACTTACAAAGGAAAGCCTTCCGTTTTGGAAGGCTTTTTTATGGGGTAAATGAATGAAATCTCAATTTTCATAGCTGAATTATTGCTCGAATATTGCTTAAATTAGCGCCATGAATTCATTTACAGAAGAAAATTATCTGAAAACCATTTTCAATCTTTCCGAGAAAACCGGTGAAGTCAGCGTCAATGAATTGAGCAAAGCTTTGGACATCAAAATGCCAACCGTCACAAGTATGCTCAAAAAGCTGGCCTCAAAGGGATATCTGAAATACACTGCCTACAGGCCGGTTGAGCTTACCACTTCCGGCAAAAAAGAAGCACTATTGGTCATCCGAAAACACCGACTGACAGAAATGTTTCTGGTCGATAAAATGGGCTTCGGTTGGGAAGAAGTACACGAAGTAGCGGAACAAATCGAGCACATTCATTCACCCAAATTTTTTAATAAAATGGACGAAATGCTCGATTATCCCACAGTAGATCCACACGGTTCGCCCATTCCTGACAGAGATGGAAAAATTCAGTTGAAAAATTACCGCACACTAAACAGTTTTCAAGAAGGAGACAAAATCAAAATACTGGCTGTTACCAATTCGGATGATGGGTTTCTGAAATACCTGAATTCAAAAAACCTGAATTTAGGAGCCAAGCTTGAGATTCTGGAAATCGAAGAATTTGACAAAAGCATGAATGTGAAATTCAAAAACAACATATTGACACTCAGCAACAAAGCTGCTGACAAAATTCTGGTCGAAAAAATATGAGCATGGATTTTCAGGATACTATCTGTGCAACTTCCACAGCACAAGGCATTGGCGCATTGGGCATTGTCCGTGTTTCAGGCAAAGATGCTATCAAGATTGTCAACCAAATTTTCAAGGGAAAAAACATAGAGGAAGCAGAATCACATACGGTGCATTATGGATTTATTATTTCCTCCCCAACCTTCCTCAGAGGGGAAAGAACTTCTAACACCCAACTTCAGTCTTCCAACATGATTGATGAAGTCATGGTCTCGGTTTTTAAAGCACCCAAAACTTTTACAGCCGAGGATTTGGTGGAAATCTCCTGCCATGGTTCACCTTATATTCAACAACAAATCATTGAGGCTTTGATTCAGCAAGGTGCTCGTATGGCTGAACCGGGCGAGTTTACACAACGCGCTTTTCTGAATGGCCGCATTGATTTGTCACAAGCAGAAGCTGTGGCCGATTTGATTTCGGCCGAAAACAGAGCTTCGCACCGGATTGCGCTCAACCAGATGCGCGGCGGAATTTCTTCGGAATTGAAAGATTTGCGCGAAGAATTAATCAATTTCACTGCATTGATTGAATTGGAATTGGATTTTTCGGACGAAGATGTGGAATTCGCCAACCGAAAGGAATTAGAAGATTTGATTCAAAATTTAAAATCTAAAATTCAAAATCTCATTACAACTTTTGAATATGGGAATGCCATCAAAAACGGAGTTCCTGTGGCCATCATCGGAAAGCCCAACGCCGGAAAATCAACCTTACTCAATGCTTTGCTCAACGAAGAAAGAGCCATCGTCAGCGATATTGCCGGAACCACCCGAGACACCATTGAGGAAACCATGACCATCGACGGAATTACATTCCGATTCATCGACACCGCCGGAATCCGTGAAACCACCGACACGATTGAAGCCATCGGTGTGGAAAAAGCAAAAGAAAAAATTACGCAAGCAAAAATTGTGATTCATTTGTATGAAGATGATATTGAAATCTTGAAAGAGCTCGAAGGAATGCTGCAAGAAAAAGTGGTTTTCAATCTGTTGAGCAAAATTGACAAAGAAGGCCACGACCACGAAATGGACATGGAATCACTGCAAAGGAATCATCCCAATTATCACCATTTTGGATTGTCGGTCAAAAAAAACATCAATCTCGACCGGCTCAAAAACGAATTGGTCGAATCGGTCAAAAGCGGCGTGGACGAAAACACGGTCATCATCACCAATGTCCGACACAAAGAGGCATTGCTCAAAGCCATGGAATCTATAGAAAATGTGGAATCCGGAATGCAGTCAGGGCTGACCGGTGATTTATTGGCCTTTCATCTGAGGGACACGCTCCGGCACATCGGTTCCATCACCGGGCAGATCGATGTGGACCAAGATATTTTGGGAACTATTTTCGGGAAATTTTGTATCGGGAAGTAGTAATTTTATTCATTCAAATTGATTCTATAAAATCTACCGATAAGAAATTAATCCACCTTTATAAATGGGATATATTTAATCCAGCTGCTGTATTGCTCCAAATTTATCGATGCTCAGAACACCGAAATCCCTATTTTTGTCTGACAAGCATGGAAGACAGCAAAAATTCAAATGAAAAGAAAAATCACAGCATACGAATACTGGCCTTACAAACTATTTTATGCTCCCTTTGTTCCCTACTGGCTGTGGCGGTCGGTCAGTGCGGGCTCATTGAGTTATTTCTGCCGGGTGAATCCGGGAATTGAATTTGGTGGATTTCTGGATTATTCAAAATCAAAAATTCTCTGTCAGTTGCCCGAAGAATTCAAAACCAAATTTATTTTTCTCAAACACAAAGACGATTTAAAAACCCTACCTGAATTTCCTTTCATTGTCAAACCGGATTTTGGCGAGCGGGGTGTGAATGTTGAGTTAATCAACAACAAATCAGATTGGCACAATTATGCGTTGACCGAAAATCTGATTGTTCAGGAATTTGTGCAGTTGCCGCTGGAATTCGGGATTTTTTATGCAAGGTACCAAGGCAAAGCAGCGATTTTATCGATTACCGGTAAGGAATTTCTAAGATTCAGAGCAGACGGCAAATCAAGTATAAAGGATTTTGTACTTTCTCACCCAAGGGCAGCTGACAGGCTGGCTTATTTATCAAAAAAATTCAGAGACGAATGGGAATTCATTCAACCTGAAGGCAGGGAAATTCTTTTGGAGCCCATTGGCAATCACAACCGCGGCACCCGTTTTTTTGATGCTTCGGATTTGATCACCGACGAATTGCTTCGTGCTGTCCAGAGGGTGGCCAACAACATAACTGGTTTCAATTACGGCAGGATGGACATAAAAGCCGCCAGCATGGAAGATTTGAAAATCGGAAAATTCATCATTCTGGAAATCAACGGAGCAAATTCTGAACCCACCCACATTTATGATGAGAAATTCAGTTTGTGGCGGGCATACGGTGAGGTGAAACGACATCTGGACATTCAGTACAAAATCTCAAAATCATGTCCCAGAACCTATTCAACCATCGATTTTTACAAGGCAATAATCAAACGATTGTTTTGAATGCAGCAATTTTGTCAGTTTTGTACGGCTGGAATGATTTGTGATTTTTGAGTTGAAATTTATCGTATGAAATATCCTCTTCCCAAAAACACCTGGGTCGTTCCGCTGTTGCTTATGTTCCTGATTTGGGGCACTTTTTTACTACAACTGAGTGGATTGGGGAAGTTCAACTGCTACGGCATAGTGCCGAGGAATTTTGTAGGGTTGAGAGGAATCATATTCTCACCCATGTTTCATTCGGGTTGGAAACACATCATCAACAATTCGGTTCCACTGTCGGTTCTTAGTTTTTTTGCGGTATTGTTTTATCAACGGACCGCTTATTTTGTCATCATTTTCGGTTGGCTTCTCACCGGACTGCTTGTCTGGCTGGGAGGCAATTTGATATTTGGCTATCCGACAGGCTGTCATATCGGTGCAAGTGGTCTGGTGTATATGCTGGCTTCTTATGTTTTTTTTAGTGGTGTCATAAAAAAATCGAGAAATCTGATAGCGGTTTCTCTGATTGTGGTGTTTCTTTATGGCGGAATGGTCTGGGGGGTTATCCCAGAAGAGTTGATGCCGCATTTCTACCGAGAGGACAGCAATCCGATTTCTTGGGAAAGTCATTTGTCTGGTGCGTTGGTCGGTTTGTTGTTTGCTTTTTTGACCAGAAAATATGGTCCGAGTGAGAAAAAATACTCTTGGGAAGAAAGAAGCGAACCGGATTCACGCGAAAAGTGGTTATGGGAAAAATACAAGGAAACCCTTCCTGAATCAGAAAGAAAATCACTGGAAGAAAAATACGGCGAATCAACGGAAGATAAGGATGATTATTGGTTCAGAACAGACACCAGATAATCATACAATTCACTGAGTTCTGCTGGTGGTTCTCCTTCGTCAAAAGTTTGTGAAGACAATGTTTTGTCTGCAAAATTCAATTTGATGGTTGTGCCTCTTGCGCCGTCATAAAATCTTTTTTGGGTCGGTGCTTCCCAATTTTCGAATTCAGCCAAATTAAGTTTTGAAACCAGTCGGTTGATTTCATCCCATTCTGATGAAATTCTTTGTCGAATCTTCTCCCCTGCTACTTCACTGAGCTGCTTGTTTTCTTTGGTGATTTGATTTTTTTCATAATGAATTTTGGATGAATTTCCACGGGTTGCCATTTCCATATCAACACTCAAAAGTAATTCATTATCAATTTTTTGAGTTGTATTACACGACGAGATGAAGCACATAAAACTCAGCATTGATAAAAGTTTAAAAGGCAGTACAGTGTGCATATTTATTGGGTTTGATTCTTGCAAAGATAAACAATCAAACTACTTTTTGAAAAAAAATTCCACCACAAATTCAGACATACTCAGACAATAAGACCTGCTGAGATTTAAATTAATTTTCTCGACAAAATAACATCTAAATGTCTTTTATTCACCGATTTATAAATGCTTATTTCAACTGATATTTCGCAAATACTAATAATTTATTATATTAGCCAAATTGTTAAACAGTAAATAAACAAAAACACATGAAAAAAATTTTATTGTCCATAGCTACGGTACTTCCTCTGATTGTATTTTCGCAATGGAAGTACACTTCTTTGGGGCAAGCCGAGATCATCCAAGGAAAAGAGAAAATAGAGGCGGCAGGTCTCTACAGTTTTGATGTACAGCTATTTAAACAGCAATTGATGAATGTTCCTGAAAGATTTTCCGGTCAAACCGGGAAAATCATCTCAATTCCAAATGTAGAAGGACAACTGGAAAAATTTGAGGTGTGGGAGGCTTCTAACTTTTCGCCTGAACTTCAATCCAAATTCCCCGAAATCAAATCATACATAGGTATTGGCATTGATGATCCTTATGCTTATCTCAGGTTCAGTCTTTCACCCGAAGGAATTCAGACCATGACACTCCGGGCTGGAGATTCTGAATTCATTGAACCCTATACCACAGACCACAGTAGATACATTGTGTTCAATTCAAAAAAACACAGAGACAAAGGTCAAGGTGCCTGGGAATGTTCAACAGACCACTCTGCAGATATTTTGTCAAACGAAATGATGGATTTGGTCAACGAAAATTCTGACAAATCGAATGTGGGTGTTTTCAAAACTTTTCGTCTTGCGCAGTCTGTGACCGGTGAATACTCTCAGTATTTCGGTGGCACAGTTGCAGGAGCATTGTCAGGAATCAATGCAACCATGACAAGGGTAAACGGTGTTTTTGAAAAAGATTTTGCACTCAGTCTTATTTTGATTTCAAATAATGAAGACATCATTTACACTAATCCATCTACTGACCCATACACCAATCCAAACAACATTTCGCTGACCCAGTCTCAACTGCAAAGCACGCTCAACTCAGTGATTGGTCCTAACAATTATGATATCGGACATATCTTTCACAGTCAGGGTGGTGGCGGAAATGCTGGTTGTATCGGATGTATCTGTAACAACTCAAACAAAGGTATGGGATATACTTCTCCGAGCGATGGCGTTCCCGGAGGTGACAATTTTGACATAGATTATGTCGCACACGAATTCGGTCATCAGTTGGGTGCCAACCACACTTTCTCCAGCCATTGGTATGAAGGAACCGGAGCTCAAGTTGAACCCGGAAGTGGCTCTACCATTATGAGTTACGCAGGATTGGGCTACAATGTTCAGCCACATGCCGATGACTATTTCAGCTACAAAAGTGTTGAACAGGTACAGGTGAATGTTCACAACAAACCTTGTGCAAACAACACCCCAATTACAGGCAACGGCACACCCACAGTCGATGCCGGAAGCAATTACGACATTCCAAAAGGAACTGCTTTCAAACTCACCGGTGAGGCGACTGACCCGGATGGAGATGCACTGCTGTACAATTGGGAACAAGCCGACCCGATGCTTTCATCTCAGACTGAAAATAACAGTCGTGTCGGATTTACAAAAGCACAGGGTCCTAACTTTAGATCTCTTCCACACAAGACCGAAGCGTACAGATACTTCCCTAATTTTGAGTATGTTCTTTTGATGAGTCCAGATGAGACAGAAGCATTCTGGAGAACCAGATGGGAAGCCGTAACTACAGTGCCAAGGGTATTTAACTTTAAACTCACAGTTAGAGACCACAACCCGGCAGGACCACAAACCCAAACCGACGCAATGAAAGTCAATGTAAGAGATGCAGGTCCATTTAAAATCCAAGCTCCTGTCGAAAATCAGAATATCGACTTGGGTACCGGGCAAATCGAAGTAAAATGGGATGTGGCAGGAACGGACCAAGCACCTATAAATACTTCCCATGTAAGAATCCTTTTTTCTGCCGACAACGGTGCCACATTTACAGTAGTCAGCGAAAGCACGCCTAATGACGGTGTTGAGGTTGTGAATATTCCTGCTGGTACTGTTGCGGGCTCAGAGGCGAGAATCATGGTGGAAGCCATTGACAATATTTACTACGCTCTTTCAAAAAAATTCGAACTAAGTGGTGTAATGGGTGTTTCTGACCTCGGTCAATTCAGTATCGGAATTTATCCGAATCCCAACAACGGTCAGTTCTATGTAAAAGCTGCAAATGTATCCAGTGGAAATATAAAAACCACCATTTACGACACCACCGGCAAAAGCGTGTTTAACCAAACCAAAAATCATTTTGGAGGAAATTATCAACAAGCTTATCAGCTGAGACTCCCCGTAGGAATTTATATGATTGTAATTGAATCTGCGGATGGCATTACTACCGATAAGTTGATTATCAAATAATAAAATCAATCATCTACAACAAAAAGACCGGAATCATCCGGTCTTTTTTTATTCCCAAAAAAAACAGCAATGAATTAAGAGATTCACAAAATCATCACAATCAACAAGCTGAACTCCCAAAGTAAATTGTTTTTTTTGTGTAAATATCTCTTATTTCGGTATAAAAAAATTACGGTGAGACAGATTTTTAATTATATTAGCAGTACGAATTAATCAAAACTAACAAAAACAATATTCGATGAGAAAATTTTTATTCGCTTTGACTATGGTTTTGCCCCTTGCAGCATTTCCCCAATGGAAGACTGCAACACTCGGTACTGCTGAAGTCAAACAAGGAAAGGAAATGATAGAGGCAGCAGGTCTTTATAGTTTCGACACTCAAATCTTCAAACAGCAGTTAGCAAATGCGCCTGAGCGTTTTTCTGGTCTGTCTGGGAAGATTATATCCATCCCAAATGTAGAAGGAAATATGGAGAAATTTGAAGTTTGGGAAGCCTCGAACTTTGAGCCAGAATTGCAAGCAAAATTTCCGGACATCCGTTCATTTGTTGGTGTGGGAATAGATGATCCCTATGCCTATCTGAGGTTCAGCCTGTCTCCCCAAGGAATTCAAACCATGACACTGAGACCGGGACAATCCGAATTCATTGAACCCTACACGGTGGACAACAGCAGATACATCGTATTCAACTCAAAATCACACAGAGCTGTCGGTGCACAAGCATTTGAATGTACAACTGATGAAACCACTGCACTCTCCAATGAATTGATGGATTTGACACAACAAAATCAAGAAAAATCAAGCGTGGGTGTTTTCAAAACTTTCCGTCTTGCACAATCCTGTACCGGTGAGTACGGTGTGTACTTTGGTGGTACTGTGGCCGGCGCGATGGCAGGTATCAATGCTACACTAACTCGTGTAAACGGTGTTTTCGAAAAAGACTTGGCAGTCAATTTGATTTTGGTTGCCAACAATGAAGATGTTGTATTCACTGATCCGAATACCGACCCTTACTCTCCACCATCAGGTATGGGCAACTGGCCGAATCAATTGAGAACCACGCTAAACAACATCATTGGTGTTTCCAATTATGACATCGGGCATTTGTTCGGGAGGTCAGGTGGAGGTGGTAACGCAGGCTGTATTGGTTGTGTCTGCAACAATCCCAACAAAGGAACTGGCTATACTTCTCCGGGTACTGGAGGACCCGAAGGAGACAACTTCGACATAGATTATGTATCACATGAATACGGACATCAATTGGGTGCCAACCATACTTTCTCGTTCGGATGGGAAGGTACAGGTGCCAATGTGGAACCGGGCAGCGGCTCAACTATCATGGGTTATGCAGGTATCACAGGCTATAATGTTCAACCACATTCTGATGACTATTTCAGTTACAAAAGCGTTGAACAAATTCAGGTCAATATTCACAACAAACCGTGTGCAAACAATACAAACATTACCGGAAATGACACACCCGTCGTAGATGCCGGACCCAATTATGACATTCCCAGAGGCACTGCATTCAAACTTACAGGTACAGCCACCGATGATGATGTATTGGTGTACAATTGGGAACAGGCAGACACCGGAACCAATGCAACTACAGGAGGCAACAGCCGGGTTTATTTTACCAAGACCATAGGGCCTAACTTCAGATCCAATCCGCATCTGACCGTGCCAACAAGATACTTCCCAAGATTTGACTATGTATTGACTACAGAACCCGACACCAGTCTTGCATGGTGGCAGACAAGATGGGAGGCTGTAACTACTGTAGAAAGAGTTTTCAACTTTAAATTTACTGTTCGTGACAACAACCCCGCAGGCCCGCAAACTGCAACAGATGCTATGAAAGTCAATGTGAGAGCTGCAGGTCCGTTCAAAATCACCAATCCTGCACAAAACCAAAATGTGGACTTGGCCAATGGCACCCTTCTGGTTGAATGGGATGTGGCAGGAACAGATAGCGCGCCCATCAATACCAGCCATGTGAGAATTCTGTTTTCTACAGATGACGGTGCTTCGTTTACCGTGCTCAGCGAAAGTACGGCCAACGACGGAAGCGAAGTAGTAGCACTTCCTGCAGGTACAGTTGCCGGAACCAATGCAAGAGTATTGGTTGAAGCCGTTGACAATATTTACTATGCAGTTTCAAGAAAATTCAATCTGACCGGCGCAATGGGTGTTACAGACATTGGAAATATTGAAGTAGGCATTTATCCAAATCCCAACAACGGTCAATTCTATGTGAAAGCAGCAAATGTGTCTAACGGAAATGTTCAGACCACCATTTATGATACTGCAGGCAGGACAGTTTACAACAAGAATGTGAACCATTTTGGCGGAAACTACTCTCAGTCTTATCAACTAAAATTACCTACAGGTACATATGTCATTGTAATTAAAACAGCTGACGGAATTACCACCGAAAAACTGATTATCAAATAATCTAATTTTTCAACAAATTAAAAAGGATTGGCAAAAGCCAATCCTTTTTTTATGCTTTAAAATAAATTAAAAATTTATTCATCGAGTACATTCAGAAGAATTTCACAGCCCTTTTTGATTTCATCTTCAGAAATGGTCAGTGGAGGTGTAAGCCTAAGGTTGTAATTGCTGTACATCAGCCAGAAAATAATTAAACCTTTCTTCATACATCTTTCTGCCACAAGTAAAGCCAATTCATCCGACTCCAACTCAGGAGCCAGCATCAGTCCGCGGCCATGTATGGCTTTGATTTTGGGATGCTGCAACAAACTTCTAAATAATTTCTCTTTATGGTCTATCTGCTCCATCCAAGGCCCCTCCAATAGTTCATCGATCACTGCCAATGCAGCTGCAGCCACTACCGGATTTCCACCAAAGGTGGTGATGTGACCAAGAGAAGGCGAATTCGACAAGCAATCCATCAGTTCGGCACTTGCTGTGAGTGCACCCACTGGCATTCCACCTGCCATTCCTTTGCCCATGACAAGCACATCGGGCACTATGTCGTAATGTTCAAAAGCAAACATTTTACCTGTTCTCCCAAAGCCGGACTGGATTTCATCCAGAATCAACAATGTCCCTGTTTCTTCACATCTTCGCTTTATTTTTTTTAGAAAATCATTCTCTGGAGTAATGAACCCAGCAGCACCCTGAATGGTTTCCAAAATTACTGCAGCTGTCTGGGTTGTAATTTTATCAAATTCATCCTCGGAATTATATCCTATGTAATTGATCATGGGAAGCAAAGGTCTGTATGCTCGTTTCTTTTCTTCTCTTCCTGCCAGACTAAGAGAACCCTGGGTATTGCCGTGGTATGCGTCTCTGCATGCAATGATTTCTTCACGCCCTGTGTATCGTTTGGCGAGTTTCATTGAGGCTTCAATCGCTTCTGTTCCCGAATTGACCAGATAAGTAGTGTCCAAGGGGTCGGGTAGAATTTCAGCCAGTTTTCTGCAGAGTCTGACGGGCACTTCCTGAGCATATTCACCATAAACCATTACATGTAAATACCGTTCTGACTGTGTTTTGATGGCATCAATGATTCTTGGGAAAGAATGTCCGAGCGTGTTGACCGATACCCCAGCTGCAAAATCCAAATAGGCCTTTCCATCTTTACCATAGATGTATGAACCTTTGGCATAGTCAACTTCAAAACCAGAGGCAAATTGAGTGGTTTTTGCTTGGTATCTAAAAAAATCCTGTTTCAAATCGTTTGTTTTCATTACAGCAACAACAACAATACTGCAGCCCCCACCGCCACATAGGAACCAACTGTAATCAAATCAGAATAAGGTTTTGAGAATCTTCTTTCGAGTAGGTTCTCTTGGTCGATTTGGTTGTGGTGAAACTTCAACACTTTCTCAGGCTTTCTCATTTTGTGAGAAACCAAGGTATCTCCTTCCCATTGTTCTGCCTGAATTTTGTATTGTTTATCGGCCACGGTGATTTTGTAATATTTGTTGGGGTGAATTTTGGCTTTCAGCTCTGCCGAATTGCCCCCTTCTAAAGACTCTTTTTGGGCTTGCACTATGTCTGGGCTGGGCTCAGTTTCCTGTTGTTTCTTCTGGTCTTCCTCCATTGTTTTTACCATTTCCTGACGCTTTAATTGCAGCATTTCCGAATCATCATTTCCGGCCTTTTTCAATTCTTCTTCTATAGCTTTAATTTCTTCCTGCTGTTGTCTTTTCTTTATTTCTTCTTCCTTTCTTTTCAGTTCATCCCCTGCGGGAACAAGCGGAGTTTTTTGTTTGTCGGGGTCAACCATGGTTTTGCCCTGCGAAGGATTGGGTTTTCTAAGTGAAACAGCTTGCTGCTGTTCTGACTCCTGTGCATTCTCGATGTCTTCATCCGCTACATAGGGTTTATAAACATAACAACCTACTGCAAAAAACAACAGACTCATGAATGGGATTAATTTCTTTTTCATTTCAGATGATTTCTTGGGTCAACTTCTAATTTGTAAAAATACTAATCTCTTTGGTATTTATTTTGGATTTTCAGATTTTTGTTTGTCCGAACCGATGAATTCATCCAAATCAATCTGCTGCAATTCTTCAGCTTTTGGCTCTTCATCGCTGATAATTTCAATGTAATCGGGTGGGTCGTCAAAGATGTCCTGCCATCGCCGCATTTTTTCATCCCCGCGCCACTTAAAGTTTTCCAGATATTTTTGGGATTCCTCCAGTTTTGATTCAGGAAAAAGTTTTGAAGTCGCTTGGATTCTACAAGCCAATACTTCCACATCATTTCCTTTGATTTCAGCTTCAATAATTCCGCAATCCGACAAATTGATGCCGATTCTTTCCTTTTCGCCGGTTTCTGTTTCTTCGTCATCCACAAAAGTCACGGATTGTGCATTTTCATGTACTTCCACCAGATTCAATTCGTTGTTCAGAAAAAATCCGGTCATGAATTTTCCTTTGACCTGATTATAATCTTTTGTGGTCAGCGAATCTACTTTTGCGATGGCAAAAGCGTGATTAAAAACCCTGACCGAATCCATCACTTGTTTTTCCGGATTGTTATAAGCAAAAATCGTATCGCCGGTGATTTGTTGTTCGCCCGACCACATGATGGGGTCTCTGTAAAATTCCATTAAGCCCTTTGTTTCATTGTAAAAAATAGAGTCCGATTTTCCCTGCGCATTGCTTTTGAAATACCGTGCTTTGAAATAGGCTTTCAGAATTTGGGTGGAATCCAGCCTTTTGACCACCATGATCGTATCTGCATGAAAATAAAGCGAATCCGCCGAAAAAGCCTTGACGGCATAAGCCCGGCCGGTTACGAAAGCAGAATCTACATCTCTGTACACTTCGCCATATTCACCTCTTACAAATCTATTTTCGTCGGGGTCGTTGATCAGCACATCTCCCCTTGCCCAGCCATAACCGGTTTTGTCGTTAAAGTACATCTCGTCTCCCCAAAGTTCTTTTCCGTCTCTGTAGATGGTCGCTCTTTTTTTGAGAATTGCTTCGCCGGTTTTTTTGTTGAAGGTTCCACCGCCATCGGGCATGACAATGTAATTCCTTGGATTTTTTCGGTCGGTGATGGTTGTCCTTTCGAGAAATTCAGTGATATCGTTTGCCTGATCCATCTTCATCTTGTCCGATACAATTCTGTATTCGGGGGTTTCAATCATGGTGTTCTGATTAAAATCAATCACTTTTGTATTAGCATTATAAGTCAGGACTTGGGCATGTGTCACAGTTCCGTCGTTTCCTGTAATGACTGCTCCTGCGTCGGTGTATGCGATTCCGGTTTTTCGGTCATAGGACATATAAGGCGTTTCAATGCGCTGGCTCGGGTCAATCATCACTACATTTCCGGTGGCTACTGCAATATCTGTTACGCGGTTGTATTCCACATAATTGGCAAAGAGTTCAGATTTGCTGTCTTTCATGTGGACATTTTTGAAAGCTTTGGCGATTTTGGTATTGCCATCGTACTCCAAGGAGTCAGAGGTCATCGAAACCGTGTCGTTGATCATTCTGACATTTGACCAAGCACGAAAGAAATTTTCATTCTGATAATAAACTGCACTGTCGCTGTACAAACGGGTTCCTTCGTGTTCAAATGCTACATTTCCGTAGGCAAACGGATTGCCTTCAAATTTTTCGGGAGTCACCTTCAGCACATCGGAATGCAAGTGTTTGATTTTTTGAGGTAGTTCATTGTTCAAATCCTTTTGCACTTGGCCTGAAAGTATTGAACCGAGCAGTAGCAAGCAAAGGAAAGGGAATATTTTTGATGGACTAATTGTTTCTCTTGCCATAAAAATAGAGTGAGTGTCCTTCTACCTTAATATCAAAAACTTCCTCTATCGTGGTCTTGATCACCTGAATTCGCGGATCACAAAACTCTATCACTTCACCGGTATCGGACAAAATTATGTGGTCGTGGTTTTTGTCGAAATAGGATTTCTCATAGTGTGCCTGTTGTTCACCGAATTGGTGTTTTCTGACCAGCTGGGCTTCCATCAGTAATTCGATGGTATTGTATAAGGTGGCACGACTGACCCGGTACCTTTTGTCTTTCATCATGATGTACAATCTGTCGATATCAAAATGTTCATCAGTGGAGTATATCTCTTCCAATATGGCGTATCGTTCAGGCGTTTTTCGGTGGCCGTGTTCTTCCAGAAAATTGGTAAACACCTGTTTGACAATCTCATAATTCCTTTGTTTTACTGTGTCCATAATCTGTTTGACAAAGTTTGTGTAAAGGTAAGCTAATATTTGAAAACTATAAAATTTAGAATGATTCTAATGTATGGCCAATGCAAAATTATTTATTAATAGCAAGTTTTATCGACTACCCTATTTGACAACAAACTCATTCTTTCAGTAGCTTCAGCGTTCTATTTTGTCCGTTCTCCAGCAGCAGGCTTACATAGTAAACACCTGGAGGAAGTTGACTCAGATTCAGGCTGTAGTTGTCAGAAAAACTGCCGTTCATCCATTGATTTCCCGAGGCTGAGAATACACGGAATGACTTTAGTGCCATAGTAGAACGGATTTGTAGAATTTCCTTGACCGGATTGGGATAGAAACTGATTTCTACTGTATTCTGCTCATTGACAGAAAGTGATTCTTCAGAAAATTTAAAAACAGTACCATTGCTGTTTGTACCACCATAAAGCGTAGCACCAAAAAAGGTGTCGTCTTCAAAATGCAGTCCTGCAAAAGCGGTATAACCAGATTCAGTGTTGAACTGAAAAATATTCTCAAAACCTTCCCCGTCAGTTCCAATCTTAAATATACCGCCACCAATGGAAGTCGTTCCGTACAGAAAATCATTCGAGAAAATCAGTTTTCCGCGCGGCTGTATTCCCGTTTGTTGAACAAATTGATGAAGGATAGAAAAATCGGTACCGTCGGTTTTCAAACTGTACACATAGCCGTCCTGTTCAGTTTCAGAATATATGGTCGTTCCGTACAGCACATCATCCAACAGCAGTAATTCATTGGGAGAAACATTGGTGTTTGTCAGTTCATCCGGAAAATTATGGAGATTCATGAAGCCGGTACCGTCGGGTTTAATTTTGTAAATGGTTGAATTGCTCACTCCATTTCCGTTGAAGCTGGCACCGTAAAAATATTCTCCGTCAAACACAAAATTACCGTTCGGACTTGACACATCCGTAGTATAAAAACTAAATAGTTTATTAAACTCACTGCCGTCAGTTTTGATTTTAAAAAATATTCCGCTGCCACCTCCGCCACTGTATGTGGTTCCGTACAAAAAATCATCAAGATGATACAATGTACAGTTCGGAAGTTCACCATCGTTTCCAATTCCAAAATCAACCAATTTCTGAAAATTACTGCCGTCGGTATTTATTTTAAACAAAATTCCTCTGTCTGCTGTGCCTCCTTTGAATGCTGCACCAAATAATTCCTGGCCGACCAAAGTCAGTGAATTATACGGACGATCACCGTTGGCTCCGTCAAAATCATGCAATTTCACAAATTCACTTCCATCCTTTTTGACTTTATAAATGGTTCCTTTGTCGAATTCTCCACCCGAATTGGTCATGCCGTATAGGTAGTTCCCGTCGCTGACCAGATGACTGTATGTGAATTTACCATCCTGAATTTCAAAATCATGTAATTTCACAAATTGCTGTGCAAAAGCATGTGTCAAACCCGTAAAAAAAGCAAAAAAAAGGAGTAATGTTTTTATCATCATAAAAATTTAAACGCCTAAAGTATTGATTAATCTATAATTGTACAAGTCAGTAGTTGAATCAATAGAAAATAAGCAAGGATATTATTATAATTTATTTTGTTGGGTATGTATTTGTTCGTTTTTTAATTTACCATACAAATATTAAAATTTACTGTTAACCAACCAAACAATATCGAAATCAATTTACGCCAAAAACTCAACGGTCTAATAAATAAGTGAAATAAAGGTTGATTAGTCGTCTTCTTGGTTGTAAACATCTTGGATACCCAGATTTTTTAATCTGGATTTGTATTCCTATTTTTTCATTCGCAATTGAACTTTTTATTGCTGTATTTCAACCTGATAACCAGCTCTGCAGTCATCGTCTATACATCGATTGTAATCATTTTCTGCATCTCTGATTTTGCTTGAAATCATTTGTGTTTCTACTAAATACCGATTGGCAACATTTTTATAGGCTTGTGGGTCGTTTTCAATAATTTTAGGTAAATCTACACTCGCTCCCATTTTTTTGTAAGCACTTAATTCAAAACTATAAGGCGGGTATTTTTCCGTTTCTAACTGTTTAATATCATCAATCTCAACAATAATTTTGTCAAATTCAAATCTCGTCGTAAGCCTTACGATTTTTTGTTTGTGGTCTTTGAAAATGGGAGCTATCAATCCAATTGCATTCGGAACTTTCACCGTGAATATCATCGGAAGTTTTCTGATTGGCATTTTTTATGGGCTTTCAGAAAAATACAGTTGGTTTTCAGATGATTGGCGGATATTTTTGACAATTGGATTCTGCGGAGGATTTACGACTTTTTCCGCTTTTGCATTAGAAAATATCGCTATGCTTCAAAACCATAATTATACCGGATTTCTGATTTATGCTGTCGGAAGTTTCATATTGGGATTATTGGCTGTCTGGGCGGGATTGAATTTAGTAAAAATTTAAACAATTTGAATCCATTTAAACTTGAAATTGCATTCACGGATATTCCCGAAAATTCTCCTTCATAAGTCTGAAATTTTATGTGTATCGATTCCACTTGCTTTGCCTTGAGGTTGTGAATTGCTTTCAAAAACATTAAGATTTCAAACTACTTTCGCTTGGATAAATCTCTGAGAAATATTATGAATTGACCTTAAAATTTAAGATTTAAAGCAATTGACTCTAATTAGGTGTGTAGAAACTTTATCTTTTTTTTAGTTGTGAATTGCTTTCAAAAATTTCATCTTTGTAACAAGCATTTTTTTATGAATATTCAGCAAAAAATTAAGGAATTAAGGGAAGAATTGACCCGACACAATTACAATTATTATATACTCGACCAACCGACCATCAGCGATTATGAATTTGACCAGTTGCTCAATGAACTGATTGAACTCGAAAAAGCGCATCCCGAACTGTATGATGAAAATTCGCCGTCGCAAAGAGTGGGGGGTGCAATTACCAAAAACTTTCCCACCGTACAGCACGAGTTCCGGATGTATTCTTTGGACAATTCTTATTCCATTGAAGACATGCAGGATTGGGAAAAACGAATTGAGAAATTGCTCGAAGAAAAAGTTGAATTTGTTTGCGAATTAAAATACGACGGTGCTTCTATTTCAATTCTTTATGAAAACGGAGAAATCAAACAAGCAGTGACCCGTGGAGACGGTTTTCAGGGCGACGAAATCACAGCCAATATTCGAACCATCCGAACAATTCCGTTGAAACTCAAAGGAAATTATCCAACAAAATTCCATATCCGTGGCGAAATCCTGATGCCTTTCAAAGAGTTTGACCGCATCAATGCCGAAAGACAAAAAGAAGGCTTGGAATTGTACGCCAACCCAAGGAATACCGCCAGTGGAAGTCTGAAATTGCAGAACAGCGCAGAAACTGCCAAAAGGAAATTGGATTGTTATCTCTACACCATCGTTGGCAACGATTTGCCATTTGACAATCAATGGGACATGCTGCTTGCTGCAAATCAATACGGTTTCAAAATTCCGGACACTGCCCGGCTTTGTCATTCGTTGGATGAAGTATTGGATTTTATCGCCTATTGGGACAAGGAGCGAAAAAACCTTGAATTTCCGATTGACGGAATCGTGGTCAAAGTCAATTCTTTTGCGCAACAAGAAGAATTGGGTTATACCGCCAAATCTCCCCGTTGGGCAATGGCATACAAATTCAAAGCCGAACAGGCCGAAACCGAACTTTTGAGCATTTCCTATCAGGTCGGACGAACCGGAGCCATCACGCCGGTGGCCAATTTGAAACCGGTGAATCTGGCTGGAACAATCGTCAAAAGGGCGTCATTGCACAATGCGGACATCATCGAAAAATTGGATGTCAGAATTGGTGATATGGTTTATGTGGAAAAAGGAGGCGAGATCATTCCGAAAATCATTGAAGTCAATTTGGATGTCCGACAGCCGAATGCTGAGAAAATAGAATTCATCACCCATTGCCCGGAATGCGGCACAGAACTCATCAGAAACGAAGGCGAAGCCCAGCATTTTTGTCCGAATGAAGACGGATGCAAACCTCAAATCATCGGGCGGATGGAGCATTTCGTTTCCCGTAAAGCGATGGACATGATGAGTTTGGGAAGTGAAACCATAGAATTATTGTTCGACCATGGTTTGGTGAACAATGCCGCCGATTTTTATGATTTGAAAAAAGTGGATTTACTTCCGCTTGATAGAATGGCTGAAAAATCTGCACAAAACATCATGGATGCCATTGAACTTTCCAAAGAAATACCATTTGAGAAAGTGTTGTACGCCATCGGAATTCGGCATGTGGGAGAAACGGTTGCCAAAAAATTGGCGCGGCATTTCAAGTCGATTGAAAATATCCGAAATGCCGAAGTTGAAGCACTGATTGCTGTAGAAGATATTGGTGAAAAAATTGCGTTCAGTATTCAAGAATTTTTCTCAAAACCCAATAACATTGAATTCATCCAAAGACTGAAATCTGCCGGCGTACAAATGGAAGCCGGAGAAGAAGCTTTGCCGGTCTCGGATGCGCTGAACGGAAAATCGTTTTTGTTTACCGGCTCGTTGACACAATTCACCCGAACAGAAGCCCAGAAAATGGTGGAAGACCACGGCGGA
>Ga0207415_1000728_pt1 | contig 20442 bp, 17 predicted proteins | sample Passage237A_FD_187369 | JGI IMG/M metagenome (GOLD analysis project Ga0207415, IMG submission 187369) | Cellulose adapted compost microbial communities from Newby Island Compost Facility, Milpitas, CA, USA - Passage2 37A (SPAdes) (version 3) ...
CCGAGAAGGGGCCAACATGCTGCCGGCGCAGGCTTTCGGCCTGGTAGTTGGCGTAGTGGATGCGCATGTCGCCGTCGACGAAGAAGACGGTGAAGGGCAGGTCGGCCACGACGCTTTCGAGATAGCCGCGGCCATCGGAGAAGCGGGTACGGCTGGCGATCTCGAAGGCGCGGCCGAAATGCTGCGCGGCATCGCCGAGCACGCCGGCAATGCGCGGCCGCAGCTCAGCCTGCCGCTGCGGCGGATAGAATACCTGGATGGCGAGCTGGCGGGCGCCTTCGCGCAGCACCACAACGCCGGTAAAGGCAGAGAAATCGCCCTGACGGCTCAGCCATTCGCGCTGGAAGCGCCCCTGCCCAGCCTCGGCTGGATCAGCCAGCATGTCGTCGTGGAACACCTGGTAGAGCGCGAGGTCGCTGCCCTGCATCACGGCAGGGTTGAGGCCCGAAAAGGTGGAGATGTAGCTCGCCGCCGCCGCCGGGGCGAGGCCGCGCTGGGCGAAGGCGAGATTGGCGCCGGTGCTCAGGTTGTCGCCCGACACGGTCACCAGGCAACCGGGAAAGGTCGCAGCGAGAATGTCCAGGATACTGTCCCAGGTCGACCGCCCCAGGGCCATGTCATAGATGCAGCTGGTCAGGCTGTTCTGCGAATACCCCATCGTCAGCACTCACTCACTGACGCGCGCCACCCGCCGCAAGGCACGCGCGTAGCCCGGCAATACGCACCGGCCACGATCTGTTGCACTCCCGTTCGGCAGGCCCCTCCCTTATCAGGAACGCCGACCTCTGGCCCCGCAAGCGGACTAGCCCATCCGCCTCCTCGGTGCTTACAGGTAATCCGGATGCGTAGACGTTAGCAATGTATATACCATAATTGTGGTTACCGCGGGGGACCCGCAAAACAAGAGGAACGGTGCCGAATGAGGGACACCGCGCCTCCCGCCAGCGGCTGGTCGACGCAGATCTCAGCGGCGTATCTCATTGATATTATTGTACTATCCGATGCAACAGGCGCAGCCCTGCGACGAGCACCCTGCGCTGAAGCTGAACCGAAGAACGCAGGACGTTCAAAAGCGCGTGACAGACGTCACGCCCATGAGGTCAATCGTACGCCAAGAGCTCTGTTGCATCCCGCCCACTAGTACGGATCTACCGCAACGACCACCCATATGCCGATGCGTTCTGGTTAATGTGTCCCGTTAATTATGTTCTATAGCCAAGTCTACCTACGTTAGACTTTTGGCCTTCGATTTCCACTTGAGCTTGATTGTTTTCAACAGCCCACCGGACGTCTTCCGGCGCTGAGCTTCACATCTTGCTCTCGGAGGAAATACATGCGTTCGCTTCTGCTCGCCGGTTCCGCGCTGGCGCTTCTCGCCTCCCCTGCCTATGCGTTCAACGCCGGACTCATCCTGCAGTTCGGCAACAACAACGTCTCCAACCAGAACACCCAGCAGGATGCCCCCGGCTATCTCGGCAACCTCAACTCCGGCAACATCGCCGTTGGCGCCCAAGTCGGCGACGACAACAACATGCGCTTCACGCAGAAGGCGGGCAACTGGAGCCTCAACACTGCCGGCGGTCTCCAGGTGGGCAACAGCAACACCCAGGTAACTGACCAGGTGACGTCGAACGGCTCTGGCTTCTTCACCTTCCAGAAGGCCTGCCCGCAGCCCTGGTGCCCGTGGATTGCCGTGCCCCATGCCACGAACCTCAAGACCAACACGGCGTGGACGGTTCAGATCGGCAACGACAACTACTCCTACACCTTCCAGCGCGGCGGTGGCGGCCCCGGTAACTACTCGGGCACGCTGCAGGTTGGCTGGGCCAACGGCAATGCCGTGTTCCAGGTGGGCGGCAACTCGCAGGATACGGTGCAGTTCGGCCTGCTGAACGGCTCGGTCACAGGGCAGTTCGGCTACGGCAACCGCTCGGAGACGTTCCAGCTGGGCATGCTCAATGGCCAGATCACGCTGCAGGGCGGCATCGGAAACGGTGCCAGCACCACACAGGTGGGCATCCTCAACGGCTCGGGAACGGTGCAGCGCGGTCGCTTCAACGAGTCCGAGACCACGCAGGTCGGCATCCTTAACGGCGCCAATACCACCCAGCGCGGCAACCGCAACGAGGCCAGCACCACACAGGTCGGCTTCTTCAACGGCTCCGACATCGACCAGGTGGGCAACAACAACTCCGCCAGCACCAGCCAGTATGGCGCGTTCAACCAGTCGGGCACGGCGCAGGCGGGCAACAACAACTCGGCCACCACTGTGCAGTTCGGCACCGGCAACAGCTCTCAGGTGGACCAGGCGGACAGCAGCAACTGGGCGATGATTGGCCAGGTCGGCAACGACAACAAGGCCTCGATCAAGCAGTCCAACTGGTGAGAAAACCGACCGCGGCAGACGGTTAGCGGCGCGCGATCCCAAGGGGCGTGCGCCGCTCTGCTTTTGACGGTCAGCGGTTCAGGTAGTTGCGCCAGCCGCCATAGGCGCTGATGTCCTCGGCGCCCTCAACCGCCGCCGCCTCGACAAGAAAGCCTTTGACCGTGGTGCCGTCGGCAAGGCTCAGCGTGCCGATGCCGAGCGGTGCCGGGATGCGGCTCACGAACTCGCCGAACCCTTTTGCATCGAGCGCCCACACCTCGACGGCGATCGACGCGCCATGCCCCGTTCGCAGCAGCCCGGGCTTGGGCGGAATGGTGCCGGGCAGCGCATAAAGCGAATAGTCGGGCGTCGTCCGCGTGGAACGCACCAGCACGCCACCGAGGGCGGTGAGCTCATGGTTGAGCGGCAGGCCGCTCCGATGCGCCCCGACGACGGCGATCTCCAGCTTTCCCGGCGCCCGGACCGGCCCCGTTGCCGCCTCGCCCGCCACGGCGGCGGCGATGCTGGCGAGGTAGCCGTCGGTGCCCGCCTTGCCGATGAAGGTGAGGCTCGATGGCAACCCGTCGCCGCGCCTGCCCGATGGTACGGCAATGGCCGCCAGGTCGAGCAGGTTGACGAAGTTGGTGTAGCTGCCGAGGTTGGAGTTGAGCGCGATGGGGTCGGCCTCGACCTCGGCCACGGTATAGGCGCGCGGCACGGTCGGCACGGCCAGCACGTCGACCTGGGTGAAGATCGGGGCGGTGGCGCGCCTCAGCTCGGCGAGCCGGTACGTCGCCTCGAAGGCGCTCACTGCCGTCAACCCCTTCGCACCGCTGATGATCTGCAGCGTGGTGGGGTGGAAGGCCTCCGGGCTGGTCTCGATCAGCGGCTTGGTCGCGGCATAGCGCTCGGCCACCCACGGCCCCTCGTAGAGCAGACGGGCGACGGCATGGAGCGGCTCGAAATCGAGTTCCACGATTGTGGCGCCGAGCGTTTCGAGCCGGGCGATGTCGGCGGCATAGGCCGCCTCGGCATGGGCATCGCCGAAGAATTTTCGTTGCCCGGGCTTGGGCACGCCGACGCGGAAGGCGGGAGGCGGGGCACCGAGCACCGGAACCGGCAGCGGCCGCGACCAGGCGTCGGCAACATCATAGGCGGCGGCGACGGCCGTCACCTCCACTGCCGTCGCCACGTCGCGGGCGAAGACCGAGACGGTGTCGAGCGTGCGGCAGGCTGGCACCATGCCGGTAGCGCTGAGGAGCCCGAGCGACGGCTTGAGCCCGACAATGCCGTTCATTCCGGCCGGAATGCGGCCTGACCCGGCCGTGTCGGTGCCGAGGGCAAAATCGACGATGCCCGCCGCCACTGTCACGGCCGAGCCGGAGCTGGAACCGCCGGGGATGAGATCGGCCCGGAGCGCATTGCGCGGCACGCCATATGGCGAGCGCACGCCGACAAGGCCGGTGGCGAACTGGTCGAGATTGGCCTTGCCGATAACGATGGCGCCCGCCGCCTCGAGCCGCGCCACGACGAAGGCCGAACGTTCCGGCCGATAGGCGAAGGCCGGGCATGCTGCGGTCGTCGCAAGACCCGCCGCATCGATATTGTCCTTCACCGCGAAGACCAGCCCGTAGAGCGGCTTGCCGGCGGGACCGGCCGCCTCGAGTGCCGTGGCTTCGGCCAGCGCCGCTGCCTCGGGCTTCACGCTGATGAACAGGGCGGGATCTGCATAGTCGGCCAGCGCCCGGTAGGCGCGGCTCACATTGGCGGCGGGGGAGAGATCGGTACGGCCCATGCATCTGAACTCGATTTCATCACAAGTCCACGATGCACATTTTTGCAGCGACCACTACCCCATTGTGTACAATATCGGGACGCGGCAGAGCGCGGCGGTCGCTAACCCGTTGGCGCCTGCGGGGGCAGCACCGGGATCCAGGCGGGCGGGAAGAAGCCGCGCGCATCCACCGGCCAGCTCGCGCCTTCGGGAATGCGCGGCCGGTTGCCCTCGCAGCTCCAGGTGCCGTTGGGGGCGAGCAGCCGGGTGACGCCGGGGTTGCGCTGGCAATATTCCAGCATTTCCTGCGCCGTCGGCGTCATGGCGCAGACCGGCCAGTCGAACGAGGCGCAGGCATAGACGACGCCATCGACGCAGCGCCAGCTCACCCGGTCGGGCGCGGATCCCATGGGCACGCGCAGCGCATCGGCAATGGCAGCGGTGAAGCGCGGCCCGGCATAGCGGGCATCGACATAGTCGATGGTGCGGACAGCGCTGCAATAGGCGAAGGGGTCGGTGAAACCACCGGCCGGAGCCGGAGCTGACTCGGCAACGGCCACGGCGGCCGGCCCCACGGTAGCGACCATGGGCGCGCCGTCCGGCCCCATGGGCAATTCGGCGCCCGGCAGCGCCAGCGACGGCAGCATGTTGGGCGTCAGCCGGTCATCGGCATCGGCAACGGCGGGGACGGCGGGCACCGGCGTCTCGGCCGCCGGAGCAGCAGGCGTTTCGGTGGCGGCGACCACGGGCGCGACCTGGTCGCCGGGCGAGCGGCCGGCCAATATGTAAGCGATCACCAGCCCCAGAACGACCAGCACCACGGCATTGCCGGCCAGGATCCACACCAGCATGTTGCGGCGCGGCGCGGGCTCGTCGTCATGATAGTCGCGGGCGCGATACTCGCGAGGGTCGTCGCGGTCGCGACCCCGGCGCGCGCCGCGATCCTCGCGATCGACGCGGGTGGCAGGCCGCTCGAACAAGGAACGGCGCGGCTGAAGGTCGGGGGCTGGGTCGCGATCGAACAGCGAGCGGCGGCCCGTCGGCGCGTCAGGCCAGATGGTGTCGGTGCGGCGGCGCGGCGGCTCGGGCGGATCGACGGGCGCCACGTCCTCGAGCGTCAGCGGAATCTCGCGGCTGGGCCGCGGCGGCGCCTCCTCACGCGATACGGTGAGCGGGTCCAGGCTGTAGGCTTCCTCGCGGGCGCGCGCCTCACTGTCGTCGCGACCGCGACGCCCGCGGCGGCCGGAGCGTTCGTGCAGGTCCTCGCGCTCGTGACGGTCGGCGCGCAGGGGCGGCTCATCGGGCTCGTCGCGGTCGTCAAAGCCGGCGCGCTCACGCTGGCGCAACATCTCGCGGCGCTGGCGGCGGGCAGCGCGGCGGCTGCGCAGTTCCAGCTCGCCGGCAAGGAAGGCCAGCAACGCGCCTGTCAGGCTGACTATGCCGGGAACCAGCAGCTCCATGCGGAAGAACTGGAAATCGAACGCCCCGACCCCGAGCCAACCGGCACCTGCGGCGGCGAGCAGCATGGCTCCCGGCCCCGGCGCCACGAAGGCCAGCAGCCCGCCCAGGAGGGCAGCGCCGACAGGCGCGTACCAGGCCATGGTTCCGAGCAGTTGCTGCCCCGGCGTGGGACCCCACAGCCCGAGGAATGGCGTCAACAGGTCGACCCCAAGGCCCGCCGGCGCCACCAGCGCAAACAGCCCTGCGATCAACCCGCAGAACAGCGCGGCAATTCTCACACTCGGACTCCATCGGTGAAGGGGCGCCGCCCGCGGCAGCACCTTCCTCGGCGGCCCACATAGCACGCCATCATGGCAGCGCGAGTCCACATGAAACGACAGTGCGGCCCGCCGGGCGCGAAGAAAATCCCCAACAATTCCCGTCCCCTAGCCTGTATTGGGCGGGACACGCTCTGTTGCAACGCCGCCACAGTTCCCACTATTCGCAGAGCACTCGCCAGACACTGCGCCCGCGCCGCCGGGCCAAACTACGCGACAGGAAGAAATTACCTCGTCAGATCAGACCCTTACAGCCCTTTCGTATCTTCGCCGTATTGGTCGCAGACACAGCTCGGAATACTTCTCACGACTGCATATCCCCCTCGACAATGTGGCAGAATCCGGCCAATTTGCGGCAGATTAACCGTGAATTCGATTCCCGAAGTCAGGTGAGGACAATGAAGTCGAGTGCGTTCCTGTTGGCCGTGCCGTTCTTGCTTGGGACAACGGCGCTTGTTCATGCGGCCGACCCTGCGCAGGCAGTCTATATCGACGATGCACGCCCGTTCTTCTCACTTACCGGCACGGTGGGCGGTGTCGTCATGGACCTGCCCGATGGCGGTGGGCTGTTCCTCGGCGAGGGCGCCGACGATCCCAACGACCTGCTCTTCGGCGGCACCGTCGGCCTCAGCGCCGCAGCGGGCACGGGTGAGGTGTTCGGCGGACTGCAGGGCTTCATTGGCCTCAACCTCTTCGGCACCTATGCCTATGGCGACTTCAACAAGACCAGCGCCTTCACCGGCCCCGGCGTGGTGGTGATGCAGGGCGGCGCCGGTCCGGAATTCTCGATCATCACGATCTCGACGAGCAGCGGCCTCACCAGCGCGACCGCCTCGGTGAACTCGACCCACACCAATCCCCAGGGTGGCGGCGAAGATGTCGTTGCGTCCAGCTCGAACGGTCCGGGCATCGGCGCGGAGGACGTCGCCTATACCTCGAATGCTGGCGTGGGCAACAGCTTCCAGTGGGGCGGCGTGCAGACCGGCGTCAGCGCCACGGGTGGCAGCGCCACGGCCTATGCGGCGCTCGCCGACACCAATGGCGGCGTGTTCATCGCGGCGGGCAACCTCGACGGGCTGACGCTGACGCAGGACTACACCACCGAAGTCATCTATGCCGGCGGCGACCTCACCTTTGGCGTCAGTGGGCAGAACGGCACCACGACATGGCAGGGCTATGTCGGGCCGAGCTACCGCTACCTGCAGCAGCGCAACTCGATGAACTCGACGCTTCTCGTCGATGTGCCGGAATACGAGGATCTGGGCGAGTTCCCCTTGTTCTCGATGACCAGCAACGAGAGCTACACCTCGCACTATGCGGGCGGCATTGCCGGCCTGATGGCCACCATTCCAGTCAGCGCAACCTCGGCCTTTACGCTCGGCGTCGAGGGCGGCGCCTACTATACGATGGCGTCGATGGACAGCGACGGCCAGTACCGGGTCTGGGGCGGCAGCCTCGAGGATATCGACGGGCCCGGCCCGCTCGAGCCTGCCCTGGACGGGGTGGACCTGCAGGTCGTCGACGCCGATGGCGCGACCTACGAGGCCGACACCATCGCCTTCGCGGCGCGCGGCACGGCGGCCTATACGATGGCCATCGCCCAGAACGCCCAGCTGACCTTCTCGGGCTCGGTCGACTACCTCTCGGCGGTGGCCACGGCGGCGGTCAACACCAGCATTTCCGGCTATGACGGGGACGACGACGGCAGCGTCACCTACCAGTCCGGCGGCTCCAACAATCGCATCGCCTGGGGCCACATGGTCAACTTCAGCGGCTCGGTCTCACTCACCGGCCAGTTCTGATCCACTCGCCAGAACAAACAGGACGCGCCCTCCGGGGCGCGTTCTTGCTTTGTTGGGAGCAACAGAACTCTGGCGTCGCTCAAGGCCCTGCAGCTCCCCACCCCATGCGCTGCACCGCGTCGCCGACCAGCGAGATGTGGCTGCGCATGGCCTGTTCCGCCGCATCGCGTCCGCCACGCAGGATGGCCTCCACGATCAGCGCGTGCTCGGCATGCGACTTGAGCAGGCGGCCGAGTTCGCCGAACTGGGCGCGGCGGAAGGGCTGCAGGCGTTGGCGGGTCGAGCGCGTGATCTCGGCAAGATAGCCGTTATGGGAGCCGTCATAGATGGCGGTGTGAAACACGTCGTTGGCCTCGGCATAGCGCGCCGCGTCACCCTCGCGCACGAAGGCGGCCATTTCGGTGTGCAGCCGGTCGAGGCGGTCGCGCTCGTTCCTGGTCATGGCGATGGCGGAGAGCCCGGCGCAGAGCGCCTCGAGATAGCCCATCACCTCGAACATGCCGGCCAGTTCCTGCTCGTCAGGCTTGGCGACGAGGGCCTTGGCGTGCGGCCTCTGGTCGACGAGGCCGGAGGCGGCGAGGAGGCGCAGCGCCTCGCGCACCGGCGTGCGGGAGACGCCGAACTCGGCCGCGAGCAGCGTTTCGTCGAGTGCCATGCCGGGCGGCAGCCTACCCGAGATGATGCGCTCGGCGAGGCTGCGCCGAATCTCCTCCGCAGACGTCCGCTTGAGCACGGCCTACTCCCTGCCACCTTGCTGCCGCGCCTGCCGGGCGCGCTACGCTGGTTCGTCGATGACACTCACATGAGCGGCGACCACGCGCCAGCCTGCCGGCATGCGGACCCAGGCCTGCATCTGCCGGCCAACCTTGCCGGGTGCCGAGTCGCGATAGAATAGCGTCGAGGCGGTAGCAAAGTCGTTGCCGTAGGTGGTGATCACGGTGTCGCCCAGCCGCCGGTCCAGCCCGGACGAGGGCCGCGCGAGGCGGAAGGCGCGGATCGCCTCGATACCGTAGAGGTTTTCGGCGATGCCATAGCGGATGGTGGTAGGCGCGGCAGAGAAGAGCTCGTCGAGCAGCGCCACGTCGTTGGTGACGAGCGCGGCTTCGTAGCGCTCGAACACGGCCGTCACCTCGGCCAGCACTTCGGGGCGGTTGATCTCCATCAGGTGCTCCGCCGCGCCAGCATCTTTTCACGCAGGCGGGTGAGGAAGGGGATGGTTTCGAACTGGTCGGGGCGCACCCGGTCCCAATCGACGCCCATCGGCCGCGGCGCGGTATTGCCGGTGCGGATCAGCTCCTTCTCGGTAGCGATGAGATCGAGCGGCGAGTCATGGCCCTGCATGGGAACGCGCTCTGCCTCAACCAGCTGGCTCGAATGGACGGTGGTCGCCATGGGCGTTTCGGCCGTTACGATGCCGAGTTCGCGGAAGATGGCGGTCTCGAGATCGGCGAAGCCGGCGCCCTTGCCGGTGCGGCCGCCGGCGCGCGTCACCGCCACCGAGCCGCAGACGCAAAAATCGAGCGGCGCCACCTCATCGAACTCGATGCGGTCGCCGTGCTCGACGAAGCCCTGCGACGTGGCGGCGAGCTCGAAGCTGATGCCCTTCCGCTTCAGCTTTTCGGGATCGAGCCGCAGGTAGGGAAACTCCGCCGTGAGGTAAGGCACCGGGGCGAAGACGAGCTTGCCCTCGTAGAGCGCCCGCAGGCGGATGGGAATCTGCGGCGCGTCCGGATTGGTCTTGATCGTTCTCGCCCGCTGCCATTCCGGCGTCTGCGCCAGGAGCCAGGCGGCCGTGTCGGCGCCGACGAAATTCGGGATCATGCTCCAGGCCGGGCCCACGGCCGTCCCTGTCACTTCGAGGCTGTGCCAGACCTCGTGACGGATCACGTCCTTGTCCGGGCTGCGGCCGGCCCAGCGCCCCTGCCCCGTCATGACGCCACCGCGGCGCTGAGCGCGGCCAGCGGCGTGACCCAGCCGACAATGCCGTCCTGCGCGGTGATCATCGCCAGGGTGGCTGCCTTGAACTCGGCGAAATAGCTCTCGGTGGCGTCCTCCATCAGCAGGCATTCATAGCCGCGATCATTGGCCTCCCGCATCGAGGTCTGCACGCAGACCTCCGTCGTCACTCCGGCGAAAACCAGGTGGGTGATGCCCATATCTTGCAGCCTTTCGTGAATGCCGGTGGCCCAGAACATGCCCTTGCCCGGCTTGTCGATGACGATCTCGCCGTCGATGGGCGCGAGCGCATCGACGATCTGGTTGCCGGGCTCGCCTGAGATGAGCAGGCGGCCCATGGCGCCCGCCTCGCCGATATGGAGCTTGGGGTTGCCGCGCCGAATCTTGGCGGGCGGGCAATCCGACAGGTCGGGCCTGTGCGCCTCCCGGGTATGGATCACCGGCCAGCCCTGCTGGCGGAAGAGCGCGATGAGCGCCGCCGTGGTCGGGATGATCGCCTCGAGCCGGCTCACATCGTTGCCGAGGCTGTCGCCGAAGCCGCCGCGCTCGATGAAGTCGCGCTGCATGTCGATGACGACGAGCGCGGTATGAGCCGGGTCGAGCGGGTACGGATAGGGCTTAGCGGGAACCTCGATCATCAATGCCCCGCCATGTGCTGACCGATGGTGTTGCGGTCGGTGTCTTCGATGCGCGACACGTAGTTGATGGTGCCGCCACTCATCACTGCCACGCGGTCGGCCAGTTCGAGGATTTCATCGAGGTCCTCGCTCACCAGCAGCACGGCGGCGCCCTTGTTGCGCTGTTCCATGATTTGGCTGCGGATCTCCGACACCGAGGCGAAGTCGAGCCCGAAGCAGGGGTTGGCCACTATGAGCACATCGACATCCCCACTCAGCTCGCGCGCCAGCACGGCGCGCTGCACATTGCCGCCCGAAAGCGTCTCGATGGGCGCATCCGGCCCTTGCGTCTTGACGCGATAGCGGGCGATCAGCTCGCGCGCCTTGGCCTTCATCGGGCCGGGCGACATCCACCAGCCGAGCTTGGCCACGGGCGGCTTGTCGAAGGAGCGGAAGGCGATGTTTTCGGCCACGCTCATGTGCGGCACGGTGGCGTTCTTCAGCGGCTCCTCGGGCAGGCCGAAGACCTTGAGCCTGTCGAAACTGCCGCGCTTCGGCTCGAAACGCTCGCCGCGGATGAAGATGCCGCCATCGGCGAGCGGGCGCTGGCCGCTCAGCACCTCGACCAGCGCCGACTGGCCGTTGCCCGATACCCCGGCAATGCCGACGATCTCGCCCGCCTTGACCTTGAGGTTCAGCGATTTCACCACCGGGCCCCCCTCGGCGTCCTCGGCGAAGACACCGGCGAGTTCGAGCATGTCGCGGCCATCCTCGCGGGTCACGCGCCCCGCCCGCTCTCGGATTTGCGTATCGCCGATCATCATGGCGCTCATTTCGGCGACGCTCACCGCCCTGGCGTCGCCCGAGCCGGTGTAGCGGCTGCGGCGCAGCACGGTGAAGTGGTCGCAGAACGCCTTCACCTCGCGGAACTTGTGCGAGATCATCAGCACGGTGATCTCCTTGCGGGCCGCCATGCCGCCCAGGAGCCCGAGCATCTCGTCGGCCTCGCCGGGGGTGAGCACCGAAGTCGGCTCGTCGAGGATCATGAAGCGCTGGTCGAGATAGAGCAGCTTCAGGATTTCGAGCTTCTGCTTCTCGCCGGCCGAAAGCGAGGAGACCTGCGCATCGAGCGGCACGCGGAAGGGCATGGTCTCCATGAAGGCCTCAAGGGCCTTCTTCTCCCTGCGCCAGTCGATCACGTCGGGCGCATCGGCGCGGGAAATCACCAGGTTTTCGGCCGCGGTAAGCGAGGGCACCAGCGTGAAGTGCTGGTAGACCATGCCGATGCCGTGGGCGCGCGCATCGCGCGGCGAGCGGATCGACACTTCCTTCCCATCGAGCAGCACCTGCCCCTTATCCCCGCTGTAGAAGCCCATGATACATTTGACGAGGGTCGACTTGCCCGCGCCGTTCTCGCCGAGCAGCGCATGAAAAGATCCGGCTTCCACCCTTATCGAAACGTCGTCGAGCGCCTTCAGCGGCCCGAAAATCTTCGTCATGCCAATGGCTTCGAGCGATGGCGCGCGTCCCGAACCCTCGTTCATCTGCCGTTCATCTCCCGTTCATCAATGCGGCGATCAGCTGCTCGCTGGTCGCCACCACGCCGAAGACGCCGCCCTGCATCTTGATCATGTCGATGGCGGCGAGGTGGTTCTCGTATTTGGTGGCGGCGCAGCAGTCCTCGAGCAGCACGCACTCGAAGCCGCGATCGTTCGCCTCGCGCATGGTGGTGTGGACGCACACGTCGGTCGTGATGCCGGTGAGGACGATGTTGCGGATGCCCTTGAGGCGCAGGATCAGCTCGAGGTCGGTGGAGGCGAAGCTGCCCTTGCCGGGCTTGTCGATGATCGCCTCGCCCGGCAGCGGCGCGAGTTCGGGGATGATCTCCCAGCCCGGCTCGCCGCGCACGAGGATGCGGCCCTGCGGCCCCTGGTCGCCGATGCCGGCGCCGATGCGCTGCGAGCGCCAGCGCTTGTTGGCGGGCAGGTCCGAGAGGTCGGGCTTATGGCCCTCCCGCGTGTGGATGATGGGGTAGCCGAGCTGGCGGAAAGCCGCCATCAGCCGCTTCAGCGGCTCGATGGGCGCGCGGGTGAGCGAGATGTCGTAGCCCATCGAGTCGACATAGCCGCCCTGCCCGCAGAAATCGGTCTGCATGTCGATGACGATCAGCACCGTGTTGCCGGGCCTGAGATCGCCGTCAAAGGGCCAGGGATATGGCGTGGAGGCGACAGTTATCCCCGCTGGAACCATGGCCTCGATAATGCGCTCGTCGGTCAGACTCATGGGAGGGCTCACTTGGTTATCGACAGTTCGCCCGGCACCTCGCGGGCAGCGGTCTTCGAGCCGGCCGAGATGATCATGATGACCAGCGTCAGGATGTAGGGGGCGGCGTTGAAGAAGTAGTAGCCTTGGGTGATGCCCACGGCCTGCAGCGACGGGCCGATGGCCCCGGCCGCGCCGAAGAACAGCGCAGCGAAGATGGCGCGGATCGGGTCCCAGCGGGCGAAGATCACCAGCGCCACAGCCATCAGCCCCTGCCCGGAGGATAGGCCCTGGTTCCAGATGCCTGGGTAATAGAGCGAGAGGAATGCCCCGCCGATGCCGGCAAGGAAACCGCCCGCGGCAGTGGCGAGGAAGCGTACGAGATCGACCGAGACGCCCATCGCCCTGGCCGAAGCGGCGCTGTCGCCCGTCATGCGGACGATGAGGCCCCAGCGCGTGTTCCTGAAGGCCCAGGCCATGAAGATGGCGAGGACGATGCCGACGAAGAACAGCGGGTTGACCTGCAGCGCCTGTGCCAGCGCCGGATTGCCGGTCCAGTCGCCGAGCGGAATGGCATCGAGACGCGGCGCCTGCGGCTGGATGAAGGGCTTGCCGAAGAAGAAGGCGAGCCCGGTGCCGAAGCTCATCATGGCGATGCCGACGGCGATGTCGTTCACCTTGGGCAGCTTGCAGATATAGCCGTGGAGCGCTCCGAGAAAGAGGCCGGACACACCGGCCGCCAACACTCCGAGCCACGGGTTGCCGGTGAGGTAGGAGGTGGCATAGGCCACCATGGCGCCGAGCACGAGGTTGCCCTCGAGCCCGAGATTGATGCGCCCCGATTTCTCGGTGAGCGTCTCTCCCAGCGCCACGAACATGAAGGGCGTCGAAACGCGGATGGCGCCGCCGAGCATGGCGATGAGGACGGTGAGGACGGCGTTATCCATTCAGGTGCGATCCCCCGTTGCCTTGACCTGGAAGAACCTGATGCGGCCGTAGAACGTGTCCGACACCAGCAGCACGACGAAGAGCATGCCCTGCAGCACGAGGATGGTGGCATCGGGCATGCCCATGCGGCGCTGGATGACGCCGCCCGCCGCCGCCAGCGCGCCGAACAGGATGGCGACCGGCACCACGGCCAGCGGGTTCTGCCGGGCGAGGAAGGCGACGAGAATGCCGGTGAAGCCGTAGCCCGCCACCAGCGAGGCATTGGCCTGGCCGTGGATGGCTGCCACCTCGAAGAAACCGGCGAGCCCGGCGCAGCCCCCGGCGATCATGCAGCAGATCACCATCAGCCAGCCGACGGGCAGGCCCTGGGCGCGCGCGGCGCGCAGGTTGCCGCCGGTCATGCGGGCGGCGAAGCCGAACGTGGTGCGACTCATCAGCACCCACAACAGGACGGCGAGGACGATGCCGGCCGCGAGCCCCCAATGCACCTCGGTACCCGGCATCGGGCCGATGCGGTAGGCGTCACCGATAGGGAGGGTGGAGGGCTTGTTGGCCGAGGCCGGGTCGCGCAGCGCGCCCTCGACGAAGAAGTTCATGATGGCGATGGCGATGTAGCTCATCAGCAGCGAAGCGATGGTCTCGTTGACGCCACGCGCAAATTTCAGCCAGCCGGTGAAACCGACCCAGAGTCCGCCGGTGATGATGCCGGTCAAGGCCATGATGGGCAGGGTGACGAGCGGCGGCACACCATTGGTCACCAGCGGAATGGCGATGGCGGCCGAGGCGAAGCCGCCCAGCACCAGCGCTCCCTCCCCGCCGATCATGGTGAGGCCGATGCGGGCCGGAATGGCGAAGGCAAGGCCGGTGAGGATGAGCGGCGCTGCCCGCTGCAGCGAATTCTGAATGGAAAAGGACGAGCCGAAGCCGCCGGTCCAGACCAGCGAATAGAACTGGATCGGGTCCTTACCGATCACCAGCAGGAACAGGGCAAAGAGCAGCGCCGAAACCACGATGGCGCCGGCCGGAATGGCAATCGCCTCGGCAAGGCGCAGGAATTGCAGGCTGCTCCCGCCCCGCGCGAGTATCGCTGCATTGTCGGCCGTTTGAACTGTCATCCGCGAGGCTCCGATTTGGGCACTGGGATCCTCACCCGTGAAACGGGGGAGGGGGACCGGCCAAGCCGGTGGAGGGGGGTTGGAGGCAGGTCGGCATATGGACGGCCCCCTCGCCCCGGCCGGGTGGCCCCCCTCCCCCGCTTCGCGGCGGAGGAACCACCGGCATCGGCGCAACGGCTCAGGTGATCGAGCCCTGCACGCCTTCGAGCAGCCAGTTCATGCCGTCGAGGTAGGGGTCGTAATTGTCGTAGTCCTTGTCGACGACGACGTTGCCGGCATTGTCCTTGAGCGTGCCCTTGTAGATGGGCGCGCCGCCCTTCAGCGCCTCGATCGCCGCGTCGGCCGCCGCGATGGCCTCGGGCGTGGCGCCGGCGCCGTAGGGCGTGTTGCGCAGCATGTCGTTGTCGTAGCCGCCGACGAGGAAGTTGGGCGGCGTCTTGCCGGCCGCGATATCGTCGGCATAGGCCTTGTAGATCGTCTCCCACTTGTACTCGGCGCCGGTGATGAAGCCCTTTGGCGCCAGCGGGGCCTGGGAGGCGTTGTGGCCGCAGGTCTTCACGCCGCGACCTTCGGCGGTCTCGATCACCACCTTGGGGCTGTCGACGTGACAGGTGATGACCTCGCAGCCGGCGTCGATCAGCGCGTTGGTGGCCTCGGCCTCGCGCACCGGCAGGCTCCACTCGCCGGTGAAGATCACCTGCACCGTGGCATTGGGATTCACCGAGCGGGCGCCGAGCAGCACCGAATTGATGTTCGAGAGCACCGAGGGAATGGGCTTGGCGGCGACGAAGCCGATCTTGCCCGAGCTCGACAGGGCGGCGGCCACGCCATCCACGTAGTGCGCCTGGTTGAGATAGGGGAAATAGGAGCCGGCATTGACCGGGTCCTTGTCCTTGTTCCACAGCGGCGCCGCGTGGCGGAAAGTGACGTCCGGATACTTCCTGGCGAGGTCGGCGACAAACGGATTGTAGTAGCCGAACGAGGTGGCGAGGATCAGGTTGGCGCCGTCAAGATTGATCATCGACTCCATGGACTTCGAGACCGCGTCGGTCTCGGGCACGTTCTCCTCCTCGACCACGGTGATGCCGGGCAGCGCCTTCAGCGACTCTACCGACACAGCATGCGCCTGGTTCCAGCCAAAATCGTCCTTGGGTCCTACATAGACGATGCCCAGCACCACGCTGGCCTGTGCCCGTGCAATACCGAACGGCAGCGCAGTTGCCGCCAGCCCGGCAGCACCGGCACGAAGCAGCGAGCGCCGCGAAATGGATGTGAAGCTCATGACGTTTGTCCCCGTTGTCATCATTTCCGGCGCCACCCGCTCCTGACCGGCGACGCCCCTCGGGGGATCAACAATGCAATCGACATGCCAAACGTGCCCATTGCGTGGGCGACGGTAATGTTACGTCAAATCAACCGCTTAGCAACTCACAACCATTTGGGCAGGACTTACCCCACACGAGATCTGCACAAATTGACTCCGTCTCTACTCATTGCGCCTATTTTGTGTGCACACTATTCATTGTTGCATACAATGACATTCGGGATTTCGAGGCGGGACTTGGTGTCGCGTCGCGCGGGCGGCTATCGTTGGGGTAACTACACGCGTGGCGGCATGCCGGCACCCCGGGGAGGACGAACGGTTGAACCTGCTGAGCGACCTGACGCTTCAGGCCATCATGTCGCGGATCGTCGGCACGCTGGTATTTGTAGCCGTCAGCGGCGGGGTGTTGACCCTGTTGGTCCGTCTGCTGAGCCGGCCCGAGGCCAAGCACGATGTCGGGTTCACGGCCAACCCGTTCACCCATCTGTCGCTGCCCGGCCTCACGATGGCGATCCTGTTCCGCGTGACCTGGATGCGATTTCGCTTTGTCACGCCCGATGACCTCAAGGGCGGGCGCGTGGCGCTGGTGGGGATCGCGGTCGCCACGCTGCTCGCAGGACTGACGCTGGTGGTGGCGCTCGATCCAGTGCGTCCGCTCGTCGCCAACGGGCTGCCGCGGACGGTGGGATATGCGGTGCTGCAGGCGATCGATACGACGCAGAAGCTCGCCCTCGCCTCGCTGCCGCTCAACCTGCTGCCGCTACCCGGCCTGACCGGCGGCCTGCTGCTGCTCGCGGCGTTCCCCGAGCGGGAGCGCCAGACCCGGCGGGCAGTCGCTCCGGTGCAGGCGGCGCTGGTGGTGATCCTCGTCCTCGGCTGGTGGCCTGACTTCGGGGCCATGCTCGCGCCTTATCTGACCCGGAGCTGATCAGAGCGGACTCGAGCCGATAATGCCGAGTTCGTCGAGGATCCGATCGATGGTGCCATCGGCCGTCAGCTCTTCGATGGCCTGGTCGATCTGGGTGCGCAGGAAGGTGTTCCGCGACGAGACCAGCGCGCCGACCTCCACAGAGGCCGTAGGCACCGGATCCAGACCAATGATGCGCAGGTCCATCACCGTCGGATCGGCCTCGGCGAGCTGCAACAGCGAGGGGTGCCAGAGCAGCATGGCGGCAAGCTTGCCTTCGCGCATGCGCGTCGTCATGAGCGCGAAGTCGGCGTAGGGCAGCCGCTTCCAGCGTTGGTCCTTGGGGCGCTGCGTTACGCTGGTGGCGAAAACCCGTTCGCCTAGGCTGGCGAGCGCCGTGCCGATGGTGCTGCCATAGGGAATGTCGGCGAGGGCGGAATAGTCCTTGTCGGTCACCAGCACGAAGGGCACCCGCGCATAGGGTCGGGTGATCTTCGCCCATTCGGGGAAGGGCATGTTGGGCTGCACCGACACGCCGAGGAAGACGTCGCAATCGTTGTTGAGTTGGATCTGGAGCTCGGCGAGATAGCCGTCTCCATCGAGCGGAAAGCCGTGTAGGCCTTCCACATACTTGACCTCGAGGAAGAGAGCGTCGCCGATGGCATCCATGATGGCATGGTCGAGCTTTGCACCGGCGCTGGTTTCATCGACGCAGGCGCGGATGGTGTTGCCCTGCACCGGCCGTTCCTGGGTCAGCAGCTGCTGGGGCAGGGACTGGGCGGCGGCGGGCGCGGCGAGGAGCATCACGGCGGCGAAGGCGCCGAGCATGGACTTCACGGACATGTGTACCTCGTTGAAAAGCAGAAGGGGGCCGCTCGGCCCCCTTCCAGACTGATGATGTCGCCGACTTACTGCTTGGGCAGCTTGAAGACGAAGATCGAGTTGCCGGTGCCCGACGGAAGCGGGATTTCCGGGAACGCGGCGGCAATCGAACCAGCGGCGGCCGAGAAGCCGGTCGGGACCACGAGGTACTGCTCGCCGTCGAGCTCGTAGGTCATCGGCGAGCCGCCGATCGGAGCGTTCAGGCGCTGCTGCCACAGCACTTCACCGGTGGTGTCGTCCCAGGCCTTGACGTAGCGGCCGGCGTCGCCGCCGATCACCAGTCCGCCGGCAGTGGCCAGCAGCGATGAAGTCATCGAAGCGCGCTGACGGGCCTTCCAGCCTTCGCCTTCCGACTTGGTGGTGCCGACCTTGATGGCGTCCACGAGGCCAGCCTCGGTGATGCCTTCGGGCAGGACGCGCGGGCCGAACTTCATTGCGCCGGTGGCGTTACCGGCGGTGAACTCGGACTGCGTGGCTTCCACGGTGTTGCAGGCCTCGGTCAGCGGCACGTAGAACTGCTGGGTCTTGGGGCTGTAAGCGCCCGCCTGCCACAGCTTGCCACCCGACACCGAGGTGCACACCAGCGGAGATTCGCCGAGCGCGGTCATGATCAGCTCTTCATTGAGGTTGACCTTGCCGCTTTCGTCGATGCTGGTGACCACGTTCTGGACCACGGTCTCCTGCGACCACAGGTACTTGCCGGTCTCGCGGTCGAGAGCAAAGAAGATACCGTTCTTGCCCGGGACGGAGATCAGCAGCTTCTTGGTCTCGTCGCCTTCCTTGACGTCAACCAGAACGCGCTCGAACGGGCTGTCGAGGTCCCAGTTATCGCGGGGCAGGTGCTGGTAGTACCACTTCAGCTCGCCCGTGGTGGCGTCGAGCGCAAGGGTCGAGTTGGTGTAGAGCACGTTGCCGTCTTCCGAACCGCGGATGAGTTCGGCGTAAGGCGCAGGCATGCCGACACCCCAGTAGGTGGTGTTGGTTTCCGGGTCGTACGAACCGGTCGCCCACGGCGTGCCGCCCCAGCGGTTCTCGGGCGGAACATCGCCCCAGCTGGCCTGCTGCTCGGGGTTGTTCGGGTCGTCGATGGTGTTGAAGCGCCACTTCTCCTCGAGCGTCTCGAAGTCGTGCGCGACGATGTAACAGCCGCCGGCGGTGCCGGAGATCGAGCAGCCCGAGATGGCCGAGATGATCGTGTTGTTCACCACGATCGGGCCGACGGTGTAGCTGTAGCCCTTGTTGACATCGAAGGCCTGCACTTCACGCAGAACCTTGCCGTCCTTGGCGCCGAGCACGATGATGCGCGCGTCCACTGTGGTGAGAACCACGGTGTCTTCGTAGAGCGCGATCGAGTTCTTCTGGCGGCGCGACTGGTAGAGCTGGTAGCCCCACTCGGCCGGGATCTTGGCGAGAGCCGGGCGGAATTCCCAGATCAGGTCGCCGGTCTTGGCGTCGAGCGCCTGCACGATGTTGTTGTTGGTCTGCAGGAACAGCACGCCGTCATGCATCAGCGGCGCGGTTTCCTGGATACCGACATCGGCCATCGGCCAGGCCCAGGCGAGCTCGAGATCCTTGACGGTGTCCTTGTTGATCTTGTCGAGCGGGCTGTAGCCCTGGTTGTCGATGGTGCGGCGCCAGCTCAGCCACTCAGTAGCGGGCGGGTTCAGCACCATGTCATTGGTGACCGGAGCGTAGTTCTCACGCACCGACTGGGCGTTCGCAACGCCGACAAGGGTCGTCAGGCTGACGGCGAGCGCCAGTGCAGTTTTCAGATAGTTCTTGGTCAATCTAGTCCTCCGCCTTGGGCTGCCGCCGGCACGGAGCGCGGCTGACAGAACCAGGGCAACTCACTTTGTTGGTCAGCTCTTGGTGGGAAGGGTCTTGCCCCAGGTGAAAGCCTGCGGAACCGCCGGAGCGGCAGGTTCGGGCGTGGCTTCGGGCAGGATCGACGGCAGCTTCTTGCCCCAGGTGAAGGCCTGGGGAACCGCACTGGGGGCGGCCTCGGTCTCGGCCGCGGCGGTCTCGACCGGCGCAGCAACCGACGTCACTTCAGTCAGGTTGATGGCCGCAAGCTTGTCGGGATCGGCGTCCAGCGGCGTGTCGCCCGGCTGCGCGCCGTTGCGCTGCAGGATGTACGCCAGGATATTGACGTAGGTCTCGCTGCCCAGCTGGCCGGGAGCCTGCGGCGGCATGGCCACCGAGAAGTACTCGTAGAGGCCTGCTCCGGTGCTGAAGTTGTCCATCACCTCACGGCCGACGAGCGCCGGGGCATCAGGCCCCAGGAGCTCAGCTCCGTGGCACATTGCGCATTGACCGTCGTATTGCTTCTGGCCGGCTTCCGCCTGGGCCTGAGTAAATACCTGTGCCTGTGCAGGCAGGGTCGGCAAAAGCAGACCCGACATGGCAAGTGCCATGCAGACGGCAACGCGCGGAGACGTATGACTCACATTGTCCTCCTTACGTTGGAAAACGCCATTCCGGTCGTTCTAATTGGCAGCGTGTAGCTGCAACGCAAAGGCTGCATAAGTCCGGCTGAATGGCAAGATAACCTAATGTCGCCCCTATCTGAGCATCGTTGTTCCGATCGGGGGGGTCCTATCAGGGGCCTGTCGTTGCGTCCACGGCGGTTCCGTAGCGTGTCGACAAACTATCTGCCAACCCCGACGAGATCAGTTTCTGGTGACTGTCCCGCATGGCGCGCAGCAGCGTCGC
>Ga0207415_1000730_pt1 | contig 20287 bp, 9 predicted proteins | sample Passage237A_FD_187369 | JGI IMG/M metagenome (GOLD analysis project Ga0207415, IMG submission 187369) | Cellulose adapted compost microbial communities from Newby Island Compost Facility, Milpitas, CA, USA - Passage2 37A (SPAdes) (version 3) ...
CAGCTTCCAGTCGTTCCATGCCAGCCATTGCGAGATCGCCCGGTCGGTACGTGCCAGCGCGATGCCGAGCGGTGTTTCGCCGACGGTGCTCGCGATCTCGGGATTCGCTCCGGCAGCAACGAGACGGCGTGCGATCGCACTGCCTTCCGGCTCGGCGAGCCGGGCGGCGCAATGCAATGGCGTTCGTCCTTGCGCATCCCGTGCGTCGGGATCCGCGCCGAGTGCCAGCAGTCGTTCGACCCAGTCCTCTCGTCCTTGCTCGGCGGCAAGGTGAAGGCAGGTTCGCCCATCCGCCATGCGACCGAACCAGTCCGCGCCCCGGTCCAGGAGAAGGGATGCGATCGCATGATGCGCGGACTCTCCGCTGACGCCGATTGCGAGCACGCGGGCGACGAGTCCGGCACCGCCGACGGGCGCACCACGTTGCAGCAGGTCGACGAGTGCGGCTTCCGATTCCGGCAAGCGCGCGACGAGTGCGTCGAGCAGATGTTCGCCGGCGGGCGTGGCGGCATCGGGGTCAAGGCCATGGTTGAGCAGCCACGCACGGGCGGCTCCGAGGCCGGGGTCGGAGAGCTCCACATAGATGCCGGCCAGCGTGCTGCGCGGCCACTGGCCGATATGACGCTCGTAGCGGGAGACGACGTCACGGTGACCGAAGCGGAGTGCGTCGACGAGATGCTCGGCACTGATTTCGTCGCTCGCTTCGTCGTGCGTGGACACGTTGGCCGGCAATGGATGATCCGGATCCAGCAGCGCGACGAGACGCCAGCGACCGGCGGCGATGGCGTGGTCGATCGCGCGTCGCCCGTCATTGCCGGTCAGCGCGCGATCGGCCCCGAGGGCGAGCAGCGCCCGCACGGTTTCCTCGTTTGCCTGGCGCGACTGGCACGCGATCATCAGTGCCGTGCGTCCGGAAGCGTCCACGCAGTCGGGCGTGGGCTTGCGCTTGGCGAGTGCGTGGATGACGGCGGCGGCGCCGCTGCGTGCCGCTTCCATCAATGCGGTGGTGCCGTTCTGGTCGCGCGCGTCCACATCGGCGCCCGCGGCGAGCAATGCCTCGGCAATGGCGGCATGGCCGGCGAGCGCTGCGGTCATGAGCGCCGTGCGCTGCAACGGCGCGAGTGCATTCACGTCTGCCTTGCGACGCAGGAGCAAACGGACACCCGCAGGGTCATCGTCCTCGACCCCGGCCGCGTGCACCAGCGCGGGCTGCCCGAATGGAACCGTGGGCCTTGCGCCCCTTGCCAGCAGGAATTCGGCGATCGCCCAGTTGGCATTGCCGCACGCCACGGCGAGCGGGGTAAGCCCTTCCGCATTGACGGCATCGGGGTCGGCACCGGCATCGATGAGCAGGGCCGGGATGACGGCATCGGCACCGCGCGCCGCATGATGCAGCGGCGTGTTGCCTGCCGCATCGGACAAGCGCGCATCCGCTCCGTTGGCGAGCAGCATGGTGACCGCATCCGGACGCCCTTCGTAGCTGTCGCGCGTCGCCGCGATCAACGGCGTGATCCCGCCCTGCGCCGCATTCAGGTCGCCCCCCTTGGCGATCAGTGCGCGCAGCAATCGGATGTCAGGCAGGGTGACCGCGATCATCAGCGCGCTGCGTTGATCGCGCTGGTCCGGCGCCGGCACGGCGTCCGGACTGGCGCCGCGCTCCAGCGCGGCCAGGGCGAGGTCGATCTGGAGCGACCGCGCAGCACACAGCAGCGTGGCATCGAGATCGTCTCGGTGGATGATTTCCGGCACGGTCGTCGGCATCGGCTGCTGCGGCTCGTTCTGCGCGTCGTCGTCGATCCGGGCGCGCCGGCGCCTTGCATCCGCAAGCAGCGCATGGAGACTGCGGTTGAGCAGAAGTGCATGCGCCGCGGGAGACAGCACCAATGCGTAGAAGGCCGTGATCGCGACGTGCAGATCCGAGCCGACGCCGGGAGCGAAGCCGGCCAGCAGCAACGCCCCGGCGGATAGCAGCAGCATGCCCAGCGATGCCGGCAGGCCATCGGCGAGGAAACGCTCCGGCTCGCGTGTCAGATGCCAGGCAAACGCAAGCGAGCGTCGCAGCGATGTCGTGAGCCAGGAACCCGGTTCGCCCTGATCCGGGTATGCGTCATCCCACAGGAAGGGCAGCACGAACGCCGGCCATGTGCGCCACAGTGCAAGCGCTGCGATCACCAGCACGCCGGAGATGGTCAACGCAGCCGGAAGCGAACTGCTCGATGCAAGCCACCATGCCGGCACCGCCACCAGGGCGGCAACGAAGGCGGCGTACAACGTGGACAGGATGAAGTATGGCAACCCGCGCCGGACCAGACTTCGCGGCAACGGCGTGTCGAGATCGAAGCCGGTCGCGCGGCAGAACGCCGAAAGGACCAAGCTGTTCGCCAGCAGTATCGCGACGAGTACCGGCGGAGCCGCGACGATCGCGACCAGCGCATAGAGGCCGCCGGCCACGGCAAGCGGCATCGCCAGCTCGCTCGGTACGAATCGGGTTCTGGCTCGTCTTGCCATGCGCCTCTCGCGCAAGCGGCGCGGGTGCCGCGGAGACCCGAGTATATCGGTCGGGCTCGAGTCGCGACCGGGTTCGATCGTCACGCTAGGGACAGCGGCGGCGGCAACTGCAGGTAGAAGCCACGCTCGACAATCGCGGACTTCAGCGTCTCGACGTCCACGCGTGCAAGATGCTGCCGCACCGCCAGATCCAGCTCCATCACATGCGTCAGTGTCCCCATCGCGGCGATGATCTCCGCGGGAAGACGCGAAACATCATCCCGATTCCGCAGGAAAACGTAGGTGTCGGGCTTGCGAGAGCCTTTGTAGACGTGGCATTTCATCGATGCACATGACCGGGCTCGCGCAATCCGGAGCCGTACTCGAAAAGACGAACGCCTTCCCATTTCTGGGAAGGCGTTCCGGATAAGCCCCTGGCGATGACCTACTCTTGCATGGCTTAAGCCACACTACCATCGGCGCAGCTGCGTTTCACTTCCGAGTTCGAGATGGGATCGGGTGGGACCACAGCGCTAATGTCACCAGGGAACTGGTGCGAGTCGCGCAGCGCGCGGACTCGTCATTGGGACTTGGGACGTAATCAAGCGTTTGCTTCCGCTTCTGCCATGCCGTCGCTGAAGCAAGGAGGCAACTTGGAGTTATATGATCAAGCCGCACGGATCATTAGTATCGGTTAGCTCGGCATTACTGCGATACACACCCGACCTATCAACCACGTAGTCTTCATGGTTCCTTCAGGGGGCTTGTGCCCCGGGAGATCTCATCTTGAGGCGCGCTTCCCGCTTAGATGCTTTCAGCGGTTATCGCTTCCGATCGTAGCTACCCGGCAGTGCCACTGGCGTGACAACCGGAACACCAGGGGATCGTCCACTCCGGTCCTCTCGTACTAGGAGCAGCCCCTCTCAAATCTCCAACGCCCACGACAGATAGGGACCGAACTGTCTCACGACGTTCTGAACCCAGCTCGCGTACCACTTTAAATGGCGAACAGCCATACCCTTGGGACCGGCTACAGCCCCAGGATGTGATGAGCCGACATCGAGGTGCCAAACACTGCCGTCGATATGAACTCTTGGGCAGTATCAGCCTGTTATCCCCGGAGTACCTTTTATCCGTTGAGCGATGGCCCTTCCATACAGAACCACCGGATCACTAAGACCTACTTTCGTACCTGCTTGATCCGTCGATCTTGCAGTCAAGCACGCTTATGCCTTTGCACACAGTGCGCGATGTCCGACCGCGCTGAGCGTACCTTCGTGCTCCTCCGTTACTCTTTGGGAGGAGACCGCCCCAGTCAAACTACCCACCATACACGGTCCCCGATCCGGATTACGGATCCAGGTTAGAACGTCAAGCACATCAGGGTGGTATTTCAAGGATGGCTCCATGCAAACTGGCGCCTGCACTTCGTAGCCTCCCACCTATCCTACACAGACGAACTCAACGTTCAGTGTAAAGCTATAGTAAAGGTTCACGGGGTCTTTCCGTCTTGCCGCGGGAACGCTGCATCTTCACAGCGATTTCAATTTCACTGAGTCTCGGGTGGAGACAGCGCCGCTGTCGTTACGCCATTCGTGCAGGTCGGAACTTACCCGACAAGGAATTTCGCTACCTTAGGACCGTTATAGTTACGGCCGCCGTTTACCGGGGCTTCGATCAAGAGCTTCGCCTTGCGGCTGACCCCATCAATTAACCTTCCGGCACCGGGCAGGCGTCACACCCTATACGTCCACTTTCGTGTTTGCAGAGTGCTGTGTTTTTGGTAAACAGTCGCAGCGGCCTGGTCACTGCGGCCCAGAAATGCTCAGCTACGCACGTAGCCACACTTCCGGGCGCACCTTCTCCCGAAGTTACGGTGCTATGTTGCCTAGTTCCTTCACCCGAGTTCTCTCAAGCGCCTTGGGATTCTCACCCTGCCTACCTGTGTCGGATTGCGGTACGGTCTGCACAACCTGAAGCTTAGAGGTTTTTCCTGGAAGCGTGGCATCAGTGACTTCGTCCTGATGGACTCGTCTCGGTGCTCGGTGTAAAGGACCCCGGATTTGCCTAAGGCCCACACCTACCGCCTTTCCCCGGGACAACCAACGCCCGGTACACCTAGCCTTCTCCGTCACCCCATCGCAGTTGTGCGAGGTGCTGGAATATTAACCAGCTTCCCATCGACTACGCGTTTCCGCCTCGCCTTAGGGACCGACTAACCCTGCGCCGATGAACGTTGCGCGAGGAAACCTTGGGCTTTCGGCGAGGGGGCTTTTCACCCCCTTTATCGTTACTCATGTCAGCATTCGCACTTCCGATACCTCCAGCAGACCTTACGATCCACCTTCGCAGGCGTACGGAACGCTCCTCTACCGCTCACACTTGCGTGTGAACCCCGAGCTTCGGTACATGGCTTGAGCCCCGTTAAATCTTCCGCGCGGGCCGACTCGACCAGTGAGCTATTACGCTTTCTTTAAAGGGTGGCTGCTTCTAAGCCAACCTCCTGGCTGTCTATGCCTTCCCACATCGTTTCCCACTTAGCCATGATTTTGGGACCTTAGCTGCAGGTCTGGGTTGTTTCCCTTTTCACGACGGACGTTCGCACCCGCCGTGTGTCTCCCAAGCTTGCACGTGCTGGTATTCGGAGTTTGCCATGGTTTGCTAAGTCGCGATGACCCGCTAGCCATAACAGTGCTCTACCCCCAGCAGTGATACTTGAGGCGCTACCTAAATAGCTTTCGAGGAGAACCAGCTATCTCCGGGTTCGATTAGCTTTTCACTCCTAGCCACACCTCATCCCCTACCTTTGCAACGGGAGTGGGTTCGGGCCTCCAGTGCGTGTTACCGCACCTTCACCCTGGACATGGCTAGATCACCCGGTTTCGGGTCTACGCCTTGCGACTATGCGCCCTATTCAGACTCGGTTTCCCTTCGCCTCCCCTATACGGTTAAGCTTGCCACAAAACGTAAGTCGCTGACCCATTATACAAAAGGTACGCAGTCACCCTTGCGGGCTCCTACTGCTTGTACGCATACGGTTTCAGGTTCTATTTCACTCCCCTCTCCGGGGTTCTTTTCGCCTTTCCCTCACGGTACTGGTTCGCTATCGGTCGGTCAGTAGTATTTAGCCTTGGAGGATGGTCCCCCCATGTTCAGACAGGGTTTCACGTGCCCCGCCCTACTCACTTTCATCGCATGAGCCCTTTCGCATACCGGGCTATCACCGTCTATGGCCGGCCTTTCCAGACCGTTCTGCTAGAACTCGCACGACTTTTGGGCTGATCCCCGTTCGCTCGTCGCTACTAGGGGAATCTCGGTTGATTTCTTTTCCTTCAGGTACTTAGATATTTCAGTTCCCTGAGTTCGCCTCCCAGCCCTATAGATTCAGGCTGGGATACCGCTTGCGCGGTGGGTTTCCCCATTCGGACATTCCCGGATCGATGCTTGTTGCCGGCTCCCCGGGACTTTTCGCAGGCTGCCACGTCCTTCATCGCCTCTGACCGCCAAGGCATCCACCGTATGCGCTTATTCGCTTGACCATATAACTCCAAGTCGCCTCGGAATTACGATCTCGCTTCGCCTACTTGCCTCAACGACACGTATGGTTCGACAGAACCAAAACGCTTGTTTACGTCCCAAGTTGTCAAAGAGCACGACATGCACTGCAACGTCATGCCGTATCAAATCGAAAGTGTGCGATCCAGACGGGCCAAGGATCTTGCGATCGGCCACGGGCTCCCCTATTTCGGACTCCGGCACAGCCGGAAAATGGTGGGTCTGGGAGGACTCGAACCACCGGCCTCACCCTTATCAGGGGTGCGCTCTAACCACCTGAGCTACAGACCCGGTTGCTTTCTGGTGGAGCTGATCGGGATCGAACCGACGACCCCCTGCTTGCAAAGCAGGTGCTCTCCCAGCTGAGCTACAGCCCCTGATGGGGACCTGGCGCGAAACCATTCGCGCTTCTGGATGCAGGTATCTTGTGTGGGCACCTTGGGGTGGTGAAGTCGTTCTCGAAAGGAGGTGATCCAGCCGCACCTTCCGATACGGCTACCTTGTTACGACTTCACCCCAGTCATGAACCACTCCGTGGCAAGCGTCCTCCTTGCGGTTAGACTACCTGCTTCTGGAGCAACCCACTCCCATGGTGTGACGGGCGGTGTGTACAAGGCCCGGGAACGTATTCACCGCGACAATGCTGATTCGCGATTACTAGCGATTCCGACTTCATGGAGTCGAGTTGCAGACTCCAATCCGGACTGAGATTGGCTTTCTGGGATTGGCTCCACCTCGCGGTATCGCAACCCTCTGTACCAACCATTGTAGTACGTGTGTAGCCCTGGCCGTAAGGGCCATGATGACTTGACGTCATCCCCACCTTCCTCCGGTTTGTCACCGGCAGTCTCCTTAGAGTTCCCGACATTACTCGCTGGCAACTAAGGACAAGGGTTGCGCTCGTTGCGGGACTTAACCCAACATCTCACGACACGAGCTGACGACAGCCATGCAGCACCTGTGTTCCGATTCCCGAAGGCACTCCCGCATCTCTGCGGGATTCCGGACATGTCAAGGCCAGGTAAGGTTCTGCGCGTTGCATCGAATTAAACCACATACTCCACCGCTTGTGCGGGCCCCCGTCAATTCCTTTGAGTTTCAGTCTTGCGACCGTACTCCCCAGGCGGCGAACTTAACGCGTTAGCTTCGACACTGAGCACCTAAGTGTGCCCAACATCCAGTTCGCATCGTTTAGGGCGTGGACTACCAGGGTATCTAATCCTGTTTGCTCCCCACGCTTTCGTGCCTCAGCGTCAGTACTGGTCCAGATGGCCGCCTTCGCCACGGGTGTTCCTCCCGATCTCTACGCATTTCACCGCTACACCGGGAATTCCACCATCCTCTACCGTACTCTAGCTTGCCAGTATCCACTGCAATTCCCAGGTTGAGCCCAGGGCTTTCACAACGGACTTAACAAACCGCCTACGCACGCTTTACGCCCAGTAATTCCGAGTAACGCTTGCACCCTTCGTATTACCGCGGCTGCTGGCACGAAGTTAGCCGGTGCTTATTCTTTGGGTACCGTCATCCCTGCCAGGTATTAGCCGACAGGATTTCTTTCCCAACAAAAGGGCTTTACAACCCGAAGGCCTTCTTCACCCACGCGGCATGGCTGGATCAGGCTTGCGCCCATTGTCCAATATTCCCCACTGCTGCCTCCCGTAGGAGTCTGGACCGTGTCTCAGTTCCAGTGTGGCTGATCATCCTCTCAGACCAGCTACGGATCGTCGCCTTGGTGGGCCATTACCCCGCCAACTAGCTAATCCGACATCGGCTCATCTCATCGCGTGAGGCCTTGCGGTCCCCCACTTTCACCTCTCGGTCGTATGCGGTATTAGCGTAAGTTTCCCTACGTTATCCCCCACAACGAGGCAGATTCCGATGTATTCCTCACCCGTCCGCCGCTCGCCACCAGGAGCAAGCTCCCGTGCTGCCGCTCGACTTGCATGTGTTAGGCCTGCCGCCAGCGTTCACTCTGAGCCAGGATCAAACTCTTCAGTTGAAATTGCAGACCTTCGGACCAAGGCCCTCGGGTCAAACTTTCGAGTGTGAACCAAGCATTGTAAAGCTGCTGCTTTGACGTTGCCTGGACGCACTTGGTGTCGATGGACTTTCATCCACCTCAAGGCGCCCACACAAGTTACCTGCGCACACTATCAAAGATCATCTGGCTGCGGTTCCGTTCCGGTTCCGCGCCCCGGGACATTTCGTCCGAGGGAGCCGCATATCTTACATCGAAATTCGTATCCGTCAACACCCTGCGGAACAAATTTTTTGTCGCTCCGCCCCGGCGTCCAGCCGGGCTTCCGGCCGGACCCTGTCGGTCTCGTCGGAAGGGGCGCGCATCTTACATCCGTTTCCGCTGACGTCAACAGGTCGCATGAAACTTTTTCCCGGATCGCGCGCCAACGAGCCAACGCCCGCCGCCCGCGGCGGCAAGACTCCGGCGCGCCGCCGCGCGGCAGCCGCGGTACCGAAACCCTCTTACGCCCGCACGAGCCTCACACGGGCAAACGAACGCTTGCCGACCTGCAACAACAGCTGGTCGCCTTCCGCGAAGACGCGATCGCGGTCCTCGACCACCTCGCCATCGATGCGCAGCGCCCGCTCGCCGAACTTGCGGTTCACTTCGGAGTTGCTCGCGGCAAGTCCGGCTGCAACGAAGAGCGGCGCCAGGCGAACTCCTTCCTCTCCGACCGGCACATCGCGCAGCGGAAGATCGACATCCACGCGCTGCTCCCGCACGAGCGCACTCCATTGCGCCACCGCCTCTTCGGCCGCGGGTGCACCGTGGAATCGTGCGGCCAGTTCGCGCGCAAGCGCGACCTTCGCATCACGCGGATGAAGGCTTCCCTGCGCGACGTCGCGCCGCATGCGCGCGATCTCGGCGGAGGAACGATCCAGGCTCAGCAACTCGTACCAGCGCCACATCAGGTCGTCGCCGATCTTCATCGTCTTGTTGACGATGTCGATTGCGGGCTCGGCGATGCCGATGTAATTGCCGAGCGACTTCGACATCTTGTTGACGCCGTCCAACCCCTCCAGCAGCGGCATGGTCAGCACGACCTGCGGCTTCTGCCCGCTGTGCTCCTGCAGCGCGCGCCCCATCAACAGGTTGAACTTCTGATCGGTGCCGCCCAGCTCGACGTCCGCCTCCAGCGCAACGGAGTCGTAGCCCTGCACCAGTGGATACAGGAATTCGTGTATCGCGATCGGCTGCTGCCCCGCATACCGCTTGGCAAAATCGTCGCGCTCCAGCATGCGCGCGACCGTATGCTGCGCCGCCAGCCGGATCATGTCCGCCGCCGACATGACGCCGAACCACTCCGAATTGAATCGCACCTCCGTGCGCTCGCGATCCAGCACCTTGAACACCTGGTCCGCGTAGGTTTGCGCATTGGCGAGCACGTCCTCTCGCGTCAGCGGCTTGCGGGTCGCATTCTTGCCGGTCGGATCGCCGATCATCCCGGTGAAGTCGCCGATCAGGAAGATCACCCGATGCCCGAGATCCTGAAACTGCCGCATCTTGTTGAGCAGCACCGTGTGGCCGAGATGGAGATCCGGCGCGGTGGGATCGAACCCCGCCTTGACGCGCAGCGGGACGCCGCGCGCCAGCCGCGCCTCCAGGTCTTCCAGCTTGATGATTTCCTCGGCGCCACGACCGATCAGGTCGAGCGCATCCTGCAACTGCGTCATGGTCACTCCGCGGGATAGATCGCGCACATGCGCCGGCGCACCGATTGCATTGCGCCGGTTAATAATTCGTTACGCAAGAATCGCTCGCAAGCCATTGTCACGCTTGGCATTGACGTCTGCTGCAAGCGGCGCTTATGGTACCGCGCTGAAACCCGGACCGCACCCGTGACCGACTCGCAGCACGACCCCAAGTCCCCCCGCCCACGGATGCGCCGCCTCGCGATCCGGCGGTATGCGCAGCGCAGGCATTTCCGTTTCTATTCGCGCTGGTCCGGCTGGACGTTCCTGCAGAACGTCTCCGCGTCGCCGCTTACCTGGCGCGCCGAGCACTGGATCCTGGGCGGCGTGGCGCTCGTGCTGACCGCGATGGTCGGCATCGTGATCCCCACCTTCGCGAAGGCGACCCGTCACGACGCCGGGACGGCCTACACCACGCTTGCCATCGAATTGCCGGCCCTGCCGGAAGGTGAAGAAGCCGATCCCGCCATCGGCGCCTGGGGCGCGGACGGCGAGCCGAACTGGCGCATCGTCCGCGTTCAGGCCGGCCAGACGCTATCCGACATCTTCAAGGCGCAAGGCATCGGCGCCGACGTGCTGCACCGCGTGCTGGATTCGCAGAAGGACGCGAGCGCGCTCCGGTACATCCGCCCCGGGCAGGAATTCGCTTTCGCATTCGATGCGGACGGTGCGCTGACCGCGTTCCGCTTCGATCGCGGCGATGCCGAACGCGTCGTGCTGCGCGCAGAAGGCCGGCAGTTCGTGGAGTCGGTGGAGGACCGCTCGATCGAGCGCCGCACGCACGTGGCACACGGCGTCGTCACCAGTTCGCTGTTCTATGCCGGCGAGCAGGCCGGCCTCAGCGACGCGATCGTGCTCAAGCTCGCCGATGCATTCGGCTACGACATCGACTTCGCGCAGGACCTGCGCGTCGGCGACAGCTTCAGCGTGATTTACGACGACATCTATCGCGAAGGCGAACGCCTGCGCGATGGCGAGATCATCGCCGCGACCTTCATCAACCAGGGCAAGCGCTACACCGCCGTCCGCTACGTCGACGGCGACGGCAAGGTTTCCTACTTCGACGAAAAGGGCCGCCCGCTGCGCAAGTCGTTCCTGCGCACGCCAGTCGAGTTCACGCGGATATCCTCGCTGTTCTCGACCGGCCGCAAGCATCCGATCCTCGGCAAGATGCGCGCACACAAGGGCGTCGACTATGCCGCGCCGACCGGCACGCCGATACGCGCCGCCGGAGACGGCAAGATCGTGTTCCGCGGATGGAAATCCGGTTACGGCAACTTCGTGATGATCCAGCACAACAAGTCCATCACGACGGCATACGGCCACATGTCCCGCTTCGCCGGCATCAAGGTCGGCGATCGGGTGCGACAAGGCCAGACCATCGGCTACGTCGGCAAGACCGGCCTCGCCACCGGCCCGCACCTGCACTACGAGTTCCGCGTCGACGGCAAGCACCGCAACCCGCTCACCGTGACGCTGCCTCCGCCGGAACCACTCCCCGCCAGCCAGCTGGCGGCGTTCCGCAAGGCGACGGCGCCGCTGCTCGCCCGCCTCGAGTACCTCGATTCGCGCAGGCTCGCCCGCGCCGGCGACTGATCGCGTGCTCTACCTCGGGCTCATCTCCGGCACCAGCGCGGATGGCATCGATGTCGCGCTGGCCCGGTTCGAGCCACGTTGCGAGGTCGTCGCGGCGCGTACCGTACCGTGGGATCCCGCGGTACGGGCCCGGCTCGTCGCACTGGGCCAGGGCGCAGACGCGGCGTCCATGGACGAAATCGGCCATCTCGACGTCCGGGTCGCGTTGGCGTTCGCCGATGCCGCGCTTGCGGTGCTTGCGGAAGCACACGTGGCGCCCGACGAGGTACGGGCGATCGGATCGCACGGCCAGACCGTGCGCCACCGTCCCGGCGGCCCGCATCCGTTCACCTGGCAGCTCGGCGACGGCAACGTGATCGCCGAGCGCACCGGCATCGCGACCGTGTCGGACTTCCGGCGTCGCGATGTCGCGGCCGGCGGCCACGGCGCTCCGCTGCTGCCGGCACTGCACGCCGCCCTGCTCCAGACGACCGACGAGGATCGCGCCGTACTCAACCTCGGCGGCATCGCCAACCTCACGCTGCTGCCGAAGCGTGGCGACGTGCGTGGCTTCGATACCGGCCCCGCGAACGCGCTGATGGATGCCTGGTGCGAGCGACACACCGGCCACCCCTACGATGCCGGTGGCGCCTACGCGGCGAGCGGTCGCGTCGACGACGCGCTGCTCCGGCGCCTGTCCAGCGATCCGTGGTTCGCGCTCCCGCCACCCAAGAGCACCGGGCGCGAGCAGTTCCATCTCGCATGGCTCGCATCGCGCGGCGCGCCGTTGCCGGACCATGCGGAGGACGTGCAGGCGACGTTGCTGGAACTGTCCGCCGTCACCATCACCACTGCGCTGGTCGCCACGCAGCCGTCGACGACGCGCCTGATCGCCTGCGGCGGCGGCGTCCACAATCCTCTCCTGCTCGATCGACTTCGCGCGCACCTTCCGGGCATCGAGGTGGAGACGACGGCCGCACACGGGCTGGACCCGGATTTCGTCGAGGCAACCGGTTTCGCCTGGCTCGCGCGCGAGACGCTGGCCGGACGCCCGGGAAACCTTCCGTCGGTCACCGGAGCGCGCGGCCCCCGCGTGCTCGGCGTCATCCACCCCGCCTGACGGCCTTTTTCGTCAAGCGGCGTCCGGCAATCGCCGTCGTGCAAGCACCAGGCACAGCACGAAGGCCGGCACCCCGATCAGCGCCGTGCCGGTGAAGAACAGCGAATACGCCTGCATCAGCGTGTGCGTCTGTTCGAGCGTTTCTACCGCGACGCCCGAGAAGCCCTTGAACACCTTGCCGGGCAGCGCATAGAACGAGCTCAGCAGCGCGTACTGCGTTGCCGTGTAGCCCGCCTGCGTGAGGCTGGACATGTAGCCGATCAGGGCGACGCCGGCGAACCCGCTGCAGAAGTTGTCGATCGCCATGGCGCCGGTGAACACGCCGAGATCGGCGCCGTGCAGCGCCAGGTACGCGAACGCCAGATTCGACGCGGGACCGAGCACTGCACCGGCGAGCAACGTCGACCCGAAACCGAATCGCAGGGCCGAAATGCCCGCGACCGCGACGCCGGCGATAGTCGCAACGAGACCGAACGAGCCGCGCACCATGCCAACCGCATCCTTGGCGATGCCGAGATCGGCATAGAACGGGTTGGCCATCGGTCCGAGCACGAAATCCGGCAGCCGGTACAGGCTGATCGCCGCCAGCATCAGGATGGCCCAGGAGCCGTGCGCGCGGAAGAACGCGACGAACGGCCCGATGACCGCATCGTACACGCCAGCCAGACGGAACGGCGGCGTGGTCCTCGCCGTCTGCGGCAAATCGCGATCGACCGACGATTCGCGCGCCAGCAGCGTCGCCAGAACGCCGGCGCCCATCAGGCACGACATCAGCAGGTAGGACAGCGACCAGCCCGCATGCGCGGCGAGGATGAGGATCAGGGAATCGGTGACCAGCAGCGCGCCGCGGTAACCGAGCGTCGCGGTGGAAGTCAAAAGCCCCTGCTGCTCGTCGCTGTCGGCGATCTCGATGCGCCAGGCATCGACGACGATGTCCTGCGTCGCCGAGGCGAACGCAACCAGCAGCGCGAGTGCGCCGAACACGAGCAGGTGATCGAGACCGAGGCCGAACAGGCGGACGCCGTCGCCGGCCGGCCCGACCAGCGCCATGCCGGCCAGCGCGATGCCGGCCGCGAGCTGGCACAGCAGCATCCAGCCGCGCCGGCGCCCGAGCCAGCGGCCGAACAGCGGCGCATCCAGTCTGTCGACCAGCGGCGCCCACAGGAACTTCAGCGAATACGCGAGGCCGACCCACGACAGGAAGCCGATCGTCGAGAGCTCGATCGCGTTCTCGCGCATCCAGTAGCCGAGCGTGTTGCCGACGAGATAGATCGGAATGCCGGAGCTGAAGCCGAGCAGCAGCATCACCAGCACCTTCGGCTGGCGCAGGTTGCGCAGCACGCCGCGCCAGCCGCGCGGGCGGTCGGCCATGCTCACGCGTAGTCGACCACGTAAGGCGCGTGATCGGAAAAGCGCGGGGTCGGATGGATCGAACAACCCTTCACCCGACGACCGAGGGCGGGCGTGACGAGCTGGTAGTCGATGCGCCAACCGACGTTGTTCGCGCGCGCCGCGCCGCGGTTGCTCCACCACGTGTACTCGACCGCGTCGGGCCTGGCGACGCGGAAACTGTCCAGCCAGCCGTGCGTAGGCTGCGGCGAGCCATCACCGTGCCGGTCCGCGATCAACCCGTTGAGCCAGGCGCGTTCCGGCGGCAGGCAACCCGAATTCTTCTGGTTGGACGTCCAGTTGCGGATGTCGTCCTTCGCGCGAACGATGTTCCAGTCACCGCACAGCACGTAATCGCGCCCGCTCGCAAGCCATTCGTCGAAGATCGGCCGCAGCCACTCCATGACCCTGTACTTGAATGCCTGGCGCTCCTCGCCCGAGGTTCCGGACGGGATGTAGAACGACACCACGCTCAGATTCCCGAAGCGCGCCTCGATGTAGCGCCCCTCGTCGTCGAACGGCGCCCAGCCGAGCGACGTGCGCACCTCGTCCGGCTCGCGCTTCGCGTAGATGGCGACACCGCTGTACCCCTTCTTCGTGATCGCGTCGCGGTAGAAGCAGTGGTGGCCGTCGGGCCGGAACTCCGGATCGGCGAGCTGCGCCTCCTGCGCCTTGGTCTCCTGGATGCAGGTGACATCGGCATCCTGCTCCCGCAGCCACTCGAAGAACCCCTTGCTCGCCGCGGAGCGGATGCCGTTGGCGTTGAAGCTGATGATGCGCATGGGCGAAATGCCGGCCGGAAAGCATCGCAGCGTAGCCGCAAGCCCGGCGCGAGGCCAAGCGGCAGAGATACGCGGTCGTACACCAATCCTTGCAGTTTCCGGGACGCCATTCAGCCGGCCTTGACCCTCGCGGTGCGTCAATGCGCGCCGCAATCACGCATCAAAAGGAGCCCTTCCTTCGTTGTCGATCCTGCGCCTGTACCTGCGCGTGCTCGGACTGCTCGCGCCCGAGCGGAACCTCGCCATCACTCTCGCCGCCGCCAATCTCGCGCTGGCAGGCGTGTTCTTCCTCGAGCCGATGCTGTTCGGCAAGGTCGTCGATGCTTTGTCGGTCGATCATGGCAGCGGCGCGCCGCGGCTGATTGCGCTGTGGGCCGCCGTAGGCCTTGCCGGCATCCTCGCCGGCGTCTGGGTCTCCCTGCACGCCGACCGGCTCGCACACCGCCGCAGACTGGCCGCGATCGCCGCCTTCTTCGAGCATGCCGCCGCGCTGCCGCTGTCGTTCCACGACGGACACCACACCGGTCGCCTCGGTCGCGTCATGAATGCCGGCGTTTCCAACCTGTTCGGGCTCTGGCTCGGTTTCTTCCGCCAGCACCTCGCGACGCTGCTCGCGATCTTCGTGATGGTGCCGCTCGCGCTCTGGATGAACTGGAAACTCGCGCTGCTGATGGTCGGCCTGATGGCGTGTTTCGCCACCTTCAATGCAATCACCGTGCGACGCACGCACAAGGCGCAGGCCGAAGTGGAGCAACTGCACCACCAGATCGCGGCGCGCGCCAGCGACGTGTTCGGCAACGTCGGCGTCGTGCAGAGCTTCACGCGCATCGGCGAGGAGGTCGCCGCGATGCGCGCGCTGATGGCGCGCGTGCTGTCCGCGCAGTACCCGGTGCTCAACGGCTGGGCGATCCTGTCGGTGCTCAACCGCACCGCCAGCACATTGACGGTCGTGGCGATCTTCGCGCTCGGCGCCGGGCTGCACGCGAAAGGCGAGGTCAGCGTCGGCCAGATCGTCAGCTTCGTCGGCTTCTCCATGCTGCTGATCGGACGACTGGAGCAGTTCTCCGCGTTCATCTCCTCCCTGTTCTTCCAGACCCATTCGCTGCAGCACTTCTTCGATGTGCTGGACGAGCCGCCATCGATCGCCGATCGCCTTGATGCGATCGACCCGGGTCGGCTGCGCGGCGAAGTCGCGTTCGAGGACGTCGCGTTCGGCTACGGTGACGATGCGCCTCCCGCGATCGAGGGACTGACGTTCCGCGCCTCGCCAGGCAGCACGATCGCGCTGGTCGGCCCGACCGGTGCCGGCAAGACGACCGCGCTGTCGCTGCTCTACCGCGCCCACGACCCGCAGCGCGGACGCATCACGATCGACGGACGCGACATCCGCGACATCCGCCTCAATGCGCTGCGCCGGAACATCGGCGTGGTGTTCCAGGAGCCGGGCCTGTTCCACCGCTCGATCCTCGACAACCTGCGCATCGCGGCACCGGACGCCGATCCGGGCGAGATCGAAGCCGCCGCGCGCGCAGCGGAGGCGCACGGCTTCATTGCGGACAAGCAGGAAGGGTACGAAACGCTCGTCGCCGAACGCGGCCGCTCGCTTTCGGGCGGCGAGCGCCAGCGTCTCGCGATCGCACGCGCGATGCTCAAGGACGCGCCGATCCTGATCCTCGACGAGGCGACCAGCGCCCTCGACAACGCGACCGAGGCGCGCATCCAGCGCGCGCTGGAGCGGCTGGCGCACGGACGCACCACCTTCGTGATCGCGCACCGTCTGTCGACGGTGAGAAACGCCGACCTGATCCTCGTGCTGGACCACGGCCGGCTGGTCGAGCAGGGTCGCTTCGACGAGCTGGTCGCGCGCGGCGGCCTGTTTGCCGAACTCGCGCAGCAGGGCCGCTTCGCACCGGACGCGCAGGTCGAAGGCGATACCGCGATGGCGCGCGTCGCCTGAGCGGCAGCGCCATCACCGGCAGCGGCTATGATGTCCGTCCCGTTTCCGCGCCCCCTGCCGCCATGCACGACTACCAGCGCCGCTTCCTCGACCTGGCGATCGAGCGCAAGGTGCTCCGCTTCGGCGAGTTCACGCTGAAATCCGGGCGCGTCAGCCCGTACTTCTTCAACGCCGGCCTGTTCGATACCGGCGCCTCGCTGGCCGTGCTCGGTCGAGCCTATGCCGATGCCGCGCAGCGCAGCGGCATCGCTTTCGACATGTTGTTCGGCCCCGCATACAAGGGCATCGTGCTGGCCGCGCTGACCGCCGCCGCGCTGGCCGAGCACCACGGCCGCGATCTGCCATTCGCATACAACCGCAAGGAAGCGAAGGGTCACGGCGAGGGCGGCACACTGGTCGGCGCCCCGCTGGCCGGCCGCGTGCTGATCGTGGACGACGTGATCACGGCCGGAACCGCGATCCGCGAGTCACTGGCGCTGATCCGCGCGGCCGGCGCCACACCGGCCGCCGTGTTGATCGCGCTGGACCGCGAGGAACGGGGAACGGGTGCGCGGTCGGCCACGCAGGAGCTGGCGGCCGAACACGGCATCCCGACGATCGCGATCGCGCGTTTGACCGACCTGCTGGCCTACGCCGGCGATCGGCCGGAGCTGGCGGCGGAACGCGACCGTCTGGCAGCGTACCGCGAACGATACGGGACATGAAACCGGACACGATGCGCCGTGCCGCGGCTCGCCTATACTCCCCTCCCGGAGGTAGGACCATGCTGCGACCGTCTGTTGTGTTCCCCTTGCTGCTGCTGGTCGGCTGCGGCACGGCCGTCGCCGATCACAATCGCTACAAGTGGCGCGACGCGCAGGGCAACCTGCACTACAGCGACTCGCTGCCCGCGGAAGCGGCCCGCATGGGGTACGAAGTCGTCAACTCCCACGGCATCGTCATCAAGCGCGTCGACCGCGCGAAGACGAAAGAGGAGCTGGCCCAGGCCAAGCTGCTCGCCGAGCGCCGGAAGGCCGAACGCGAGGCCGCGGAGATCCAGGCCCGCACCGATGCGCAGCTGCTCGCAGGCTACGCGTCGGAGGCCGATCTCACGCGTTCGCAGCGGCTCAAGACCGAGATGCTCGACCAGCAGATCAACGCCGCCCGCATCAGCCTGCGCAACCAGGAACAGACCCTGGCCGACCTGCTCGGCCGCGCGGCGGAAGTCGAACGCTCCGGACAGGCGCTGCCGCCGGCCAAGGCCGAGGAACTGGCGACGATCCGCAAGCAGGTCGACGAACAGCGGCAGCTGGTGGAGCGGCGCGTGAACGAGCGCGCCTACGCGGAAGAACAGTTCGAGAAGGAGCTCGCGCGCTACCGCGAACTCAAGGCAAAGCAGCAGGCAGCGCGCGACGCCGACGGCTGAGCGCCCGCCGGGCGGCGCCCGTCAGAACGGCAGCCGCAGCCCCGGATCCAGCGCGCGCAACTGCGTGCGGAAGTCGTCCTGGATGCGCTGGAGGGCCTGTTCGCTGTCGGCATCGAAACGCAGCACCAGCACCGGCGTCGTGTTCGACGCACGCACCAGTCCCCACCCGTCCGGCCAGTCGGCGCGCACGCCGTCGATGGTCGTGAGACGCGCGCCTTCGAATTTCGCATGTTCGCGGAACTGCTCGATGAAGCGATAGTGCTCGCCTTCCGCCATCTGGATCTTCAGCTCCGGCGTCGACACGCCCTTTGGCAGCGTCGCGAAGATCTGCGCCGGCGTGCGCTCTTCCGGATCGGCCGCGAGAATCTCCAGCAGCCGTGCGGCTGCGTAGATGCCGTCGTCGAACCCGTACCAGCGCTCGCCGAAGAAGAAGTGGCCGCTCATCTCGCCGGCCAGCGCGGCGTCGGTCTCGCGCATCTTCGCCTTGATCAGCGAATGGCCCGTGCGCCACATCAACGGGCTGCCGCCGTGCTGCAGGATCAACGGTTGCAGATGCCCGGTACACTTGACGTCGTAGATGATCGTCGCGCCCGGATTGCGCGTGAGGATGTCCATCGCGAACAGCATCAGCAGGCGATCCGGGAAGATCACCTCGCCCTCCGGCGTCACCACGCCGAGGCGGTCGCCGTCGCCGTCGAACGCAAGGCCGAGATCCGCGCCGGTGCTCTTCACCGACACGATCAGGTCCTGCAGGTTGTGCAGGTCGGACGGGTCGGGATGATGGTTGGGGAAGGTGCCGTCGACGTCGCAGTAGAGCGGAATCACCTCGCAGCCGATCCCTTCCAGCACCTCCGGGGCGATCGCGCCCGGGATGCCGTTGCCGCAGTCGACCACGACCTTCAGCGGCCGCTCGACCTGGATGTCGTCGGTGATGCGGGCGACGTAATCGCCACCGATGTCCATCGTCTGCAGGCCGCCCATGCCGTCGACGAAGCGACCTGCCGCGATGCGCTCGTACAGGTCCTGGATCGCTCCCTCCGACAGCGTCTCGCCGCCGAGCACGATCTTGAACCCGTTGTAGTCCGGCGGGTTGTGGCTCCCGGTCACCGAGATTCCGGAGCCGGTGCGCAGGTGGTAGCCGGCGAAGTAGGTGACCGGAGTCGGCGCGGCGCCGATGTCGATCACGTCCATGCCGGTCGAGCGCAGGCCGGCGATCAACGCCTGCACCAGTTCGGGGCCCGACAGGCGGCCGTCCCGTCCGACCACGATCTCGTGCAGGCCGCGATCGCGCGCCTCGCTGCCGATCGCGCGGCCGATCATGCGCGCGACGCCGCTGGTCAGCGTCTTCCCGACCACGCCGCGGATGTCGTAGGCGCGGAAGATCGAGCGGTCCACGGCGACGCTTTCCTCCGTCGCCACCGGCTTCACCGCCGGTGCCGCCGCCGGCGCGGCCTTCTTCTGCGCGGCCGCATCTGCCTGCTCCTGGCGCAATGCCTCCGCCAGCGTCATCTCCGGCTCGCCCGACTTCGGCGTGCGCTGCAGCCGCTCGATCGCGCCCTGCATGCCGACCTTGCGCACCCACAGCGCCGACAGGCCGCCGAGCAGGCTGACGATGGCGAGCAGCGTCAGCACCAGCGGACCGTACGACCCGACCACGAAGTATTCGGGCGACGCCTTGCCGATGCGCAGGTTGGAGCCGGGAATCGGCACGCCGGAATCGCCGACCGATGCGCCGCCCGTGCTGCCGACACTGGCCAGCGTCACGTCGCCGCGGCCATCGCCCTGGCGCAGGTCCAGACGCGCATCGTCCACATCGTGCGACGCGAACCGCTCGAGCAGCGGCTCGATCGGCAGCTCCACCACGGTGTACGCGGCCACCTGCCCGTCCACTCGCACCGGCATCGCGAGCAGCAGGCGCCGCTCCTTGCTTTCAACCGTGCGCGTCTCGACCAGCGGCTCGTCCGGCCGGACCTTCGCGAGCATCAGCGCGGCCGCGCGCGAGTAACCGATTGCGCGCAGATCGCCGGCCAGCACCTCGTCGAGGTCGGGACTGAAGAAGTTGACCTCGATCGCGTCCGGGAGCGCGGCTTGCATCGCCACGGCGGCGACATGCCGCCCGTCCTCGCCCAGTCGCAGGGCCTGCTGCACATCGGGGCGGGCCGCAGCCTCCTGCACGCGCGCGACCGCCTGCCGGAGGTCCGCACCGATCTCGGTGACCAGCTGCGCGCGGATCTGCTCGGCCTCCTGGCTGCCCGCGTCCAGCCGGTGGACGAGCCAAGCCTGCCAGGCGAAGAACGCGGCCA
>Ga0207415_1000742_pt1 | contig 20088 bp, 18 predicted proteins | sample Passage237A_FD_187369 | JGI IMG/M metagenome (GOLD analysis project Ga0207415, IMG submission 187369) | Cellulose adapted compost microbial communities from Newby Island Compost Facility, Milpitas, CA, USA - Passage2 37A (SPAdes) (version 3) ...
CTGAATAGGGCCCTAGCGGCGCGGTAGCGGCGGCGCTAGGTGCGCTAGCGGCGCGCACCACCCGGTTGCGGTACTTGAGTGTCGCGAAACGGCCGTTTCGCGACACTCAGATACCGCAACAAGGAGTGGGTGGAAGTTTCCGGAAACGTGGGGAACTGTTGGCGGCAGATGCGCGTTGGGATGGATGTACGTACCTGCCAGGCGTACATGCATTGTTTTCTCCTTTGAGGTGAGGGCCCCGGCTAAGCAGCCGGGGCCCTCATCGCATTCAAGGGAGAGTTGCGGCTCAGCGCGACGCCGGGCTCGCCTCCGCAGTGCGGGCAGGGTCTCGCTCCACGACGTCGCCCAGGGCCTCGTCGATGCGGGCCATGAGCTCTGCGGGGATCTCCACGCCAGAGGCCTTGGCATTCTCGACGACCTGCTCCGGGCGCGACGCTCCGATGATTGCGGCGGCCACATTGTCGTTCTGCAGCACCCACGCCACCGCGAGCTGGGCAAGGGACAGGCCGAGTTCATCGGCAATGGGCTGCAGGTTCTGCACGCGGGTGAGCACGTCGTCGTTGAGGAAGCGCTTGATCATGTTCGCGCCGCCCTTCTCGTCCGTCGCTCGCGAGCCCTCCGGCAGGGGAGCGCCCGGCTTGTACTTGCCCGTCAGGACTCCCTGCGCGATGGGCGACCACACGATCTGGCTGAGGCCCTCTTCCTTGGACGTGGGAACGACCTCAGCCTCGATGACGCGCCACAGCATCGAGTACTGCGGCTGATTCGAGACGAAGGGGATCTTCAGCTCGCGAGCGAGCTTGGCTCCCGCAGCGATCTGCTCCGCGGTCCACTCGCTGACGCCGATGTACAGCGCCTTTCCCTGGTGCACGATGTCCGCGAACGCGCTCATCGTCTCCTCGAGAGGGGTCGAGTGGTCATAGCGATGTGCCTGGTACAGGTCCACATAGTCCGTCTGAAGGCGCTCGAGCGAGCCCTCGATGGAGCGCATAATGTGCTTGCGGGACAGTCCGCCGTCGTTCGCACCGCGCGGACCCACGGGCCAATAGAGCTTCGTGAAGATCTCAAGGCTGTCGCGGCGCTCACCCTTGAGGATGTCGCCAAGCACCACCTCTGCAGCCGTGTTGGCGTAGGCGTCTGCGGTGTCGAAAGACGTGATGCCCACGTCGAGCGCCGCCTTCACACAAGCGGCGGCCTGCTCGTTCTCCACCTGCGATGCGTGGGTGAGCCAGTTGCCGTAGGTGATCTCCGTGATCTTGAGGCCGGAGTTGCCCAGATAGCGATAGTTGACCATGCCCCAAGGCTAACCGCTTGGTAACCAAACCGCCTCAGGTGCGCCAGCGTCGGACCGCTCCGCACGGACGATGGGACAGAAGTGACAGATGGGACGCGAAATGGCCGTCCCGGCGCCTCACCAGCCCCACGGTTCACATCGTCCGTGCGGAGCGTTCGTGCCGAGCGTTCCCGCGAAGCGGCTCCCGGGCCGGTCGGGGCTCGTCAGACCGGGTACTCGCCGCGGCGATTCTTGGGGCGCGGGGTGCGGAAGCGGCGCAGGTTGAGCGCTCGCGACATCGTGTAGAACGTGAAGCCGCGCGGCACCTTCTTCTCACCGAACTTCTCAATCAGTGCCTTCTTGAGGCGGCGGATCGTGAGGAACGTCTCGATGCCAGCCATGATGACGATCGCGTAGAAGCCGAGGATCAGAATCGCGCCTGACGTGCCGGACTTGAACGGCGGCAGCAGCGTCAGCACCACAAACACGAGCGCGATCGGCAGCAGGAACTCGCCAATGGAGGTGCGCGCGTCGATGTAGTCGCGAATGAAGCGCTTCTCGGGACCGCGGTGCTCGATCGGCATGTTCCTTTCGTCGCCGGTGCGCAGCGCCTGGTATTCGGCCTCACGGCGGGCGCGGTCGCGCGCGCGTCGCTCCTTCGCGTCGCTCTTCACATCGAGCACAAGCCCACGCTTGCGTTCGGCCTCGCGGTCCTTGCGCTTGGGCGTGGGAACGCCCTTCTTGCCCGACGCTGTGGGCGCCTGCTCCGGCTCGGCAGGGACAGGGGTGGGTTCAGTCTTGCGGGCCATGGCTACTTTCGGTTCAGTCCTTCGCCGGGTTCACGGCAGGGAGGGAGAGCATGCGGTCGAGGGCGATCTTGGCCTGTCGTTCCGTCTCGGGATCGACGACGATGCGGTTGGGCACCTCGCCGGCGACGAGCGACTCGAGCGCCCACACCAGGTGCGGCAGGTCGATGCGGTTCATCGTCGAGCAGAAGCACACGGTGTCTTCGAGGAAGTGGACGGGCTTGTCGGGGTGTGCGTTGGCGAGGCGGCGCACGAGGTTGAGCTCCGTGCCGATGCCCCACTGGGTGCCCGGCTCGGCGGCCTCAATGGTCTTGATGATGTACTCGGTCGATCCCACGTAGTCGGCGGCCTCAACGACGTCGTACGCGCACTCGGGGTGAACGATGATGTTGATTCCCGGCACGCGCTCACGCAGGGCGTCGACATTCTCCTTGCGGAAGCGGCCGTGCACGGAGCAGTGGCCCTTCCACAGGATCACGCGAGCGGCGGCGAGCTGCTCGGGAGTGTTGCCGCCAAGCGGCTTGCGGGGATCCCACAGCACGCAGTCGTCGAGGCTGAGTCCCAGCTGGCGAACCGCGGTGTTGCGGCCCAGGTGCTGGTCGGGCAGGAACAGCACCTTGCCGTCGCTGTGGAGCCCGCCCACCTGGTCAAAGGCCCAGCGCAGCGCGACCTCCGCATTCGAGGACGTGCACACGGCGCCGCCATTGCGGCCGCAGAACGCCTTGATGGCGGCCGTGGAGTTCATGTACGTGACGGGAATGGTCTTTGCGGCGACGCCTGCCTCCTCGAGCTGCGCCCACGCGTCGTCGACCTGGTTGATGTTCGCCATGTCCGCCATGGAGCAGCCGGCCGCCATGTCGGGCAGGATCACCTGCTGGGCATCCGAGGTGAGGATGTCGGCGCTCTCCGCCATGAAGTGCACGCCACAGAAGACGATGAACTCGGCCTCCGGTCGCGCCGCGGCATCGCGAGCGAGCTTGAAGGAGTCACCGGTGACATCAGCGAACTGGATGACCTCGTCACGCTGGTAGTGGTGCCCAAGGATGAACACACGGTCGCCGAGCGCGGCCTTCGCGGCACGCGCGCGCTCGACAAGATCCGGGTCCGACGCCGCCGGCAGTCCGCCAGGGCAGTCGACACCGCGCTCCGAGAGCGGGTCGCGGCGAGTGCCGAGCAGGAGCAGTGCGGGTGACGACCCAGGTTCCACGAACGTCTGCGTCATAGAGACATTGTCTCACGCCAGGCACGGCACACTTAAGTCCATGCGCGCAGTCATGGGCATCGACCGCTGGCCCGGAGTCGACTCCTTCCGTGACGTCGCGCGCATTTCCGCGAGCGCGTGGGGTGAAGCCTCTGACTCGACGCTTGAAGTCTTCGTCGTCGGCGATGGCGGCCCACGCACCGCCGACGCCTTCGGTGCTGACCGCATGAGCGTGGGAGGAGCCCTCGCCACGCCCACCTCTGCAGGTCTGCTGCTGAGCCCCAAGGGAGGCGAGACGCGGTGGAACCCTCAGGACCTCGCGACCGCGCTGCTTGGCCTCGCCGCTTCGGGCGATGTCCAGGGTGCAGTCATCATCCCGCTTGGCGACGCGACCCCGGCAGGCGACGCGGTCGACGTGTGGGGGCCTGTCCCCGCGGCCACCCAGCGAGCGCTCGCGAAGCTTCCCATGCGCGTCCTTGTCACCTCGGAGCGGCCCCTCCTGGGTTTCAACGGCATGAGCGCGTCGCTGCGCTCCGGCAGGGAGTCCGACGCTGCACTCGCCGTCGCGGCCCAGCAGCAGGAGGAGCGGTGGCGGGGGATTGCGGCCACGGGTGACGCGATCGGCTCCAAGGGGACACTCCTGGGACCCAATCGCCTGTCGGATGCGCCCGGGTCGGGCGCCGCGGGAGGACTCGCGTACTGCCTTGCCGCGCTCGGCGGGACCCTGACCAGAGCGTCGGACTATCTCGCGGACACCGTGGGCCTTTCCGACGCGGTGGCCGGCGCCGACGTCGTGATCTCCGTTGGCGGGCCGCTCACCCCGGTGACGATGGACAACGGCCTCGCGACCACCGCGGCTCGCCTTGCCGCTCGCCACGCGCTGCCTGCCGTCGCGATCACCACTGAACTGAGCGTCGGGCGGCGAGATGTGATGGCCGCAGGGCTGAGCGGAACCCACGAGGGCGAGCCAGGTTCGGACGGGCTCGCGGACGTGGTGCGGCGCGTGGCGCAGACCTGGGCGCCGCGACGCGATGCGTGACTTACGCAACGCGATGTAGGGAATATCGGGGGCGCGTCGTACGCTGGTACTCACGGACGCGACAGAAGGGAGCCGCCCATGACAGACACTGCTATCGAAACCAAGGCCCACGGGGTAGTCATCACTGACGCCGCCGCGGCCAAGGTGAAGAGCCTGCTCGAGCAGGAGGGCCGCGACGACCTTCGACTGCGACTCGCAGTGCAGCCGGGAGGCTGCTCCGGTCTCATCTACCAGCTGTACTTCGACGAGCGCACCCTGGATGGGGACGCGATCCGCGACTTCGACGGTGTTGAGGTTGTTGTCGACAAGATGTCCGTCCCGTACCTCGACGGCGCAACGATCGACTTCGCGGACACGATCGAGAAGCAGGGCTTCACGATCGACAATCCCAACGCGTCCAGCTCGTGCGCGTGCGGCGACTCGTTCAGCTAAAGAGTTCTCTTCATCGCAGACGGACGGTGAGGGCGAAAGCCCCGCCGTCCGTTTCTGTTTCTCCGACGAACTCGTTGCCGGTCATGCGGGCCCAGGCGGGCACATCGACGCGAGCGGCTGCGTCCGTGCACTCCACTGTCAGCTCATCGCCCGTGCGCGCGTCAACGGCAGCCTTCGCGAGTTCGATGATGGGCAGCGGGCACAGCATCCCGCGAGCGTCGATTGTGATCTCAGTCAATGGGGGGCGCTCCCGCCTGTTGTCGCAGGTCCTCGATCGCGCTCGTGACCGCTGCCAGGAAACGCTCGATGTCGTCGCTCGTGATGCCGGGATGCAGAGCGAGGCGCACATTGCCGTGCGTCAGCGAGCCGACGGCGCCGAGCACTCGCGAGGGCTCGAGAGTGCTCGTGGTGCACGCCGAGCCTGAACCGACAGCAAAGCCCTCCTGGTCGAGCCGGCTGAGCAGCGCCTCGCCGCCCACGTAGAGGCACGAGAACGTCACGACGTGCGGGAGTCGGCTCTCCGGGTCTCCCACCACATCGACCCCTGGAACCGCCGCCATGCGCTCGCGAACCCTGTCGATGAGCTCGGCCTGGCGCGTCGCCTCCGCGTTCGCATTCTCGAGCCGCTCCTGCAGCGCGACGGCCGCGGCAAGGGCAAGCGGCACACTCACCCCACCGGGCGCCCAGTCATCGCCTTCGGGCCACGCCGGCAGCCAGCGTGTGTGGGGACGTAGCGCGATCACACCAATGCCCGACGGCCCGCCCCAGTCCGCAGGATTCATCGCCAAGGCGTCCCACGCCTCGGGGGCGGCGATGTGTCCGATGGAACTGGTGGCGTCGACGATGAGCGGCACTCCGCGCTGGGACGTCACCGCGTGGACCGCGACGAGGTCCTGCACCGTGCCAAGTTCGTGGTTCGCGTGCTGGATGGCCGCGATCGCCACGCCAGGATCGATGAGTTCCTGTGCAAGCGCGTCAAGGTTCACGTGGCCGAGGCTGTCGACAGGCACCTCGCGTGGGGGAGCGCCAGCAATGAACGATGCGGCGTGGATGACAGCGTCGCGCTCGATCGCGCTCACGACGACGTCCGACCGGCCCCTGCGCGCCGTCCAGATGCCCGCGACGAGCCTCTCGATCGCCGCCACCCCCGACGGCACGAAGTGAATGTCCTCAGCCCTGGCGCCCACAGCGTCGGCGATTGCCTGTCGAGAACCCTCGAGCAGCGACCGGGCGCGCCGCGACTCGGTGCTGAGGCGGTCCGGATCCGCCCAACCCTCCGCGAAACCCGCGTTGAGCGCGTCGATGGTGCGCGGGGACAGGGGAGCAGACCCGCCAGAGTCCAAATACGTGCGGGGTGCTGACATGGCATCACGGTATCGCGCGATACACTGGCCGGGTGTCCAACAGCCCTCGTTCGCGCGCACCCAAAATCGCCCTCGCGAGTACCGGTGCGGCTCTTCTCGTTGCCCTATTAGCAGGTTGTTCAACCGGCATTGAGAACGGCGCACTGCCGTCGACGCCGGAGATCACCAACCAGACCGGTCGAATCATCGCCCTCTGGAACGGATCGTGGATCGCCGCGCTCGGCGTCGGCCTCGTCACGTGGGGCCTGATCCTGTGGTGTGTCGCGGTCTACCGCAAGCGCAAGGACGACAGCAAGCTGCCGCCCCAGACGCGCGCGCACCTGCCCCTTGAGCTCATGTACACGGCGCTGCCGCTGATCATGATCGCGGTGCTGTTCCGCTTCACTGCCACGGACATCGCGGAGATCAAGGACACCTCTGCCACGCCGGATTACACGATTGAGATCATCGGCAAGCAGTGGAGCTGGGACTTCAACTACACGGACGACGACACGCACCTCGCGGGCGTCCAGGCGCAGCTCACCGGTGAGGAGGGCGTCGAGGAGACCCTTCCGACGCTGTACCTGCCCGTCGACAAGCGCATCGAGTTCCACATCATGTCCCGCGACGTGATCCACTCGTTCTGGATCCCCGCGTTCCTCTACAAGGAGGACGCCGTCCCGGGCCGCACGAACGTGTTCCAGGTGATCCCCACCAAGGAGGGGTTCTACAAGGGCAAGTGCGCTGAGCTCTGTGGCGAGTACCACGCCTCGATGCTCTTCAACGTCAAGGTTGTCTCACAGGAGGAGTACGACGCTCACATGGAGTGGCTCCGAGCAAACGGCGGCGATGGCCAGCTTGGCATCGAGTACAGCCGTGACCAGGTGGTCAAGATCACGCAGGACCAGGCAGCGGAGGAGAACCACTGATGGCTACCGTTGCATATGAGGCCGACGCTGCTGGCATCGAGGCTCCCGCCGTTCCGGTGGCGCCTCGCAAGGCCGGCTCGCTCGTCGTCAACTGGATCACGTCGACTGACCACAAGGTCATCGGCAAGCTGTACCTGATCACCTCGTTCTTCTTCTTCATCGTGGGCGGTCTGCTCGCGCTGCTCATCCGTGCGGAGCTCTTCGAGCCCGGCATGCAGGTGGTGCAGTCAGCGGAGCAGTACAACCAGCTGTTCACGATGCACGGCACGATCATGCTGCTGCTGTTCGCGACGCCGCTGTTCGCGGGCTTCGCGAACATCATCGGCCCTCTGCAGATCGGCGCCCCTGACGTCGCGTTCCCGCGACTGAACATGCTCGCGTACTGGCTGTACCTCTTCGGTGGCCTCATCGCGATGGCCGGCTTCTTCACGCCGCAGGGCGCCGCTTCGTTCGGCTGGTTTGCGTACGCGCCGCTGTCGAACTCGATCTACTCGCCGTCGCTTGGCGGTGACCTGTGGGTCTTCGGCCTCGCACTCGGTGGCTTCGGAACGATTCTGGGTGCCGTCAACTTCATCACCACGATCGTCACGATGCGCGCCCCCGGAATGACCATGTTCCGCATGCCGATCTTCTCGTGGAACATCCTCGTGACGTCGATGCTCGTGCTGATCGCGTTCCCGCCTCTCGCGGCTGCGCTGCTCGCGCTGGGCTCCGACCGTCAGCTCCACTCGCAGGTGTTCAACCCGGACAACGGTGGTGCCATCCTGTGGCAGCACCTGTTCTGGTTCTTCGGCCACCCCGAGGTGTACATCATCGCGCTGCCATTCTTCGGCATCGTCACTGAGATCATCCCGGTGTTCTCGCGCAAGCCGCTGTTCGGGTACACGGGCATGGTGTACGCGACCATCGCGATCGCCGCGCTGTCCGTGACCGTGTGGGCGCACCACATGTACGTGACCGGTGCCGTGCTGCTGACGTTCTTCGCCTTCATGACGATGCTCATCGCGGTGCCGACGGGTGTGAAGTTCTTCAACTGGATCGGCACAATGTGGCGAGGAAAGCTCACCTTTGAGACGCCGATGCTGTGGTCGGTCGGCTTCCTCGTGACGTTCCTCTTCGGTGGTCTGACCGGCATCATCCTGTCGTCCCCGCCGCTGGACTTCCAGCTGTCCGACTCGTACTTCGTGGTGGCGCATTTCCACTACGTGGTGTTCGGCACCGTGGTGTTCGCGATGTTCGCCGGCTTCTACTTCTGGTGGCCCAAGTTCACCGGTCGCATGCTCAACGAGCGCTTGGGCAAGATCCACTTCTGGATGCTGTTCTTCGGCTTCCACATCACGTTCCTGATCCAGCACTGGCTGGGTGTCGATGGCATGGCGCGCCGCTACGTCGACTACATGCCTGAGGACGGCTTCACGTTCATGAACCAGATCTCTACGGCCGGTTCTGTGCTGCTGGCGCTGTCTACGCTGCCGTTCCTGTGGAACGTGTACATCACGCAGCGCAAGGCTCCCCAGGTGCTCGCTGACGACCCGTGGGGCTTCGGCAACTCGCTCGAGTGGGCAACCTCAAGCCCGCCGCCGCGCCACAACTTCACATCGATCCCGCGCATCCGCTCCGAGCGTCCCGCGTTTGACCTGCATCACCCGGAGGCGGCGGCGATCGACCACGCACACAGCGCCAACGACCCGATGGTCGACGACGCAGAAGTTGAGACGGATGACTCCGCTGAGGACTCCGCCAAGGACAAGGGAGAGTAGGCCATGAATCGCGAAGCGAACGTCTTCTACCTTCCCTCGTTCTTCTTCTTCATTGCCGCCATCGTCTACGGCTCGCTGACGGGCTGGGGCGAGTGGGTCGGCATCGTCTGCATCGCTCTGACCGGTGGCATGTTCATCATGGTCGGCGTGTACTTCAAGATGCTCGCCAAGCGTCACGGTGAGCGTCCTGAGGACCGCAACGACGCAGAGATCTCCGAGCTCGCAGGCGAGCAGGGTGTCTTCGCCCCGTGGTCCTGGTGGCCGCTCGTCCTCGCAGGTGCTGCCGCCCTCGGCTTCGCCGCGCTGGCGATCGACTGGTGGCTCATGGCACCTGCGGCCGTGGCCGGCGTCGTCGGCCTCGTGGGCTGGGTCTTCGAGTTCTCTCGCGGCCAGCACGCTCACTGAGCGCACACAGCTCCAGCCGCCCGGCTCTCCATTACGGAGGCCGGGCGGTTTGCTGTGTACGGAAGGCGAGCCAGCGTCGGGCAGGAGAGAACCAGCCCAAACCCCAAGGCGCCTCCTGGAACGCTCCGCACGGACGCTGTGACTCCTGTGAAGGCTGTGACACGCAACCTGCCGTCCGACGGTCACATTCGCATCATGTGTCCCAACGCCCGTGCGGAGCGTTCCGCTGGGCACAGGCGGGGTGTCAGGTGCCTGGAGCACGCGAAAAGGCCCCCAGCACTCGCTGAGGGCCCTTTCAGAGCTTGGTGTGGTGCGACCTAGAGGTTCACGTGCTCCATCGAGACGGCGTTCGCGAAGCGCTCCTGGACGTTCGCCCAGTTCACGACGTTCCACCAGGCCTTGACGTAGTCGGCCTTGACGTTCTTGTACTGCAGGTAGAACGCGTGCTCCCACATGTCGAGCGTGAGCAGCGGCACCAGACCGATCGGCACATTGCCCTGCTGGTCGTACAGCTGGACGATGAGCAGCTTCTTGGCGATGGTGTCCCACGCAAGGATCGACCAGCCGGATCCGAAGATCGTCATGGCGTTGTTGGTGAAGTGCGCCTGGAACTTGTCGAACGAGCCGAAGTCGTCGTCGATCGCGGCAGCGAGTTCACCGGTGGGCTTGTCGCCGCCCTCGGGGGAGAGGTTGGTCCAGAAGATCGAGTGGTTGGTGTGGCCACCGAGGTTGAACGCGAGGGCGCGCTCAATGCCGGCGACGGCGCCGAAGTTGCCCGTCTCGCGAGCCTCCGCAAGCTGCTCGAGCGCCGTGTTCGCGCCAGCGACATACGCGGCGTGGTGCTTGGAGTGGTGCAGCTCCATGATCTGGCCGGCGATGTGCGGGTCGAGCGCACCGTAGTCGTAGGCAAGATCGGGCAGGCTGTAAACGGCCATGCTTTCCTCCATCGTCGTGCCCAGGCGGCGCCCAGGCGATTACCGGGAACTCTTCGAGCCTAACGAATCGCCAGGCCCTTTGTAGGCGACAACCTCGCCACAGCGTCCGGCATTCCGCCCGACGCTCCACTCACCTATACCCGAAAGCCCTGGTGGGCAATCGGATCAGTGGTGAGCGTGCTTGGCCTCTTCGTACTCAGCAGGGGTGACAGGCTTGACGCGCTGCTCGTAGTAGAAGTGCGACAGGCGCTTCTTGAAGCGGTCCCACTTGTATCCCTTGCGGCGCACGCCACGGTCGTTGAACTCGGGCTCGATCTCGATGGGTGCGATGTCGTCGTGCTGGACGCGCAGCCACACCTCCTGATCCGTGAGCGGCTCGTGGACCTCGATGTACTCACCGTGCTCGTAGCGCACGATGCGACCGGTCTCGTGGCCGTGCAGGACCAGCTCCCTGTCCTTGCGCTGCAGGCCGAGGCAGATGCGGCGCGTGATGACGAAGCCCAGAATCGGCAGCGCGAAGATGCCGATGCGGTTGAACAGCGTGATGTCGTTGAGGGACAGGTGGAACAGGTTCGCAATGATGTCGTTCGAACCCTCGATTACGAGGACCACGTAGAACAGGATCAGCGCGACGCCGAGGCCCGTGCGGACGGGCACGTTGCGCGGACGGTCAAGCACGTGGCGCTCGCCGCGGTCACCGGTGGCCCATGCCTCGAACCACGGGTACAGCGCGAGGAACGTGAAGAACAGTCCGGGGATGATCACCGCAGGAACGAGGATGTTCCACGACCACGTGAAGCCCCACAGCTCCCACTCACTGGGCACACCGCCCAGCCAGCCTGGCATCAGGCGCAGCGCGCCGTCGACAAACAGGATGTACCAGTCGGGCTGGGTGCCTGCGGAGACGGGGGAGGGGTCGTACGGGCCGTAGTTCCACACGGGGTTGATGGTGAACAGACCAGCAACGATCGCGATGATGCCAAACACCACGAAGAAGAAGCCACCGGCCTTGGCCGTGTACACGGGGAACAGGGGCAGGCCCACCACATTGCGGTGCGAACGGCCGCCGCCCGGGTACTGGGTGTGCTTCTGCAGGAACACCAGGAACAGGTGCACGGCGATGAGGCCAAGGATGAGGCCCGGCACCAGCAGGATGTGCGCGGTGAACATGCGAGGAATAAGCACTTCGCCGGGGAACTCCCCGCCGAACAGCCAGTACGAGATGTACGTGCCGATGATCGGGATGCCCTTGACGACACCGTCGATGATGCGCAGGCCGTTGCCCGAGAGCACGTCGTCGGGAAGCGAGTAGCCGGTGAAGCCGGCAGCGAGCGACAGGATCATCAGGGTGAACCCGACGAGCCAGTTGATCTCGCGCGGCTTGCGGAACGCGCCGGTGAAGAACACGCGAGCCATGTGCGTGACGATCGCCGCGGTGAACAGCAGCGCCGCCCAGTGGTGCATCTGGCGCACGAGGAGGCCACCTGGAACCTCGAAGCTGGTGCGAAGCGTGGACGCGAATGCCTCTGACATCTCGACGCCGTGCATCGTGGCGAACTCGCCCTCGTAGGTGACGAGCGTCATGGACGGCACAAAGAAGGCCGTCAGGAAGATGCCCGTGAGCAGCAGCACGATGAACGAGTACAGCGCGATCTCGCCGAGCATGAACGACCAGTGGTCGGGGAACAGCTTGCGGGCGAGGAACTTGACGAACGAACCGACAGAGGTGCGCTCGTCGACCCAGTTGGCGGTGCCGGAGGCAGCCTTATTGATCTTGGTTCCCATTAGTGGCTCCCCTCAGTCTCAGCAGGGGCTTCCGTGGCGTCGCCGCCCTTCAGGCGGTCCCAATACGAGGGGCCGACCGGCTCGAGGAAGTCGCTCTTGGCAACGATGTAGCCCTCGTCGTCAACGGTGATGGGCAGCTGCGGGAGCGGACGCTTGGCAGGACCGAAGACCACCTTGCAGCCGTCCGCCACGTCGAACGTCGACTGGTGGCAGGGGCACAGCAGGTGGTGGGTCTGCTGCTCGTACAGAGCAACGGGGCAGCCTACGTGGGTGCAGATCTTCGAGTACGCGACGATGCCGTCGAAGGACCAGTCCTCGCGACCCGGCTGGATCTTCAGATCGCGGGGGTCGAGGCGGATGAGCAGGACGACGGCCTTCGCCTTCTCCTCGATCTTGTGGTGCTCGAGCTCGTTGAGTCCCTCAGGGATCACGTGGAAGACCGAGCCCAGGGTGACATCGGCGGCCTTGATGGGGGTGCCGTCGGGGTCGCGAGCAAGGCGCACGCCCTTGGCCCACATGGTGTGGCGCAGGTTGGACACCTTCCAGTCGCCGCCCATGTTCGCGATCTGAGGCACCAGCACGGCGAGGGGAGCGAGGAGGACGGCCGTCACGAGGGAACCCTTGAGCAGCGTGCGGCGGCTCGTGGTCAGGCCCGAGTCCTCAGCGCCGTCCTTGAGGTTCTGAATGGCGCCGGCGCGGCCCTCTTCGGAGCTGCGCAGCTCGTGGCGCTCCTCGACCATCTCGTGGTCGCGCATGAGCGTGCGGGCCCAGTGGATGGCGCCAAGACCGATTCCCAGCATCGCGAAGCCGATGCCGATGCCGAGCGCGATGTTCATCGTGCGAATCGACGCGATCTCCTGGCTGTCGTCGAGCACGAAGTACGCGACAACTGCAGCGATGGTGCCGAGGATCGACAGGCCGAACAGGGCGGCCGTTTGACGCTCGGCCTTGTTCGCGGCCTTGGGGTCGGTGTCGGAGCGGCGGGGACGGTGATACGGAAGTCCGGGGTTCACCCACTCGCCGTCCACGTGGGTCGGCTCAGAGGTGTGCTGCTTCTCGTCGGGGCTCATGAGGCGCGGGCTCCCACGTAGATCGTGCTTGCGATGATCAGGCCAAGGCCGACGAGCCAGCCCCAGAAGCCTTCGGCCACGGGGCCGATGCTGCCGAGCTGGAGGCCGCCGGGCGAGCCCTGCTGCTGGAAGTCGAGGTAGGCGATGATGTCGCGCTTGTTCTCAGGCGTGATGTTCGCGTCGTTGAACACGGGCATCGACTGAGGGCCAACGAGCATCGCCTCATAGATGTGCGTGGGCGAGGTGCTCCACAGGTTGGGGGCGAACTTGCCCTGCGTGAGCGCACCACCACCACCGATGGAGCCGTGGCACATCGCGCAGTTGGTGCGGAAGATCTGCATGCCGTTCGCCGGGTCGCCGAGAGCGGGGTCAACCATCTCAGCAGTGGGAATAGCAGGGCCTTCGCCGAGCGAGGCGACGAACGCGGCGAGCTGCGCGATCTCCTTCTCATCGAACTGCGGCTTCTTCTGCGGAGCCTGCGGACCCGAGGCCTGCATGGGCATGCGGCCCGTGCCCACCTGGAAGTCGACGGCCGCCGCGCCAACGCCGATCAGGGACGGCGCGACGCCGTCGGTGCCCTGGGCTTCGAGGCCGTGGCACGAGGCGCAGTTGGCAGCGAACAGCTTCTGGCCTTCTGCAATGTCATCGGCCGACGCTGTGGTCGCCTTGGCGCTTGAGCCGCCAACGACAAAGCCGATGGCCGTCAGCGTTCCAAGGAGGAACATCACGAGGAGGAGGGGAGCCGACTTGCTATAGCGTCGGCGAGCGAGGGAGTTCATCGCTCTCCTTACTTGATCACGTAGATCACGATGAACAGCGCGATCCAGACGACGTCGACGAAGTGCCAGTAGTACGACACGACGATGGTGGTGGTTGCCTCGTGGGTGCCGAACTTCTTGGCCACGAAGGAGCGGCCAAGCACGAACAGCATGGCGATGAGACCGCCGAGCACGTGAAGGCCGTGGAAGCCCGTCGTGAGATAGAAGACGGAGCCGTACGGGGTCGACGAGATCGACAGACCCTCGGACACGAGCATCGCGTACTCATAGATCTGGCCGGCGATGAAGATCGAGCCCATGACGTAGGTGAGGACGAACCACTCCTGCATGCCCCAGCGTCGGAAATTGAGCAGAGATCCCTCGCGTCGTGCCTGGTAGCGCTCGGCAGCCCACACGCCTGCTTGGGCGGTGAACGAGGAGAGCACCAGCACTGTGGTGTTGGCGAGAGCGAACGGCACATTGAGGAGTGCGGTCCACTGCTCCCACTGGTCAGGGACCTCTGCTCGCAGTGTGAAGTACATAGCGAAGAGGCCCGCGAAGAACATCAGCTCTGAGCTGAGCCACACGATCGTGCCAACAGCCACCTGGTTAGGGCGCGTGGCATGGATCGGCGACGGCGCGGTCGTTGCCTGGGACATAGGTCCCATTATTGCGTACGAGACCCCTGGTGCGTGCCAATCTCGCGAGGTCCGGCGCGCCTTTCGCCAAAGGGCGCTGACGACCCCCGCGTGAGCGTGTCAGAATGGCGGTCATGAGTGAAGTTGTGAGCCATGAGCATGGCGCTCCCGCGCCGCGTCCCGCGCGCATCCTGCTGTACAGCGATGACCGCAACGTACGTGAGAAGGTGCGCTTCGCTGTGGGGTCCACCACGCACGGCCGGCCGATCGAGTGGTTCGAGACGGCCACCCACGCCGCGGTGACCAAGGCTCTCGACACGCAGACCTTCGACCTCGTCATTCTGGACGGCGAGGCGGCGAAGGTGGGCGGCATGGGCATTGCCCGCCAGATGAAGAACGAGCTGTACGTCTGCCCGCCGATTCTGCTGCTGGTTGGGCGCCCCGCCGACGCTTGGCTCGCCACCTGGTCGGAGGCCGACGCTGCGATTGCCCACCCGCTCGATCCTTTCGTTGTGCGGGAGGCAGTCGACGAGTTCTTCGCTCCCGCCCCGGCGGCTTGATCCATGGCGACGCTGCAGGAGCTGCTGTCGCGGCTGGTTGAGCACGATGACCTCACGGCGGAGGAGACCGCCGCGGTCATGGACCAGGTGTTGACAGACAGCGCCTCTCCGGTCGTGATGGGGGCGTTCCTCGCGGCGCTGCGCGTCAAGCGAGAGACGCCGGAAGAGGTGGCCGGCCTTGCGTCCGCGATGCTTTCCCACGCCGTGCGCATAGACGTCCCTGGCCGCACCGTGGACATCGTCGGCACGGGCGGCGACGGCTACAACACCGTCAATGTCTCCACGATGGCTGCACTGGTCATCGCCGGTGCTGGACTGACCGTTGTCAAGCACGGCAACAGGGGAGCGACGTCGATGTCGGGCTCCGCGGATGTGCTTGGTGAACTTGGGGTCCGCCTCGATCTGCCCCCGGAGCGCGTTGCCGAGCTCGCAACTGAGGTGGGCATCACCTTCTGCTTTGCCCAGGTGTTCCACCCCGCGATGCGTCACACCATGCCGGTTCGCAAGGAGCTCGGCATTCCCACGACGCTCAACATTCTTGGTCCGCTGACCAACCCGGCCCAGCCGGCCGCGTCGGCGATCGGCTCCTCGAGCATCCGCGTCTCTCCCGTGCTCGCTGGGGTGCTTGCCCAGCAGGGGCGCGAGGGACTCATATTCCATGGCGACGACGGCCTCGATGAGATCGCGCCCACGGGTGCGGCAACCCTGTGGGAGGTCCGGGGCGGTGAGGTCGTTGAGCTGCGCCTCAACCCCATCGTGGATCTTGGACTGACGCCCATTGAGATCGAGGACATCCGGGGCGGCGACGCCGCCGCGAACGCCGAGGTCGTCCGCGAGGTGCTCGCCGGACGTGGAGGAGCGGCGCGAGAGACGGTGCTGCTCAATGCGGCCGCTGGAATCGTCGCCGACGGCACCCTCGAGGGCACCGCGAGCGGCACCATTGTCGAGCGCTTCGCGGCCGGACTGCAGCATGCCGAACGATCCGTGGACTCGGGCGGCGCAGCGTCGGTCCTGGATCGCTGGGTCGCCGCAACTCGCGACTGAAATCGGTCCCAGCGCCAGGCAAAATCCCTGGTAACGGGCCTTTTTTCTCTACCGGTTGACGAAAACGGGTTTCAAACCTAGGTTTCCCGACATCGTTATCGAAATCGTTATCGAGTGCTGGGGCCCGATGGCGGATAGGTGACGCACGACCGGTGAAAACTGCTCGCGCACACAGGGGTGCGCGCGCGTTTCGCCCCATGCACGCAAGGGAGCGTTCATGTCACGGAGCAAGGTGGCAGCCGCCTTCAGTGGGCTCTTGGGAATGGTCGCGGCGGCGATCATTGCTGTGCCTGCGCAGGCCGCGCCAACAACAATCACGATCGATTTCGAAGACCAGACACTCGGCACGTGGTCGCAGAACGACTCGCCGACTCTGGCCTATGTGACGGACCCAGACGACAGCGAGAACACCGTTCTCAGCGTGTCCGGCCGCGCCAACGGATGGGACGGCATTCAGTCGCCCGTCGGAGTCTTCGACGAAGGCGTGCAGTACACCATCTCAGCGAAGGTGCGCACTGCGGGTGTCAGCGAGAACGCGCACTTCACATACAACGAGCCAAGCGCTGGCGAGCCCTATGTATGGGTTGGCACCACCCCCACTGGAACCGCGGGCGAGTGGGTGACCGTCTCCGGCACCTTCATCCCTGGCTCTGGCGCGGCGAACGCGAAGATCTACTTCGAGGTCGAGGGCCTCCTCGATTACCTGATCGACGACATCACGATCAGCTACGAAGAGGCAGAGCCCTGCGTTCCGGAGCCCACGACCCACACCACTGTCGACTTTGGCGACAGCACTTTGGGCACGTGGTCGCAGAATGACTCGCCGACTCTGGCCTTTGTGCCCGACCCCGACGACAGCGAGAACACCGTTCTCAGTGTGTCCGGCCGCGCCAACGGATGGGACGGCATTCAGTCGGCAACGGGAGTGTTCAACGAGGGAGTCGAGTACACGATCTCCGCGCGCGTCCGCACCGAAGGGGTGAGCGAGAACGCGCACTTCACGTACAACGAGCCAGGGGCCAGCAACCAGTGGCTCTGGGTGGGCACCAACCCGACGGGCACCGGCAGCCAGTGGGTGACCGTCTCCGGCAGCTTCATCCCGGGCCCCAATGCGGAGAACGCGAAGGTCTACTTCGAGGTCGAGGGCCTCCTCGATTACCTCATCGACGACATCACGATCACGTACATGAGCAGCTGCAGCACCGATCCCGAGCCGGGCACCGTGGTGCTCAGCACCGGCTTTGAAGAGGGCTTCGACGGCTGGGTCAAGCGCGAGCCGACCGACAGCTTCTCGTTGACTCGCACCACCGCCGACAAGCACGGCGGCGACTACTCCGCACTCGTGTCCGAGCGCGTTCACCAGGGCAATGGCATCGGTTACGACGTCACGGAGCTGCTCGTTCCGGGCGCCCAGTACGAGTTCACCGCATGGGTGAGGCTTGCCAACAACTCGTCCGACGAACTGTGGGTGTCGATGCGTGCCACGACTGGTGCGAACCAGACATTCACGCAGCCCGGACAGTTCAGCGGCCTCGGCGGCGGCGAGTGGAAGCAGATCACCACGAAGTTCTACGCACCCGTTGCCGACGAACTGTTCCTGTACATCGAGACGCCGTACGAGAACGGTGATGCGGGCGACACCACGGACTTCTACGTGGATGACATCTCGCTTGTGGTTCCGGAGCCTCCCGTGGTTCAGGACCTCACGCCGATCAAGGACACCCTCCCATTCCCGGTGGGTGTCGCGATCGACCAGCGTGAGACGGTGGGAGCGCCCTCGCAGGTGCTGTTGAAGCACTTCAACCAGATCACTCCTGAGAACTTCATGAAGCCAGAGGGCTGGTACGACACGAACGGCAACTGGTCGCCGAACCAGAACGAGATCGACTCGCTCATGGACTTCGCGAAGGCCAATGACGTTCGGCTGTACGGGCACGTGCTGGTGTGGCACAGCCAGACCCCGGCGTGGTTCTTCCAGGACGAGAACGGCAATCCGCTCACGACGTCCGAGCACGACAAGCAGTTCCTGCGCGACCGTCTGCGCACGCACATCAACAACGTCGTCGACTACCTCGCCCAGTGGGGTGAGTACGGCGGTGACAACCCCGTGGTCGCATTCGATGTCGTGAATGAGGTCATTGACGACTCGGCGAGCTACGCGGACGGCATGCGCCGCTCTGAGTGGTACCGCATCTTGGGTGAGGAGTTCGTCTCTCTCGCATTCCAGTACGCGGAAGAGGCGTTCAACCAGGGTGACCACGTCGCGGAGGGTGCCGACCGTCCCGTCAAGCTCTTCATCAACGACTACAACACGGAGATGTCGGGCAAGCGTGCACGGTACCTGGCACTGATCGACCGACTGCTCGCGGCCGACGTTCCTGTCGACGGCATCGGACACCAGTTCCACGTGAGCCTGTCCATGCCCATCTCGGCGCTGGAAGACGCGCTGTCCGACGCCAGTTCGCGCAATCTGCTGCAGGCCGTCACGGAGTTTGACGTGACCACCGGCACGCCGGAGTCGCAGGCGAAGTTCATCGACCAGGGCTACTACTACCGTGACGCCTTCGAGGTCTTCCGCTCCTACGAAGAGCAGATGTTCTCTGTCACGGTGTGGGGTCTCAACGACGCTCGCTCGTGGCGCGACTCCAGTGGTGGCCCGCTCATCTTCGATGACGGCTTCCAGGCCAAGCCCGCCTACTACGGCATCGTCGAGCCTTCGGGTGAGGAGGACCCACTCCCAGCGCGACTGCGCACGGCGAACTCCTTCGCTGGCGATGTCCCGGCCACAGCGGAGGGCATCGACTCTCCGCAGTGGGATCGCCTGCCGCTTCTTCCTGCTGGCAGCTCGGCCGGATTCCAGACGCGCTGGACGTCCGACGGCCTGACGGTCTACGTCGAGGTTGAGGACGCTACGACCACCGCAGACGACGCCGTCACGGTGCAGCTGGGCGACGATGAGTACACGCTCACCCGCGCCGGCGCTGGCGACGGTGCGATTGTTGAAGGGGACGCCGGTTACCAGGCGATTCTCCAGGTGCCGCTGTCCGGCGCCGCGATCGGCAACACGCTCCAGCTCGACGTCCGCGTGAGCAACGACGGCAGCGTCGACGGGTGGAACACGCCTGGCGTGCTCGGCACGGTGACGCTTGTCGAAGAGCTCTCGCACGTGGACGTTCCTGAGGCCGCGATCGCGCCGGTCATCGACGGAACGCTCGACGACGTGTGGAGCACCTCGTCGCAGATCCAGACGCTCAAGGAGATCTCAAGCACCAACGGCGCCATCGGCACCTTCCACCTGCTGTGGAAGGACCAGACGCTGTACGTGTACGCCGAAGTCGCGGACCCAACCGTCGACGTCTCGGGCTCCGACCCGTGGATCCAGGACTCCGTCGAGATCTACGTGGACGCCGCGAACTCGAAGAACGGCTCGTACCGCTACGACGATACGCAGATCCGCATCAACGCGGACAACGTGGCGTCGTTCGGCACCGGCGACGAGGGCTTCCAGGCCGCTCGACTGCAGTCGCAGACGAAGCGCGTCACTGGAGGCTATGTCGTCGAGGCGGCGATCAGCCTCCTCGAGTACGGCGGCCTCGGCACCGTTCAGGGCCTCGACGTCCAGGTCAATGACGCCACGGGCGGCACCCGCACGGCGATCCGCAACTGGGCGGACCCGACGGGAGCTGGCTACCAGTCAAGCGCCCGCTGGGGCGTGGCAACGCTCGTCGAGGGCAGCCTCATCGCGCAGACCTTCACTCCCAAGGTGTCCGGTTCGGCGGTGGTCGGCAAGACGCTGTCGGTCACAGGCCTGCCGACGGGAGCCACCCTCAGTTACCAGTGGCTGCGCAACGGAGTCGCCATCTCCGGCGCCACCAACGCCACCTACAAGCTGGTTGCGGCCGACGCTGGAAAGCAGATCAGCGTGCGAGTCACCAGTGTTCGCGACGGCTACCTAGACGCCACCAAGACGTCTGCGCAGACCGTCAAGGTGCTGAAGACCTTCACCAAGACCTCGGCGCCGAAGATCACTGGTTCCGTCAAGGTGGGCAAGAAGCTCACGGCGAAGGTCTCCGCGTGGTCGCCCGCCGCGAAGTTCACCTACCAGTGGTA
>Ga0207415_1000748_pt1 | contig 20020 bp, 15 predicted proteins | sample Passage237A_FD_187369 | JGI IMG/M metagenome (GOLD analysis project Ga0207415, IMG submission 187369) | Cellulose adapted compost microbial communities from Newby Island Compost Facility, Milpitas, CA, USA - Passage2 37A (SPAdes) (version 3) ...
GATACGCTCCGGGCAAGATGCTTCAACGGAGCCGCGCTCTTTCGAGCGCGGAGATCGAGATCCTTCGCGGCGCGCTCGCCGGCATCGGTCCGCTTCAACGGAGCCGCGCTCTTTCGAGCGCGGAGATAGTTTGAGACGTTGCTGAAGAGTGCGGAACTCGCGAAGCTTCAACGGAGCCGCGCTCTTTCGAGCGCGGAGATCCTGCAGGACGGAGACAAGCCGCTCGAATGGCTCAAGCTTCAACGGAGCCGCGCTCTTTCGAGCGCGGAGATGGGGCGGGCAACTGCACACGCCGAAGCCGCTCACCCGGGCTTCAACGGAGCCGCGCTCTTTCGAGCGCGGAGATGTAGTCCTTGGCGATCAGCGTGGCGCGGCGGATGCGGCTTCAACGGAGCCGCGCTCTTTCGAGCGCGGAGATGCGTCAAACGCCCGCGCGAATCGAACGACGGTTCTCGGCTTCAACGGAGCCGCGCTCTTTCGAGCGCGGAGATACCAGCTTGTTGCGCACGATGGTGTCGGCATCCAGCGCGCTTCAACGGAGCCGCGCTCTTTCGAGCGCGGAGATCGACCTCGACGCCATCTGCGATCTCTTCGAACACTCGCTTCAACGGAGCCGCGCTCTTTCGAGCGCGGAGATCTCGATATCCTTGCGCTTCACGGCGACGGTGACTTCGCTTCAACGGAGCCGCGCTCTTTCGAGCGCGGAGATGGCGAACCAGGTGGGCGCGGATGGGGCCGTCGGTGAGCTTCAACGGAGCCGCGCTCTTTCGAGCGCGGAGATCGCGACGGGCTTGGCAGCGTCGAACCACGTCGGGAGGCTTCAACGGAGCCGCGCTCTTTCGAGCGCGGAGATGGCGTCGACGGAGAAGTTTTCCCCTTTTACGGCGCGCTTCAACGGAGCCGCGCTCTTTCGAGCGCGGAGATGAGCGTTGACGATGGCGAGGGAAAGCTCCGCATCGGGCTTCAACGGAGCCGCGCTCTTTCGAGCGCGGAGATGATCGGGATCGAGGCGCAGCCGGGAGACCGGGGCACGCTTCAACGGAGCCGCGCTCTTTCGAGCGCGGAGATCCGGAGGTGTTGAGCAACACGATCATCCGCCGCACGCTTCAACGGAGCCGCGCTCTTTCGAGCGCGGAGATCATCGAAAGGCAATCCCGCCTGAGAAAACCAAAGAAGCTTCAACGGAGCCGCGCTCTTTCGAGCGCGGAGATACTACGAAGTGTGGTGCATTCCGCTCACCGGGCTACGCTTCAACGGAGCCGCGCTCTTTCGAGCGCGGAGATTATTCGTGTTCCCGATTAACCCGAACCCGAAACCCGGCTTCAACGGAGCCGCGCTCTTTCGAGCGCGGAGATCCTTCGGCGGCGCGGAACTCGACGACGCCGGGGCAGGCTTCAACGGAGCCGCGCTCTTTCGAGCGCGGAGATGCCGATTGATCCCCTGTCCGTTGGCGAGCCAAAGCAGCTTCAACGGAGCCGCGCTCTTTCGAGCGCGGAGATGCGAACGACGAGCGCTGGCTCCCGAAGAGCCTCGTGCTTCAACGGAGCCGCGCTCTTTCGAGCGCGGAGATATGGTTCACGGTGAAAGGCTGCATCGTGTGGAAAAAGCTTCAACGGAGCCGCGCTCTTTCGAGCGCGGAGATGGGTGCGGATCTGGCGGTAAGTGATAAACAATCACCTGCTTCAACGGAGCCGCGCTCTTTCGAGCGCGGAGATCTGAAGGAACAGCGATCGGAACTCTGCGTCGGTGGGCTTCAACGGAGCCGCGCTCTTTCGAGCGCGGAGATGACCCGCATTACACCGACGGCCGGAGTGCCGTTCTGCTTCAACGGAGCCGCGCTCTTTCGAGCGCGGAGATCGGAGCGGAATGGCGACGACATCGACGAGATCAACGCTTCAACGGAGCCGCGCTCTTTCGAGCGCGGAGATTCAACCTCGACGAAAACGACATCGCTGACGCTGCTGCTTCAACGGAGCCGCGCTCTTTCGAGCGCGGAGATGGTGGGACAAGGGATGACCCACCCTGCAGAACGCCCGCTTCAACGGAGCCGCGCTCTTTCGAGCGCGGAGATGGCCGGAGAAATCGTCTACGCTTGGGGCGCCCAACTCGCTTCAACGGAGCCGCGCTCTTTCGAGCGCGGAGATGAGGCGTAGGCGCCGCGCACGCCCAAAGTATTTTCGCTTCAACGGAGCCGCGCTCTTTCGAGCGCGGAGATTCGTTGGCTCTGGCGGCAGGTTGGGCGTTCGTCGCTCGCTTCAACGGAGCCGCGCTCTTTCGAGCGCGGAGATAGTGAGCGAACTCACCGAATGGGGGATGGATGCGGGCTTCAACGGAGCCGCGCTCTTTCGAGCGCGGAGATCCGGCAAGAGGCGCTGTCTGATTTGGCGTCTCAACTGCTTCAACGGAGCCGCGCTCTTTCGAGCGCGGAGATACGTGGCTCGCGGCGTAGGCGGCGCCAAACTCGCGCGCTTCAACGGAGCCGCGCTCTTTCGAGCGCGGAGATGGGGTCCGGCAACTCCTAGAGAGCCGATGTAAAAGAGCTTCAACGGAGCCGCGCTCTTTCGAGCGCGGAGATACGTGGAAGTTTGCGGCCTGACGTTTGACGGCAACTGGCTTCAACGGAGCCGCGCTCTTTCGAGCGCGGAGATAGGACTGGCTCGAGAAGGCGGTGCGCCATGGCTGGTCGCTTCAACGGAGCCGCGCTCTTTCGAGCGCGGAGATCCGGCAAGAGGCGCTGTCTGATTTGGCGTCTCAACTGCTTCAACGGAGCCGCGCTCTTTCGAGCGCGGAGATACGTGGCTCGCGGCGTAGGCGGCGCCAAACTCGCGCGCTTCAACGGAGCCGCGCTCTTTCGAGCGCGGAGATGGGGTCCGGCAACTCCTAGAGAGCCGATGTAAAAGAGCTTCAACGGAGCCGCGCTCTTTCGAGCGCGGAGATACGTGGAAGTTTGCGGCCTGACGTTTGACGGCAACTGGCTTCAACGGAGCCGCGCTCTTTCGAGCGCGGAGATAAGGCAGCAGGCCCCATCCGAAATAGACAAATGGCCGCTTCAACGGAGCCGCGCTCTTTCGAGCGCGGAGATCGGTGTGCGGCGGGGGTTTAGGAGATAAAACCCATGGCTTCAACGGAGCCGCGCTCTTTCGAGCGCGGAGATCCTGTCTCCGATTCCGCTCTCCAGTCCGCCATGGATGCTTCAACGGAGCCGCGCTCTTTCGAGCGCGGAGATCACGTGCTGCGCGGGCCATCGTCCGCCGTCGCCAGGCTTCAACGGAGCCGCGCTCTTTCGAGCGCGGAGATAAGGGCAGCCGGGGACGCGAGTCCCGTTCTAGTCCAGGCTTCAACGGAGCCGCGCTCTTTCGAGCGCGGAGATGAACGTGCCGCCAGCGCCTCGCCAGCGGCACGGCTCGCTTCAACGGAGCCGCGCTCTTTCGAGCGCGGAGATAGAAGCCGGGGGATTGCTGGAGCCTGAAAGCGAAGCGCTTCAACGGAGCCGCGCTCTTTCGAGCGCGGAGATACGCCGGCTGTTGCGTCGTTCGATGCAGACGACGTCGCTTCAACGGAGCCGCGCTCTTTCGAGCGCGGAGATGAGATCGGTGACGGCCTGCAACGCGTCGGGCGCGATGCTTCAACGGAGCCGCGCTCTTTCGAGCGCGGAGATTTAATTGACGCGAACTAAGCACAAAAAACCCGCCGCGCTTCAACGGAGCCGCGCTCTTTCGAGCGCGGAGATATTCGTTAGACTTGTTGTGTTTGCGCCATTTCATCCTGCTTCAACGGAGCCGCGCTCTTTCGAGCGCGGAGATATTCGTTAGACTTGTTGTGTTTGCGCCATTTCATCCTGCTTCAACGGAGCCGCGCTCTTTCGAGCGCGGAGATGGGATAGGCCCACCGCATGGATATTCCCTAACGATTGCTTCAACGGAGCCGCGCTCTTTCGAGCGCGGAGATATCGGCATCCCACTGCTCGGCGACGGCGCGGGCTTTGCTTCAACGGAGCCGCGCTCTTTCGAGCGCGGAGATCCCGCGGGTCCGCATCCCACGCGCCCAACACCGCATCGCTTCAACGGAGCCGCGCTCTTTCGAGCGCGGAGATCACGAAGCCGGGGTTCAACCGCTCCAGGTGCGCAATGCTTCAACGGAGCCGCGCTCTTTCGAGCGCGGAGATCGTCGCGCTCGGCTTCACGCAGGCTGAGCTGGCGGAGCTTCAACGGAGCCGCGCTCTTTCGAGCGCGGAGATAAGCCCTCGCCGCCAACCTCATCGACGAAATCGGCGCTTCAACGGAGCCGCGCTCTTTCGAGCGCGGAGATACTGCCTGCGAGGCCTTCACCGGATGCCTCCCCTCGAGCTTCAACGGAGCCGCGCTCTTTCGAGCGCGGAGATCGAATTGCTCGGCGGTGGGCGTGAGGAACGGGCCGCGCTTCAACGGAGCCGCGCTCTTTCGAGCGCGGAGATGACGTCGTTGAGGCGCGCGATGAACTCGGCATCGTCGCTTCAACGGAGCCGCGCTCTTTCGAGCGCGGAGATCACCGGAAAGACGAAGTTCGGCCGCTGGCAGGTCAGCTTCAACGGAGCCGCGCTCTTTCGAGCGCGGAGATGTGGGGGAGGATGTGTCGTTTGGCGTCCGCGCAAAGGCTTCAACGGAGCCGCGCTCTTTCGAGCGCGGAGATAGCGGTAAGCTGCTTAATCCCATCGCTTACCTTGGTGCTTCAACGGAGCCGCGCTCTTTCGAGCGCGGAGATCGCGCCGACGCGTCGCTTGTCCGCTCACCCGAAGGCGCTTCAACGGAGCCGCGCTCTTTCGAGCGCGGAGATGTCGCGCAGCAGATCCAGTCCGACATCGACGCGCTGCTTCAACGGAGCCGCGCTCTTTCGAGCGCGGAGATGAAAGGCCGGTGGTGAGGTCGACGGGGAAGTAATGCGCTTCAACGGAGCCGCGCTCTTTCGAGCGCGGAGATGAGGAGAATTCCGCCAACATACTCGCGTTGCGTTCTGCTTCAACGGAGCCGCGCTCTTTCGAGCGCGGAGATCCACGCGGAAAACAACCTCTCGAAAACTCATGACCTGCTTCAACGGAGCCGCGCTCTTTCGAGCGCGGAGATCAGACAGGCGGGACGCCTGTCCCACTATCGGAGTGCTTCAACGGAGCCGCGCTCTTTCGAGCGCGGAGATGGGCAGCGAGGTGGCGTGCTTTGGAGACTACTCGGGCTTCAACGGAGCCGCGCTCTTTCGAGCGCGGAGATGGCATTCCCGTGGCGCTGCCGCGGTCGGTCTACAAGCTTCAACGGAGCCGCGCTCTTTCGAGCGCGGAGATGACGCCGCCCTCGGAGCCAACGGCGCGCTCCGCACCGCTTCAACGGAGCCGCGCTCTTTCGAGCGCGGAGATAGGCGTCGTAGCGGATCTCGAACTTCACCCGGAAGCGCTTCAACGGAGCCGCGCTCTTTCGAGCGCGGAGATATCGGCACCACCTCACGCCCGCCCTCCGACAGGTCACGCTTCAACGGAGCCGCGCTCTTTCGAGCGCGGAGATGACGGCGTCAACGGCCTCTCGCCCATCCGCGTCGCGGCTTCAACGGAGCCGCGCTCTTTCGAGCGCGGAGATAGCGGTCATCCGATCTTCTCCAACACGTGCGCTTCGCTTCAACGGAGCCGCGCTCTTTCGAGCGCGGAGATACGCGCATGGCCCCCCGCCTTACCTGCTCAACCACGCTTCAACGGAGCCGCGCTCTTTCGAGCGCGGAGATATGACCGCGAACCGAGCCGCGTGTCCCTGTTTGACGCGCTTCAACGGAGCCGCGCTCTTTCGAGCGCGGAGATGATCGCACCGGCGTCCTGGAGCCCGAGAGCCTCCCAGCTTCAACGGAGCCGCGCTCTTTCGAGCGCGGAGATGCGCGAGGGTGACGGTGATGTCACCCTCGGTATAAGCTTCAACGGAGCCGCGCTCTTTCGAGCGCGGAGATGCATCGCCCAAGTGGAGGCGGGCGCAGACCTCGAAGCGCTTCAACGGAGCCGCGCTCTTTCGAGCGCGGAGATTAGGTAACTTCGTCCATATCTATACGCCATCGACGACGCTTCAACGGAGCCGCGCTCTTTCGAGCGCGGAGATCAAAGGACTCCCGCGCATACTCTGTGCCGTTCAATCGCTTCAACGGAGCCGCGCTCTTTCGAGCGCGGAGATAGCTTGAACGACGAGCTCAACAATCGCTCGGCGTGCGCTTCAACGGAGCCGCGCTCTTTCGAGCGCGGAGATGTCAGGCGTCAAACCCATAGAACCAGAACCAACACCGGGCTTCAACGGAGCCGCGCTCTTTCGAGCGCGGAGATCACGAAAGGAGCGGCGGCGTGAATGGCCAAGCACACGCTTCAACGGAGCCGCGCTCTTTCGAGCGCGGAGATGAGCCGACGGCGAAGCGTGGTTCTCAACCCGACCGTGCTTCAACGGAGCCGCGCTCTTTCGAGCGCGGAGATAGCCCCCAAACGAGGTCTTTGCGGCTGGCGTGGAACTGCTTCAACGGAGCCGCGCTCTTTCGAGCGCGGAGATAGCTCCGCGCAGAACGCCTCGAACTGCTCGTCGTTGCTTCAACGGAGCCGCGCTCTTTCGAGCGCGGAGATCACCGGGTCCCACCGCTCCTTCTTCTGGTCCCAGTAGCTTCAACGGAGCCGCGCTCTTTCGAGCGCGGAGATCAACCCGCCGCCGCCGCCGGTTGAATCCGTGTGGGCTGCTTCAACGGAGCCGCGCTCTTTCGAGCGCGGAGATCGATCAAGCTGCGCCGGTTCGGGGTGGGGTGCGAACTGCTTCAACGGAGCCGCGCTCTTTCGAGCGCGGAGATCGAGGCGGGTGGTGAGGCCGAGGCGTTCGAGCGATGCTTCAACGGAGCCGCGCTCTTTCGAGCGCGGAGATGGGCGCGCGATTGATGGTGCGAACAACACGCTCCTCGCTTCAACGGAGCCGCGCTCTTTCGAGCGCGGAGATCCGCGATCGGCGTGCAGGATGCTGCCGCGGAGAAGCGCTTCAACGGAGCCGCGCTCTTTCGAGCGCGGAGATTCTTTACCGCGGCTTCCGCAATGTCCGGTGGAAAGGGCTTCAACGGAGCCGCGCTCTTTCGAGCGCGGAGATGCACCCGCCCGGTGGAAAGCCAGGTCACGAGCGATCCCGCTTCAACGGAGCCGCGCTCTTTCGAGCGCGGAGATCTATTGGGACCTGCTCGCCAAGATGCCGGCGAACTGGCTTCAACGGAGCCGCGCTCTTTCGAGCGCGGAGATGTCCCGTCAAGGAGACCCGAGAGCAGTTCGAGTTTGCTTCAACGGAGCCGCGCTCTTTCGAGCGCGGAGATGAGATCACCCACCCCACTCCGAATCAGACGGTCATCGCTTCAACGGAGCCGCGCTCTTTCGAGCGCGGAGATCAGTGGCCTCGCCAAGGGTGAACGATGCGCTGCTCGCTTCAACGGAGCCGCGCTCTTTCGAGCGCGGAGATGCTTTGGGAGCCGAAAGGCGACTACCTCGCCACGATGCTTCAACGGAGCCGCGCTCTTTCGAGCGCGGAGATATCTCGATGCGCTGCCACGGTCTCCGTCTCGATTACGCTTCAACGGAGCCGCGCTCTTTCGAGCGCGGAGATCTTTCGTGGGTGCGTCATTTCTATCTCGGAGCGTTGCTTCAACGGAGCCGCGCTCTTTCGAGCGCGGAGATCATCGGCGTCGCGCTTGTGCATCCCGCAAGCAAACGCGCTTCAACGGAGCCGCGCTCTTTCGAGCGCGGAGATGTCACTCGCGGGGCAGCAGCCGACGAAGAGGGCCCAGCTTCAACGGAGCCGCGCTCTTTCGAGCGCGGAGATATCGGAACGGCGGCGAGAGACGCGGACAACGCGCTCGCTTCAACGGAGCCGCGCTCTTTCGAGCGCGGAGATTTCGATCTCAGCTCGAATCTCGGCGATCTTTGCCCGCTTCAACGGAGCCGCGCTCTTTCGAGCGCGGAGATAGAGCGTCGCCGCGCAGCTCGGCGTCCATGCGCAAAGCTTCAACGGAGCCGCGCTCTTTCGAGCGCGGAGATCGTGACGTAACGGTTGACCATGTGATTGACCGATCGCTTCAACGGAGCCGCGCTCTTTCGAGCGCGGAGATAAGTTCGTGCTCGACGACAAGTGCATCCTCTTCCTCGCGCTTCAACGGAGCCGCGCTCTTTCGAGCGCGGAGATGGATACGGCACCAATTGTTGCGGCGGAGACGGCGACGCTTCAACGGAGCCGCGCTCTTTCGAGCGCGGAGATACGCACGCCGGTGGCGTGTCTGCATTAAAATCCGGCGCTTCAACGGAGCCGCGCTCTTTCGAGCGCGGAGATTCCGCCTCGGGCTTCGGTGACGCCCGCGCCGGCCCGCTTCAACGGAGCCGCGCTCTTTCGAGCGCGGAGATATGCCGTAGAACGCGCCGGCGACGACGGTGCGATCGCTTCAACGGAGCCGCGCTCTTTCGAGCGCGGAGATCCACCCCTTCGCAATCAAAAAGGCCCGCAACTCTGGCTTCAACGGAGCCGCGCTCTTTCGAGCGCGGAGATCCCCGCGCGTTATAAAAACCCTGTTGCGGTTCCATCCCGTGCTTCAACGGAGCCGCGCTCTTTCGAGCGCGGAGATAGCGGAAGCGCCCAATACGGAAGGGGCGCGGAATTCTGCTTCAACGGAGCCGCGCTCTTTCGAGCGCGGAGATTTCGGCGGCGGGATCGAGACGATCTTCACCGCGTTGCTTCAACGGAGCCGCGCTCTTTCGAGCGCGGAGATTGATTTCCCGTGAACGACGGTAACAACGCCACCCTCGCTTCAACGGAGCCGCGCTCTTTCGAGCGCGGAGATGCCGAGTGATGCGGGTGTGATGCGGTTGTTCATCGAGCTTCAACGGAGCCGCGCTCTTTCGAGCGCGGAGATTCGCGGAGGGCGCTGCGTTGATGCCGACGAGTTCATGCTTCAACGGAGCCGCGCTCTTTCGAGCGCGGAGATGCGCACTCGACGATGCACGCGGGCAGATCTTGCGCGCTTCAACGGAGCCGCGCTCTTTCGAGCGCGGAGATCACAGCGCGAAAGCGCGGGCGATGGAGCGCCGGAAAGCTTCAACGGAGCCGCGCTCTTTCGAGCGCGGAGATGGGCATAGGGCTGGAGTTGTTGGGTTTTGCTTACGTGCTTCAACGGAGCCGCGCTCTTTCGAGCGCGGAGATTGGTGCATGATCCTCCAGGAGGCGCGCGACATGGCGCTTCAACGGAGCCGCGCTCTTTCGAGCGCGGAGATCGCACTACCAAACGGCGTTGGAACGCATCCAGCGCGCTTCAACGGAGCCGCGCTCTTTCGAGCGCGGAGATTTTGAGGATCCGCTCAAGGTCGGCTTCACGGCGCAGGCTTCAACGGAGCCGCGCTCTTTCGAGCGCGGAGATATCCGACCCGACGCATTCTGAGGATGGAGGGCGTGGCGCTTCAACGGAGCCGCGCTCTTTCGAGCGCGGAGATGGAACCCATGGTGATACCTGTCGGGGTTCTTTTGCCGTGGCTTCAACGGAGCCGCGCTCTTTCGAGCGCGGAGATATCCGATAGAAGCGCACTAAAGTTATCGGAAAGTGCTTCAACGGAGCCGCGCTCTTTCGAGCGCGGAGATCTGCGGGAGAGGTTGCCGTCCGGAAGGATGTGAACTCGCTTCAACGGAGCCGCGCTCTTTCGAGCGCGGAGATCGCGCGCGTGGATTCGCGAAACCCCTGCCGAAAGTGCTTCAACGGAGCCGCGCTCTTTCGAGCGCGGAGATGTTTAGCGGGCGTAGTAACTAACCGATCCCGTTTCGCTTCAACGGAGCCGCGCTCTTTCGAGCGCGGAGATCACTCTGAACAGATTAGCTTATGCCGCCCACCTCGAGCTTCAACGGAGCCGCGCTCTTTCGAGCGCGGAGATGCTCATCACGCGCCAGTTGCTCCATCACCGATGCGGGCTTCAACGGAGCCGCGCTCTTTCGAGCGCGGAGATCCGGCACGTTGCTGGGGCAGTCGATCACGTGGGAAGTGCTTCAACGGAGCCGCGCTCTTTCGAGCGCGGAGATTTTGGGTGGGTTGCTGTCACGAGGTCGGCAGGGACAGGCTTCAACGGAGCCGCGCTCTTTCGAGCGCGGAGATCTCACTCTCGCAAGTGACGGCCAGCACGGAGCCGCCAAAGCACTCTGCGAGCGGCTGCCCCACTGCCTCAAGTCTTTGTCTCCTTTGCTCCAAAATTTTTCCCAAGTCCCTCTCTATGAACACGCGAGCGCCTCCTGCTCTGAACCAACCACCTCACCGCTCGCGCGACGCGACCGCAAAAAACCCGCTTCGACCTCATCTTTTTCCGGCCTCTTAGCTTGCCCGTTCACCGCCAGACTTCCGTCTCACACCACATAGCACGGCTGGTCGAAATGATGATATGCCTGCCCCAGCGCCGTGATCTGCCGGTCGCCACGGCTCTCCGCCGGCCCGAGCTCGATGAACAACACCTGATCCTCCTCGTGATGAATCACCGCCTTGAGCTTTCCCTCGAGCTCCACCCGCTCCGTCGCGCTCAGGTCGCATTCAAAAACCGAATACTGCAGGTGATTGCCGTAGTCCTGACACACGCGAAACACCTTCCGCAGCCGCTTCGGGTCCGAAATGTCGTAGCTCACGATAAACGTGTGACGCATGGCTGGAACTCCGCGAGACTGACGCACTCCACGATTTTGTCACTTTCGAACATCCGCCCTTCGCCGCACTCCGCCCCCGGCTTCACCGCGTCATGAACGGCGCGTATTGCTCGATTTCCTCCGTCAACACCTTCGCCAGCAATCTCGCCTGCAACTCCAACGCCCGCCGATAACTCACCTGGTAGTCGAAGATCGGATGCACAATCGTCGTGTTCATGCGCTGTTCATACGCGCTGAAAAAACGTTTCCGCCCTTCGGCACTTAGATTGACCGCATCCCCCGCCCGCACGAAATCACCCGGCCCAATCATCCGCGTGTTGATCACCGTGAGCACCACCGAATCCGCGATCAGCGGCCGAAACTCCTCCATCAAATCCAGCGCCAGCGCCGGTCGCCCGAAACGCGGTTGATGATAAAAACCCACATACGGATCAAACCCCACCGCGTGCGCCGCCACCGTGCAATCGCGCGCCAGCAGGCTGTATCCAAGCGACAACAACGCGTTCACCGCATCGCGCGGCGGCCGACGATTGCGTCGCGTGAAGTCGAACGTGAAAAACTGCTGCCCTTCCGCATCCGTTTTTCGTCTCCGCGGCGGCGCCGCCGCCGATGCCGGCACGCGCTCCTCTCCCCCACCCGCATCCGCCAGAAACGCCTCGTCGTCCGGCCCCGCGTTCTCGCCCAGTTTGATCATCCCCGCGAAATTTTCGAAATAAACCAACGCCGCCGCGCCTTCGATGCCCAGCAATTCCCCGGGATCCTTCGCCTCTAGCGCCGCCTGCGCCGCGTGTTTCAACCGCGCGATCGCCAGCGTCGGCGCGGACACATGATTCCGCATCAGCAGCGTGCGCTGATTCCGGATCTTCCCGTGCACGCACGCCTGCGCGATCCGCAGTGATTCCTTCGCATCCGCGGCTGTTCGAAACTGCGTGATCCGCGTAAACACGTTTTTCAAACTCTGCCCGCGCGTCAGCCCGTAGAAAAATCCGCCACTCGAAAAATAGCTCACCGGAATGTCTTTCTCGCACAACGTCTGGAGCAACGCCGTCGAGATCGTTGCCGCGCCAAACACCGCCACATGGCTCAAATCGCTCATCCGCACCTCCGCGATCACCTCACCCTTCTCCCGCACCTGCACGATCTCCGACTTCTTTCCCACGCTCACTCCCGCCGTCGCGATGTAGAGCGGCCGCGTGTCGTCCCGCGCGGCGATCAACCGCCGCATCGGCCCAGGCCTCTTCCCCGCATCCGCCGGATACACGCCATGCGGCTCATGCACCGCGCCAAACTCTCGATCGAATCCAAACGTCCCCTGCTGCGGAATCGTATCCTCGTCATCGGGACGCACCGGCGCGTCGCGCAACAAACGCGTTTCGTCCGGCAGGCAGATTGTGACGAGCGAGCAGCGCACGCACTTCGGTGAATCGACCAGCGGCGGAGGAATCGGCCCCTCCATCGCCCGCCGCGCCGCCGCGATCTGCGCCTCGATCCATCGCTCCAACTGCGACGTGATCGCCAACGCCACCCGCTGCTTGGTCGCCCGATAGTAGATGATGCCTTCGTTGCACGTGTAGCCGTTGTCGCGCAGAATCAGACATTGCAGCCCGAGCTGCATCCGATCCGCGTCCCAGATCTCCGGTCCGTCTTCACCTTCCCGTGGTGCTCCGATTTTGTAGTCGACCGGACACACCACGAGCGGCGACAGCAAATCGTCCTCCCGTTCCCGCCGCACCTCCACGAGATCCATTTTCGCCGTCACCCCGAGCCGGTCCGACGCCAGCGAAACCGACCGCGAGTGAATCACCTCCGGCTCCGGCGACTCCGGCGCCGCCATTTCAGATTTCAAATTTGAGATCTGAGATTGACCGTTGCCCACCGGTGCCGCCGCCGGCAGCTCTCCCTTTCCCGCGTCGACCCGTCTGTGCAGCGCCGCGCCCCGCTTCGTGTCGGCGTTGTGCTGAAACACACCCTCGACGTGCTCGTAGTAAAACAGCCGCGGACAATACACGAACTCGTTCAACATCCGTACCGGCAGCGGCTCCGGCAGATCGGGGCTGGGGCTAAGGTTCATGGCAAGCTGGAGCGCCGAGACGCTATACGTTCTCCCATCACTACAGCAAGGATCGGTTCGCGCCCGCGTTACACAGATCTAAAATCTCAAATTTGATATTTCAAATCTGAGATTCCCCCTTCCGCAGCGGATGATCTGGCGGCAGATGTTGCTTAAGAAGATTCTGAAACTGCGCCGCACCCATCTCGCGCCGCTTCCGCTTCTCGTAACTGGCCCGCGTCTGATCGTTGAGATGGCGCTGCCCTTCGATGTCGGAATTCTGCAGCGATTCCGCCCACGCGCGCAACTGCCGGGAACAGCTCTCGGCGATGGTTTTCAAATCTGAAATCCGAGATCTGAATTCACGCAGCTTCGGCCGGCGCGCGAAGAAACACAGCATCGAGCGCACCTCGCCCGCCGAGCCACGCGCGATATAGATAAACGCCAACAGTTCATTCGTCGTCCCACGCTCGAACCCTTCCGCTATGTTGTTCGAAACCGACATCGACGCCCGATCGAGTTGATCGCGTTTCGACCACGTGAGGCGCTCCTTGGCCGCTTCAATAAAATCTTCGCAGCCTTCCGCGAGGCGAATCGCGTCCTGCCAGACCGGCAGGTCTTCAAATCGCTGATACGTCGCCATTGGGGTTTGGGAGATCTGAAATTTCAAATTTCAAATCTGAGATTTCCAAAGCGTAGCCCCCACCGCCCACACCACCCTCACCTCCGCCGTCACCCGCACATCCGCCCCCCGCCCTGCTGCGGTGATGCGCGGAACGAAGTCACGACCACAACGCCAGAACGACTAAGCGTATCCTGTGGCATCACGACCCTACCGGAGCAAAAAGCCCGAGGCCGGAGTATCGGCCGCTGCCAATGCAGAGGGGGCCGGCGATTTTTATCGGGCGTAGCTCCCCATTTGTTGCTCGTTCGCGCCAAGTGACTCGAACATGCACTCGCCGGAAGCGGCGGCACTGGTCGGGCGCCGAATAGCGTGAAGCGAGATCGACGCCGGTGAGGAAACCGGAGCTGCGCCACTGGAGGTCCGCATCGGCGACCAGTTGTGGAGGCAGACCGGCATCCAGGAAGGCTTTGCGGAGCAGTCGTTCGATACGCTCGTCGAGTTTTCGGACGATCTGTGCTTTTTCGTCTGCGGACAGGGGCGCGTTAATGTCGCTCAAACGCCGACGTAGTTTGCGCGGATCGTCGTGACCAGGCAGCACGACGGGTGTGACTGTGGCCCACACCGCAGATGCATCACGAACCGAGAAATAGGCGTCAATGGCTCGATCGTTCTCGGACTGGCGCCGGAGGAACGCGATAGGGCGTTGGAGTTTCTCGTCGATGAGTTCCCGGCCCTCGAGGGCACGCACGATTCGCTGAAACTCATCGGACGCATAAGGGCCGCTGACGGTAACGAGCACTCGTCGAATCGCGCCGATTGCGTGGCCACGATCATCGCCTCGCCACTCGATCGAAGGTAGCGGAATGAAGACGAGACGGGGGACGTTGGCTGTTGGTTTAGGGGTGTAGGGATCGCTCTTGTCGTGCCCGAGCACGAAGGAGTTCACCTTGTCGGTATCCCAGCCAAGGGCCTTGGCGAAGTCGTCCCGGCTGGCGGTGTGGCGCAGCATGCCGGCGAGGTGAAGACGACGCCATTGCGGATCGAAGACGGCGAACTTGGAGTCGTCGAGTTCGCGCAGAGCAAGAACCGCATAAGGTGGACGTGCGAGGTCCGACTCGCGTCGGTAGGTGACGACACGAAAACTTTCCAATGGCGACACAGGCTGGAAATATTGGCTGCCATCGGGTGCGGTTGGAAGTCGGGCGAGGAATGCTTGGTGACGTTCTTCCAAAGCGGCGAGTGTGCCGCCGACAGGAACACGCATCGGGGTGCCGCCGACTTCGGTAGGATACCACTTTTCGAAATCGGCAGGTGTATCGGATAAAGCGTTCGCTTCGACTTTGTCAGCGTCGGCCACGACCATGTTTATGCCCCAGCCGAAAGCGGAGATGGCTTGGGCCAGGCATTGGATCTGGCCCACCAAGTGGCCCGGAGCGGAATCCGTGATCTGCCAGAGGTAGTGAACGGCGGCGTTTTCGGGGAGGCGGGTGGGGCGAAAATTTTTCTCCGCTCGCTTGCCTCCGCTTTTGTCGGTTTTGAACCACAAGTCGCCGTCGTTGTTGGGCACATAAAATGTAGCCCCTCTTCTGGGCTGAATGGCGGCGGGTTTGCTTGCGACGATGAGAGGCGGCTGCAGCTTCTCGAGGCATTCCAACGATGGCGCGAAGGTGGCCATCCCGAGCCGGGCCGCGGAGTTGACGAGCGTTTGGAACAAACGCAGCGGCGAAGGTGGCCATTCGCGTTCGCCGCCGTCGCCACGTCCGTCAAACTCGTCCAGTAGAAAGCGGACGGAGATTCTGAGGAAAACGGGCATGGGGAACCTCACTTGCCTTTTTTCTTTTTCGCTTCGTCGATGGCCTTCTTGGCTTTGGCGGACTCGAAGGGGACGGTCTTGCTCGCACCGACACCGAAATCGTTCGCCGCAGCTTCTGCGAAGCTGCTAGCCGCTTCGTGTGTGATCGTGGTGGAGACGTCGGCACGCGTGCCGTCGACTTTCACGGACTGGAATTCGCGTTTCTTCTCGGGATCGAGAACGAGGATCGTGCCTTGGCGATAGTAGCCCAACGGGAGCTTGGTGAACGCGACGAGTGCGAGGCCGAGGATGTAGCGCTGGAGCTTGGTGGTGTTTTCAGGTGTGTCGGCACGAAGCAACTTCAACGCGGAGAGGGCGAGCACGGCGTCGCGACGAATGCCGCCATCGGCGATGACACCGCCATGGGTTTCACTGGCGAGGGCATTTACCAGCCCGGTTTGGGAGAGCGGATTCTTGCTGTCCTTGGATGCTTTCTCGGCATCTTCGGGCGAGATGAGTCCTTGGGTGACGCAATCCACCGGGGCAATATAAGTGGCCGAGCGAGTGAGCTTCCGAACGTCGTAGGCACGAACCGTGGAAGCGATGATGCGCGGACGCTTGGCTTGGCTGTCGCGGGAATCCCAGACGCCGAAGACGAGCGAGGTCGGAGCGATTTTGGCGAGAGGAACATCGTTCCCCTTGAGCGCCGCCGTGAAGGCCTCCTTAAGCTCGTCTTGTAGCGAGGAACAGCGAGCAATGGCGTCGCCTGCGCGATGCCCGGCATCGAGGAGGTTGATTTCTTTGTCGCCCGCTTGGATGACGATCTGGGGAACGAGCTTGTTGTAGGGGTCCTCTTTGAAAAGAGGTTCGAGGCGGTTGGCCTGGGAGCCGATGCTGTCGATGAGGCAGATGTTACGTCCCGTGCGCTCGCGTGAGTTTTCGTAGTCGATGTTGTAGCCGACGTCGGCGTAGGTGGCGGGGAAGATGACGGCATCGGCACCTTCCGCAGCAATGAGGTGCTCGCGAACGACAAGCGCGGCGGGGCCGTCGGCGGCGAGGAGGCTATCGAACTGAGTGAGTCTGGAGTTAGTGTCGCTCATGATGGATCTAGGTTGGGTGTATTGGGGAGAGTGAAATGACTTCAGAACGGTTTCGCAGGGAGGAAGGCCTTGTGCTTTCGTTGACTGGTCCGATACCAGCTCTCGAAGCGGAAGGCCGGAAGTGGGCGCGTCTCGACGCAGCCGTTGATGGCGGCGGCGAGCAGCGAGATGGGAATAGGCGTGTGCCAGAGTCGGTAGTCGAAGAGGCGGTCGCCGGCTGTGGATGGCTGCGGTATCGCGCGCTGGAGGCCGACGAGCGTGAGAAACTCGGCGGCAGGCGCGGCGAGAGTTTCGAGGCTCAGATCGTTGGGAGAGAAACCGACATCGCGGGCGTCAGCGTTGGGACCACGGTTGGCATCAAAGTAGAACGGCTCGACTTTCTTGGTTGGATCTTCGGGCAAATAGGCGATCCGAAGGTTGAAGAGGATTCTTTCGCCGTCTTCCGGGCGGATCGCCTTCAGCATGGCACGAGCGATGCGCGGGGCTTCCATCGTGCCGGCCCAGACTTTGAGGGCAGAAGTGTCGGCATCAGCGGTTTTCCACCAATCGATGCGGAGATTGAAGGGATCTCCGATCTGAATAGGCGATGCGGTGGCATCCTCGGGATCCAGTGAGGCGATTGTAGCCGCGGTAATTTTTCCGAGAAGGTCCGTGAGCGGTGCTGTATTTGCGAGGTGGAGACGGAAGCCGCTGTCGGTTTTCTCGAACCAAGCGAGGGCGTCGGACGACAGGCGGGCAGCGAGTTCGAAGAGGCCGCAGCAGGCGAAGTAGTGGCCGGGGTTGGCGGGATTAAGCGCGATGGTAGCGGAGGGCGCGGGAGTTGCCGTTCTTGGCAAGACGACGACTTCGGGTGATGTAGTGGATTGTTCACTACATTTCGATGCGGGGTTCGCAACGATGCCGGCGCTGGCGGCGTAATCGGCGGCTCGCAAGAGCGATTCAAGCCAGGCAAGACCCCAGCGTCCGAAGCGCTTTTGAAGCCGGGCAAAGCGAAGCGGGGTTTCCGCGGCGTTGCTGTCGGCTGCAGCGATGTTTCCCGCGTAGTCGAAAGCCTCGTCAGCGGGGAAATAGGGACGTGCGCGCCCGTGGTGGGCGGCAACGAGATGCAGTGCGATTTCGCGCTCCGTTTCCGTCAGGCCGGCCAAAGTGGGATCGCCTGCGGCGTCGATGAGAGAACCGAATTCGTGACGATAGTGTTCGGCGACATTGCGTGACCGCATGTTGCCTGCGGCTTTGGCAAGAATCGTGTCGGGTTTCATCGGATCGTAGCCGATATTGCCGAGATTGCGCTGCCACTGGCGGCGATTCTTGCCGAGGTCGTGTAAGCGCGCAGCCGTGACAAGGCAGCGGCCAAGATCGGGAGCACCAGCGGTGGAAGCTTCAGAGAAAAGCTTCGCGGCAATCGCAGCGGCATTGGCCGAAACGGCTTCGGTGTGGACGTGGAGCGTGTCAGGCGCCGTGTTGGTTTTCTTCCGCAGGAGATCGAACTCTGATCGAGGAGCGAACCAGAGCAGATAGCGCGGCTCCTCTGCATCTTCGCCGGAGATATCGACGGAGAAATCGGCGTTTTCGCGAGAGCTGTTTTCCCGGCGTTCGATTCCGGAGCAATCGGCCGCAGGCTCTTTCGCAGAGGTGGAAAAGATCCCCTTCTCATCAAGCCCGCCGAGGCTGGATGGGAGAACCAAGGTGGCGTTGACGAGATCGTCTTCGGCTGTGTCTTTGTTGAAATCGGCGAAGGAAAAACGTCGGACTGCGCCGTTTGCAGTGATGAGCCATGCGCAAGGCGGAACATCAGAGGATCGTTTTTCCAGCAGTGCGCCGAGCGTCTTGACGATGCGTGATGTAGTATCACGCAGAAGTTCGACCGTCTTTAGTGGGAACTCGTCGAGAAACGCTTCGGGATCTTCCACATGCTGGAAATCGAGGTCATGGCGCCAAGCGAGATATGTTTCTGCTGGCTCCCACTTGGCTTCGCCGTGAAGATAAGGGGCAACCACTGGACGGGCGGCGATTGGTTTTCGGATGGAAGTGAGTGCCCACGCATCGAACTGTATGTCGGTTGCGATGCGGAGCACAGGCGGCGGCGAAAATGCTTCGGCGCGAGCGTCAGCCGGCAGGGTGCTAAGCGCGGCAGGGCTGGCGGAATCACCGAGCTTTTTCAGAAGCGCGAGGGTGCGTGCACGGGCTGCTTCTATAGGCTTTTCGGCGTCAAATTCCGTCTCGTGAACAACGACGATTTCGGTGTCGTCGAGATCGCCGAAACGGTTCACGCGGCCCAAGCGCTGCGCCATGCTTTCGAACGTGGAGAGATCGCATACGAGGTCGTCGGCCGAAAGGTTGACTCCGACTTCACCCGCACTGGTGGCGACGAGAAAGACGGTTCCCGTAACGGATTCGAGGTTTGGGTCGCGATCCTTCGGAGCCAGGAAGCGCTGAAACACGCGGCGCTTGACGAGATCGTCGCGCTCCTTGCCGCGCATCGTGCCGGTGAGCAGGGCTACCTTCCCCTTGTGCGCACCTTTGTCCAATTCGGTGGCGATCTTCGTCGCGTTCTCGACAGAGCGAGTGAAGATGAGGACGGCACGCCCTTCGGGACGCGCTTTGGCGAGCTCGACCAGTTTTTCGTCGAGCTTCTCCTCTTTGCCCAAGGGGACGAGCGAGAGCTTTTTGGGGGCGTGGATACGCTTTTGGACGGTTTCGTTGTCCGTGTCCTTGTCGTTCGGATTTTCATCCAAGCCAAACGGCTTCTCGTCGGGGGACCGTGAGGTCGCGGTCAGCTCAAGGATACGCAGTGGGCGCAAGTCCCCCGCGTCTTTCTGTGCGGCGACGATGTTCTCCAGCAGCGATTGAAACGCAGGTTCCAGATGCGCCTCGTCGTGAACAACCAACGCATCTTGTCCGAGAAACCCCGCGTGAAGCGGCCGCGTTTTGAATCCGCGTGTGTAGCGGCTGAAGAGCAGGCCGCTCCCAATCATGTCCACGGTGCCGACGATCACGGCCGGACGCGTCGGATCGACGCACCATTCACCGTTGTCCGCAAGTTGGCCGCGTAGGGTGCTGACCGCCAAAGGCGAGCTATCAGGGGGCAGGGGGAGCGCGCACAGGTCAGCGAGTTTGGCGCGGAAGTCCGAGAGCTCCGATTTATCCCTCAACGCAGCGCGGATTCGTTCTACCTCGGTCGTTGTCTGGTCGACCACGGTGCGGCGGTTGACGACGTAGACGAGACGGCGAGGGATGGCTGTTGTCGGGGACTCCGTAGCGAGCGCGCAGAGCCAAATGGGAATGATCGATGTTTTTCCCAGGCCGGTCGGGAGTGAAGCGGACGAGGGGAACTCGCCATTAATGAGGCGATGGTAGAGTGCCGTTTGCCACGGGAATGGGGATGACTCCGTGAGTGTCTCGAAGACTTTGCGGAACTCTTGGGGATGCATCGGGGAAACTGGCGGTTCGTTCGGAATGCGGCGCGGCTCCAAAACCTAGGACGTTGAATCAGCGGTTGCCCGGTGAAATCCCATCTTGCGGCCGTGCTGGGGCGCGGGCACCGCGGTGAGTTGACGAAGCGCTTCTACGATCGCGGAGAGTTGCTCGTCGTGCTGACCAACACGCGATTCAAGTTCGTCCAACTTCGCCGCAACGGCTTTCTGGGTGCTCAGCCATTGGCGCAGCCGCACAAACGCCCCGACGACATGCACGCCCATATCGACCGCAGCATCGCTGCTCAGCACATTCGCCGCCTGAATCGCACCGTGCTCCGTGAGGGCGTAGGGCAAATGCTTG
>Ga0207415_1000751_pt1 | contig 19968 bp, 17 predicted proteins | sample Passage237A_FD_187369 | JGI IMG/M metagenome (GOLD analysis project Ga0207415, IMG submission 187369) | Cellulose adapted compost microbial communities from Newby Island Compost Facility, Milpitas, CA, USA - Passage2 37A (SPAdes) (version 3) ...
GATCAAAACCAATAATTTTAGACATAAAAAAGGAAACAAAGAAATACCCCATAAATTTACAAAATGATTGCCTATATTTGAAAGGTCCGCGAGGATTTTTTTCACAGACTGACGTTAAAGGCAAGCCCGTTACCGAAACCACTGATTCGGGTGGCAAACCTTCTCGCACTCTTTCTTCTACCATTGCTACCGCTTGCCTTCCTTTTTCTTCATCAAATTTGTAGTTCCGAAAGTCGGGTTCCTTCCTCGTCACCCATGTCGTTTTGGTCACCTCCGAAATTTCACCCAACAACTGTAAAGCTGAAATTCCTCCTCCAACAATAATGACGCGTTTTCCAATAAATTCTTCGGCGTTTTTATATTCACCTGTGTGCAATTGTCTGCCGACAAAAGTTTCCCAACCGGGATATTTGGGGCAATGTGGCGTTTTCCAAGTTCCGGTAGCATTGATAATTCCTCTCGCAGAAAATTGAACACCATTGGTTCTCACAAAAAATCGTTCGTTTTTCTCATTCACTTCCTCTACGCGCACCGGCCGAATAACGGGCAACTCAAAATGCTTTTCATATTGCTCATAATAGGCGGGAATCGCAATATTTGCTTGTAATTCTTTGTCCTCTACATTCACTGCATCAGAAAAATGCATGCCCGGCAAATCATTAATTCCGTTTACTGTGCTAAGCGTCAAAGAATCCCATCGATGTTGCCAAGCACCGCCGGCTTCGAATTCATCATCCAAGACCACAAAACCTTTCCCGGCTTCAATGCCTGCTCGTTTTAAATAATAAGCAGCCGACAAACCCGCTTGGCCCGCACCTATGACAACAATGTCGGTTTTGTAAAAAATGGTTGACACTTGATTCATGATTGTAATTTAAGGTTTTTTGTAAACGAAATTAATAAAATAAAGGGGTTGTTTTTAGTTTTATTGTTGATAGTTAATTATGTCCCTATTTTTTTGATTTGAATCATCGTTTTGGATATTGTATCGTTGTTCGGAATTCGGATGTTATTTGGTGTTCAGTTTCTTGTAAAAGCCTTTCCTGCTGTCATTAGTAATTTAGTATTTTCCGTCGTTCATTTTTTTATTTGTCAGTTCAAAAGTTTGTTCTAAATTTGTAACCAATGTCTAATGTTGTACAATTTGGTTATGAGTGAGTATTTAACTATTTCAGAAGCGGCAAAATTGCTGAATAAAAGTACGAAAACGCTTCGTCGTTGGGATGATGAAGGAAAATTAACAGCTGTTCGTGAGCCGATAAGTAATTATCGGGTTTACAGAAAAGATGAAGTGGAAACTTTGTTTGCCGAGTTTTTAAATACCGATATTGAAGAAACGGTTTCCAACTATGTTGAGCCCAATCACGAGTATAAAGTTTTAGAGCTTTTTGCAGGTGCAGGAGGTCTGGCTGTTGGAATGGAAAAGGCTGGTTTGAAATGTGTTGCGCTCAACGAAATTGATAAATTTGCTTGTCAAACCTTGCGAAAAAATCGTCCGAATTGGAATGTTTTGGAAGGCGATATTAAAGATTTTGATTTCTCGGAATACAACGGAAAAGTAGATGTTGTTACTGGCGGATTTCCTTGTCAGGCATTCAGTTATGCAGGTAAAAAATTAGGTTTGGCAGATGCGAGAGGAACACTTTTTTATGAATTTGCAAGGGTTGTGAAAGAAGTGAATCCACCCATTTGCATAGGCGAAAATGTTCGAGGTTTGTTGAGTCACGACAATGGGAAAACTTTACAGGGAATGATTTCTATTTTAGACGAAATTGGTTACAATGTTGTGCCTGTCGAAGTTTTGAAAGCCATACATTATAAAGTTCCACAAAAGCGTGAACGCTTGATTTTGGTTGGAATAAGAAAAGACATTGATGTAAAATACGAATATCCAAAACCTTACAAGAAAATTTACAACTTAAAAGATGCCTTAAAAAAAGGCGAGTTGTACGATTGTAATGTTCCAAAATCAGAGGGTGCAAAATATCCGGAGAGTAAAAAGAAAGTGTTGGATTTGGTACCTCCAAAAGGTTATTGGCGAGATTTGCCTTTGGATATTCAAAAGGAATTTATGGGTGGAAGTTTTTATTTAGGAGGTGGAAAAACCGGAATGGCAAGAAGAATTGGTTGGGACGAACCTTGCCTGACTTTGACTTGCAGTCCTGCCCAAAAACAAACCGAACGATGTCATCCTGACGAAACCCGACCGTTTACAGTTCGTGAATATGCAAGAATACAGACTTTCCCTGATGAATGGGAGTTTTCGGGTTCGTTGGGCCAACAGTATAAACAAATTGGAAATGCCGTTCCTGTCAATTTAGGTCGAGAAATAGGTTACTCGATTGTAAAGTTTTTGAATGAATATTATAGTTTATCAAAACCCAAATAATAGCTGTAATTCTCAAATGTAATTTGGTCGAGAATAGAGCGTTTTGATTTTTCGGTTTCGGAAGTAATTTCTTCCAAAGCCGAACTTTCTTCTATGTTATCTACTTTTTCAACGGATTTCAAATAATCTTTAATAGCCTCTGGCAATGCTTTGTATAGTTGAAAAAGTGCATCATCTTGTCCAGAAAGCAATGAATAAAACTGGTCTCCTGAAATTTTGAAAACTCTTGAATGGCTGTATTCTTTTCCATTGATTTCGCCTTTCCAATGTTCGTTAAAACTTCCTTTCGCTAAAATTTGTACCCAATAACATTTTGCTTTTTTGTAGTCATCCGCATAACGAGCCAATTTTTGAAACAGGGCTTCAGCCGAACTGCTGTTCATTGTATTATGCTTGTTTTTGATGTCAGCAAAAAGCGTATCATCATTTGCTTTGATGTCAAAACCACTTAAATTCCCAACTTCAAAGCCTTTTATTCCACCTAAAATTTGCTCGTGAAAAGTTCCGATTGAATTATTGATGGATTTGTCAATTTGACGAAGAATTTCAGATTCTATCAAATCGTCTTCGTTGATATCGTTGAATTTAGCGTCAAAAGTCAGTTTGATGGTATCGACTTTGTTTTTATAGAATTGTTTTTTTGAAACATTGTTTTTGGCCCGTAAATAGGATTTGTGCAAATTTTCAATGCAGTTCAATAAATGTTCGTCCGAGATAAAGTTTACATATTTGTTTGTCATTGCGTTTCTACATAAAAATTCAGATGTGAAATTACGACATTTTATTTATCTATTCAGCTCGTAGATTTTTGCAGTTCTTTTATAAAATTTTCATAAACCACCCAAAGTTTTGGCATATCGGTTTTATGTTGGTTAGCTTTGCAATTAAATTTATAAATCATGATTTTGACCCTATCCACCACTCACAGCAAAGTCTATGATTGGTTGTATGACATTTTGCTGAATTTGGGTTTTTCAGACCAATTAACACATACCATCAATGCGCTCATTCTGTTGATTTTATTGGTGATGGTTTTGTATGCATTGGATTATTTGTCACGGAGGATATTTTTGATTTCAGTCATGGGATTAATCAAAAAAAGCAAAACGCTTTTTGACGATTATTTGCTCAAACACAGAGTGCTGAAATATTTTACGCACATCATTTCCATTATCATTATCAGGCTATTCATTCCACTTATTTTTATTGGTTTTCCCAAATGGATAAACACCACGCTACAAATTGCCGATGTTGTTTTGGTTTTGATCATAGGAATTTTACTCAATAGTGTTACCAAGGCGGTACGGGATTTTCTGAAAACAAAAAAAGCCTTCGAAGACAAACCTTTGGACAGTTATGCGCAGGTGGTTGGAATATTTATTTTCTTTGTTTGCGGCATCATTATATTCACAACGCTTACCGGGAAATCTCCTTATGCGTTCCTCATCTCTTTGGGTGCGGCTTCAGCCATTTTGATGTTGATTTTTAAAGACACCATTTTGGGATTTGTTGCCAGCGTTCAGGTTTCTGCCAATGACATGGTCAGAGTAGGAGATTGGGTAGAAATGCCCAAATACGGTGCGGACGGTGCGGTGCTTTCCATCAATTTGAACACGGTCAAAGTTCAAAATTGGGACAAAACCATTACGACGGTTCCCACTTATGCATTCATTTCTGATTCCTTCAAAAATTGGCGAGGAATGCAGGAATCGGGCGGTAGAAGAATAAAAAGAGCGATTTATCTAAAAATGAGCAGCTTCAAATTTCTAAATCAAGAGGATTTGGAAAAATTCAAAAAGTATAGATTGATTAAGGATTATATCCTTGAAAAGGAAATTGAAATTAAAGAATACAACAAAGCAATCGATGCTGAATTTTTACCGGCAAATACGAGAAGACTTAGCAATGTAGGCGTGTTTAGAATCTATGCCAACAAATATTTGAGAGAAAACCAAGGAGTAAACCAAAACATGACCATCATGGTCAGACAGTTGGCACCGACGCCGCATGGATTACCGATGGAAATTTATTGTTTTTCAAAAGACATTAGATGGGTGTATTACGAAGGAATTGTAGCCGATATTTTTGACCACTTACTGACCATCGTTAAGGAGTTTGACCTCGAAATATTTGAAGAGCCTTCCGGAGCAGACTTTTCGGGAAGTTTCTCCAAATGAATTTGTTGATTTCAAGTAATTTGCCCTGTGATTTTATGACAATTGTTTTCAAAAAAGACGGTTGAATGTCGTACATTTGTAACTCCAAATTCAAAAAAAAACATTTAAAAAATTATAACCATGCCAAAAGGAATTTATCAGATACCATTTGCGATGAATGAGCCGGTCTTGTCTTATGCACCGGGTACACCTGAACGCGAGGAACTGCTCGCTACTTACAAAAAAATGTACAATCAGGTGATTGAAATTCCGCAATATATCGGAAGCAAAGCAATAAAAAGCGGCAACAAAGTGGCGATTCATCCGCCGCACGATCACCAACACACAGTGGGCCATTACCACAAAGGAACCGGCGACGATGTGAAAGCAGCCATCAATGCAGCTCTGAAAGCCCGAAAAGACTGGGCGGCCATGCCCTGGGAACAAAGAGCTTCAATTTTCTTGAAAGCAGCAGATTTATTGGCAGGACCTTATAGAGCCAAATTGAATGCCGCCACCATGATTGGACAATCTAAAAACGCATTCCAAGCTGAAATCGATTCTGCCTGCGAACTGATTGACTTTTTCAGATTCAATGTGGAATACATGACCCAGATTTATTCAGATCAGCCCATATCTTCTGAAGGAATTTGGAACAGAGTTGAATACAGACCATTGGAAGGTTTTACTTTTGCAATTACTCCTTTTAATTTCACATCTATTGCAGGAAATTTACCAGCATCCATGGCACTGATGGGCAATGTGGTGGTTTGGAAACCTTCCACAACTCAGATTTATTCAGCCCAAGTCCTGATGGAAATTTTCAAAGAAGCCGGATTGCCGGATGGGGTTATCAATATGGTACTGACTGGCGGAGCCGAAACTGCAAAAATATGTATAGAACACCCCGATTTTGCAGGTGTTCACTTTACTGGTTCGACATCGGTGTTCAAATCAATATGGAAACAAATCGGTGAAAATATCACCACCCATAAAACCTATCCGAGAATCGTAGGCGAAACCGGCGGAAAGGATTTTGTGATAGCACATAAATCTGCCGATGCCAAAGAGGTAGCCGTAGGATTGGTTCGTGGTGCTTTTGAATTCCAAGGACAGAAATGTTCGGCGGCTTCCAGAGCCTATATCCCCAAAAGTCTTTGGCCGAAAGTTGAAAAAGAAATGGGCAAAATGCTCAGCGAAATCAAAATGGGCGCACCCGATGATTTTACCAATTTTGTGAATGCCGTTATCGATGAAGCTTCATTCAAAAAATGCAAAGGATACATAGACAGAGCCAATAAATCAAAAGAAGCAGAAGTGATTTTCGGTGGGAAATGCGACAACAAAGTAGGTTATTTTGTTCAACCAACCGTCATCAAAACCACCAATCCGAAATATGAAAGTATGGTGGAAGAAATCTTTGGCCCAATACTGACCCTTTATGTGTATGAGGACAAAGACTGGGAAAAAACACTTGAGTTGCTTGACCAGACTTCTGAATATGCACTGACCGGTGCTGTGTTTGGAAAAGACAGATACGAGCTTGTAAAAGCCACCCGAATGTTAGAAAATTCTGCCGGGAACTTTTATATCAACGACAAACCGACCGGTGCGGTTGTCGGACAGCAACCGTTTGGTGGTGCCAGAGCTTCCGGAACCAATGACAAAGCCGGTTCAGCCATGAATTTGATGCGTTGGGTTTCTGTGAGAACCATCAAAGAAAACTTCGTTCCGCCAAAGGATTACAGATATCCTTTTATGGGTGAAGATTAAGCGATATATTATTATTTCAACACATCCTGCCAGGCCGTTTGGTTCTGGCAGGATTTTTTAAAAATCGATGAATTCCCATAAAGCAATAAGAACTTCGGTTTACAGCATATTACTTAATTTAGCGATAGCTGTAATCAAATGGCTTACAGGTGTTTTCGGGAATTCCTACGCGTTGATTGCCGATGCAATTGAATCCACTGCCGATGTCTTTTCATCCCTTTTGGTTTTGATTGGATTAAAAGCTTCGACCAAACCGCCGGACGACAACCACCCATACGGACATGGTCGGGTGGAAGTACTTTCCACCTTTTCGGTCGTTGGGTTTCTGTTGATTTCGGCCACGGTCATTGCCTACGAAAGCATTCAAAACATCCGAACACCCCATGAAGCACCCAAAGGATTTACGCTGATTGTGCTGGCCGGGATTATCATTTTCAAAGAATTGTCTTTTCAATATGTCAAAAGAAAAAGCAATGAAACCAACAGCCAGTCGCTGTTAGCCGATGCTTGGCACCACCGCAGCGACGCAATTACTTCTGTCCTGGCTTTTATCGGAATTTCAATTGCTTTGATTTTTGGCAAAGGTTTTGAATCCGCCGATGACTGGGCTGCGCTTTTCGCTTCATTCATTATTGCCTACAATGCTTACAGGATTTTCAGACCGGTTTGGGGAGAGATTTCGGATGAACAGTTGTATGATGATTTGATTGAAGAAATTCGTCAAATCGCCCTGAAAGTTCCCGGTGTCATTGACACCGAAAAATGCCATGTCAGAAAAATGGGGATGGTCTATTATGTAGATTTACACATGATTGTAAAAGGAGACATTTCGGTGATGGAAGGACACAGAATTGCACACGAACTAAAAGATGAAATTCAACGGCAACTCCCAGAAGTTGCTGATGTATTGGTGCATACTGAGCCTGACATCTTAGAGGTGTTTTGAAAACGAACCAACTTTTGGATGCTTTTTGTCCGAGATAACTTTTCCAAAGTTTTGAACTTTGGAAAAGTTGATTTAGATGATTTTCGGAAATTTCTCCGGTTTTGCTTCTCTCATTAATTCATATACCTTTTCAATGATATCGTCAACGGAAGGTTTTGAGAAGTAATCACCATCGCTTGCATAAGCCGGTCTGTGTGCTTTGGCGGTGATGGTCAACGGTTGGCTGTCCAGATAGAAATAACCATTTTGTTCCTCCAGAATTTGTTGAAGTATAAACCCAGATGCCCCACCTGGCACATCTTCATCGATAATCACCAGACGGTTGGTTTTTTGAATGCTCTTTGCAATGTCATGTTTCACATCAAAGGGGAGCAGTGACTGAACATCAATTACTTCTGCGTTGATGCCCAGTTTCTCGAGTTCCTCGGCGGCTTCTGAGACTATTCTCCAAGTGGAACCGTATGTAACAAGTGTTACATCGTTTCCTTCTTTTGTTATCTCCACTTCGCCCACAGGCACTGTATATTCGCCCGGATTGGCAGGTTCTTTTTCTTTTAATCGGTATCCGTTCAGACTTTCAACAATAATTGCAGAATCATCGCTTTGGAGCATGGTATTATAGAAACCGGCAGCTTTGGTCAGGTTTCTGGGAACAAGAACAAACATGCCTCGCACCAGATTGAGGATTCCACCCATGGGTGAGCCGGAATGCCATATCCCTTCCAGTCTGTGCCCACGGGTTCTGATGATGACCGGAGCTTTTTGTCCACCTTTTGAACGATACTGTATTGTAGCTGCATCGTCTGACAGAATTTGAATACAATACAAAATATAGTCAAGGTACTGAATTTCGGCAATTGGTCTGAGTCCTCGCATTGCCATTCCAATTCCCTGTCCGGCAATGGTGGATTCCCGGATACCAGTGTCTGAGACTCTGGATTCACCGTATTTTTGTTGAAGACCTTCTAATCCTTGGTTGACATCTCCGATTTTCCCTGAATCTTCACCAAACACAAGTACATTGTTGTGTTTTTCAAAAATTTTGTCAAAGTTATCACGAACGATGACTCGTCCGTCTATCATTTTGGGGTTTTCGGGATAAATGGGGTCAATTTTTTCAACCTTGAGGGCACTCCATTTTGACTGACTGTAGAGATGAGATGAATACGCATCTTCTTCTTTTTTTAATTGTGATTCCCACCAGTTTTTCAGTTCATTCAGTGCGGATGAATTTTCACCTCTGGTGATTCTGAAAATTTTCCTCACGGTGCTGTAAGTGTCTTTTTTAAATGGAATATCTTTGGTTTTTAATGTTTTTATTTCATCTTCAATAAATGTTTTGTTTGGGCTTTCTGCGGCTGTTTTTTCGAGCAATGCCAAGGCTTGATTTCTGATTTCATTCAATGGGTTCAAGTATTCTGCCCAAGCTTGTTTCTGAAGTGTTTTTACTTCTCTTTTCGCTTCCTCTTCAATTGTGTTGATTTCTTCTTCTGTGGCCAGGATTTGTTCACCGGTATCAAATTTGAGAATCCATTCTTTAAATTTTGAAATACCGTCAAAATCCTTTTCCCACTGTAGTCTTTCACTTGATTTGTATCTTTCGTGCGAACCCGAAGTTGAGTGTCCTTGTGGCTGGGTGCATTCCTGAACATGAACAATACAGGGCACATGTTCTTCTCTTGCGATTTTTTCGGCTTTTTCATAGGTCGAAACCAATGCCGGATAGTCCCATGCTTTAACTGTGAATATTTCAAATCCTCTTTCGGTTTCAGATCTTTGGAAACCAGACAGCATCTCACTCAGGCTTGATTTTGTGCTCTGGTACTTATTGGGGACTGAAATTCCGTATCCATCGTCCCAGATTGAGACTATCATGGGGACCTGTAGTACACCGGCGGCATTGATGGTTTCCCAAAAGGGTCCTTCTGAAGTACTGGAATCGCCAATGGTTCCAAATGCGATTTCGTTTCCGTTTAACGAAAAATTTTGTTCAGTATCTGCATCTGGGTTTTCTCTGTAGAATTTGGAGGCCTGTGCCAATCCGAGAAGTCGTTGCATCTGCCCTGAGGTTGGGGAGATGTCGGCACTCGAGTTTTTTTGTTTGCTGAGTGGTTTCCATGAGCCGTCTTCATTGAGTGAACGGGTGGCAAAATGAGCATTCATTTGTCTTCCGCCTGAGGCAGGGTCTTTTCCCGGTTCTGTGTTTGCATAAAGTTGAGCAAAAAATTCTGTAACAGTCAACTGCCCGATGGCCATCATAAAAGTTTGGTCGCGATAGTATCCGGAACGAAAATCGCCGTTCTTAAAAACCCTTGCCATGGCGAGTTGAGGGATCTCCTTTCCGTCTCCGAAAATTCCAAATTTTGCTTTCCCGGTCAATACTTCCTTTCTGCCTATCAGACTGGCTTCTCTTGACATGACAGAAATTTTATAATCGTCTAATATTCTTTTTTTAAACTGTTCAAATGATAATTTGTTTTCTGTTTCTGTTTGCATATCTTTTTGAGTATTGAGCAAAGTTAAAAAAATTAGATTGAATAACTCATTAAATCATAGATTCGGTAAATTGATTCGTTCGAAGTAATAATATTTTTTTTTAGCAAAAAATTAATATATTTGTTTGTTAATAAAATAAAATGTGATTACTATGAAGAAAATTTATTTTTTGGCAGGAGCTCTGATTTTTGGCTTGACTGCAAATGCACAAATGACTGACGGATTTGAAGATTATCCGTTGGGGCCATATTTTGGTGGTCATTGGACCAACTGGAGTATGGCGGACGGACCTGAGAACATTATTGTTACTGATGAACGGGCTTCTGAGGGAACTCAGTCAGGATTTATTGGGAATGATCAGATTCAGGATGCGATTTTGGATACCAGTATGAAAACTGGCGGGATGTGGACTTTTACAATGGACTTTTTCATTGATTTCGGTAGTTCCGGTTATTTTAATGCCCAGCATGATTTAGGTGCTTTGGGGTCAACCGGTAATTGGGCTTACCAGTCGTATATCGGAATTCTACCTACTACAGGCAACGAAGCTGATCCGGGGACTTTTCATTTCGTTACAGCAGGTACAGACTATAATTTTTCCTATGTGGAAGAAGAGTGGATTGCTTTTGCCATTGAGCATGATTTGGATATGAACATCGTTAGATTGTTCATGAACGGTACAGAAATCACTTTTGGAGTGGACATTCCCTTTGGAGACGATCCGACCTTTCAAGGAAAACTGAATGGTTTTGATTTTTATTCGGCTGCGCCAATTAATTTTATGTGGATTGATAACATCCAATTCTACGAAGGTGAATTCAACATGGGTGTGAGCGATATGGATGTAACCGATATTTCAGTATATCCTACCGTAGCAAAAGACTTGGTGAATGTATCCTCCAAATCAAACATCAACAACATCGCTGTATTCAACACATCGGGTCAGCAGGTACTGAGACTGAACCCGAATTCGGTGGATGCTCAAATCAATGTTTCTGCACTTCCAGCAGGGGTTTACATGGTGAAAATCCAATCAGGTAAACAAGTTCAGACCAAGAAAATTGTCGTGAAATAAGACAAATACAAATTTTTTTATGGAATGCCTCTGATTTAGGAGGCATTTTTTTATTTTCCGGTTTTGAACATTTTTTGTTGTAGGATATTTAAATTTTAATAATCTAAATATTTTGTAAGCAAAAAATTATGTTACATTTGCAAAGTAAGTTAAATAAAAAAATTAAAAGTTATGAAGAAATTTTATTTATTGGCAGGAGCCCTGATTTTTGGCTTGACTGCGAATGCACAAATGACTGAAGGATTTGAAGACTATCCGGTGGGACCTTATTTCGGTGGACATTGGACCAACTGGAGTATGGCAGACGGACCTGAGAACATCATTGTGACCGACGAAAGAGCTTCTGAAGGTACACAGTCTGGATTTGTGGGTAATGACGAAGTTCAGGATGCAATTCTGGATGTGGGCATGCATACAGGCGGTATGTGGACATACAGCATGGATTTTTATATCGATTTTGGTAGTTCAGGATATTTTAATGCACAACACGATTTGAGTGCTTTGGGTTCAAGTGGTAACTGGGCTTATGAAGGATACATCGGAATTGACCCAACTGTAGCTGGCTATCCGCCAAATCCCGGAACTTTTTATTTTGCTGCAGGTGGAACAGCCTATTCTTTTCCATATATGGAGGAAGAGTGGATCAACTTTGCAGTTGAGCAAGATTTGGATATGAACATCGTTAGATTGTTCATGGACGGTACAGAAATTACATTTGGAGTGGATATTCCATTCGGATCTGATCCTGCATTCCAAGGAAAAGTCAATGGATATGACTACTTTTCAGCTTCACCTGTCAACTTCATGTGGATTGATAACATCAAATTCTACGAAGGTGAATTCAACATGGGTGTAAACGATATTGATGTAACCAATATTTCAGTATATCCAACCGTAGCAAAAGACTTGGTGAATATATCCTCCAAATCAAACATCAACAACATCACTGTATTCAATACATCAGGTCAGCAGGTACTGAGACTGAACCCGAATTCAGTGGATGCTCAAATCAATGTTTCTGCACTTCCTGCAGGGGTTTACATGGTGAAAATCCAATCAGGCAAACAAGTTCAGACCAAGAAAATTGTGGTTAAATAATTAACTGCACATATTCATAAGTAAATGCTTCCTATCAGGGAGCATTTATTTTTGTAATAAATTATTTCAAAGCGTTTTGGAAAACCGAAATGAATTCATACATTTGCAACCCGAAATTTTGTTCACCAAAACATTAAAATTATAATAGTGGATACTTTAAGTTATAAAACCTTATCAGCAAACAAGGAGTCTGCTCAGAAAGAGTGGCTACAGGTTGACGCAAGCGGACTAAGTCTGGGAAGACTCGCATCCGGAGTAGCTAAACTGGCGAGAGGAAAACACAAGACCAATTTCACACCTCATGCGGATTGCGGAGATTATGTGGTGATTGTCAATGCTGATAAAATCGAACTGACAGGCAACAAGTGGAATGATAAAATCTATCTGCGCCATACCGGTTACCCCGGTGGTCAAAGAAGCCTGACTGCAAGACAAATGTTTGACAAAGACCCTGTCAGACTGATTGAGAAAGCGGTAAAAGGAATGCTGCCCAAAAACAAACTTGGCGCACAAATCTTTTCCAACATATATGTATATTCAGGTGAAGAGCATCCTCATCAGGGTCAAAAACCAAAAACAACAGACATTAACGCATACATTTAATTATGGCAATTATTCATAAAATAGGTCGTAGAAAAACTTCTGTAGCAAGAGTATATCTTCAGGAAGGAAAGGGCGAAATCTATATCAACGGACGAGAGTTGAAAGATTATTTCACTACCGGTGTTTTGCAGTACAAAGTTGAGCAACCCTTTGCACTAACCGGCAACGCAGGCAAGTACAATGTGGATATTTCGGTGTTTGGTGGTGGAATTACCGGACAGGCAGAGGCCATCAGACTTGCTATTTCCAGAGCACTGTGTGAAGTGAACAACGAATACAGAGCACAGCTGAAACCCGAAGGACTTTTGACCCGCGATTCAAGAATGGTTGAAAGAAAGAAATTCGGACAGAAAAAGGCAAGAAAGAAATTCCAGTTCTCCAAAAGGTAACAACCGGAATATCTTATCAAATACAATTTATTATATAATTATTAACCATTTTCCGGTTGGTTTAGCATCCAAATATTTCAGGGCGAGATTACTTCAACCACCTGTTTATTGATTGCTGATTGGGCGGAATGTAAACTAAAAAAGAAAGAAAATGGCAAAAGCAAATGTAAAAGATTTGTTGAATGCAGGCGTTCACTTCGGACACCTGACCAGAAAGTGGAATCCCAACATGGCTCCTTACATCTTTATGGAGAAAAGTGGAATCCACATCATCGACCTACACAAAACAGCTGTTAAGCTGGAAGAAGCCGCTGAAGCTTTGGGCAAAATTGCCTCATCTGGCAGAAAAATCCTTTTTGTAGCCACAAAAAAACAAGCCAAAGAAGTCGTTGCAAAACATGCTGAAATGGTAAATATGCCATACATCACCGAAAGATGGATGGGAGGGATGCTTACCAATTTTGTAACCATCCGTAAGGCAGTCAAAAAGATGAACGCAATCGACAGGATGAAGAAAGATGGAACCTTTGAAACCCTTTCCAAAAAAGAAAGACTACAGGTGGACCGTCAGAGAGCAAAATTGGAAAGAGACTTGGGCTCAATTGCAGATATGACAAGAATTCCTTCTGCGATTTTTATCGTGGACACCGTGAGAGAACAAATTGCTGTGGCGGAAGCACAAAAACTGGGTATCCCAATTTTTGCCATGGTTGATACCAATGCTGACCCGAGAGAAGTTGATTATCCGATTCCATCAAACGATGATGTCTCTAAGTCCATTGACATTATTCTTACACATATTACAGATAAAATTAAAGAAGGCCTGACAGCCAGAAAAGCAGAAAAGGAAAAACAGAAAGAGGAAAGTGCACCTGCCGTATCTGATGAGGAATCAAATGTTTCTACCAATCCAAAGGCAGATAATCAGGATTGACCTGATTGTGTCAGTAGAATCCTTTTAAAATAATGAGTTTCTTGCTTAGAAATCAATTCAATAACCTTTAAAATTAATAACAAAATGTATAAAGCAACAGCTGCAGAGGTAAGCAAACTTAGAAATACTACCGGTGCCGGTATGATGGACTCCAAAAAAGCTTTGGAAGAAGCAGAAGGAGACTTTGAAAAAGCAATTGAAATCCTTCGTAAAAAGGGACAGAAAGTAGCTGCCAAAAGAGCCGACAGAGAAAGCGTGGAAGGAGCTGTGATTGCAACAGTAAACGCAGATCATACAAAAGGAGTGGTTATTTCTCTGAACTGTGAAACCGATTTCGTTGCCAAAAACGAAGAATTTGTAGCATTGGCCAAAAGAATTGCCGAAATTGCATTGGACGGAAGCGACAAAGAGACGCTGCTTAATGCCCAAATCGACGGGATTTCAGTGGCTGAAAAATTATCAGAGCAAACCGGTGTTATTGGTGAAAAGATAGAAATCGGCAGCTTCCAGACAATTGAAGCACCTTATGTGAATTCATACATTCATGCGGGAAACAGAATCGGTGCAGTGGCCGGACTTTCTTCTAATGTGGAAGGTGCAGAAGAAGTAGCAAAAGAAGTGGCAATGCAGGTGGTGGCAATGAACCCAATTGCGCTGAACGAAAGTCAGGTGGATGCCTCTTTGATTGAAAAGGAACTTGAAATTGCCAAAGACCAGCTCCGACAGGAAGGAAAACCTGAAAATATGATTGACAATATTGCCAAAGGAAAATTAAATAAATTTTTCAAAGAAAATACGCTGGTGCATCAGCCATTTATCAAAGATGGAAAAACACCGGTTGCTGATTATGTGAAATCGGTCAATCCAGAACTTGAAGTCGTTGGATATATCAGATACGGTCTGTAAACAAAAACAACATCACAAATAAAAATGCAGCACAAAATGCTGCATTTTTCTTTTGATGAAATATTTTGGCATAAGTGTTGGAGATTAGAAAATATATAATAACTTTGCAACTATTAGGCTATGATGAGAATTTTATTTTTTCTGATGTTTTTAAGTTTTTCGACTTTTGGTGTTTATGCACAGCAAACGGGTGCAGGCATTAATACAGTCAGCAATGTACACATCAAAAAAGTCAGTATTTCTCCCAACCCTGCATCCACCATTGTGAAAGTGGCCATCGAAGGCGAGCATGCAGAATTGAGATCCATTTCTATCTACAGCATTATTAACAACGAAGTATTCAGTAAGCAGTACAACAATACAACCGAAACAGTTGAATTGGATGTTCGTAATCTAAAAAAAGGGAAGTACCTTGTAAGAGTAATGTTCAGCGACAATACCTACGAAGTCGTTACGCTCATCAAACAATAATTTTTCAGAGAAACTTCATTTTCTAACAACCTTCATAATAGGACAGCACAACTTCTGTCACAATACCATTTTTGCTGAAAAACCATATGACCGTCAGATCCTCCAGACCTGAAAGTTCAAAAATCCTGTTGTTCCTATCAACTTCACCACTTAGTTCGTCTAAACCAAACCACAAAGAAATATTGAAATCTCTTTTATAAGTGTCCCAAAGTTCTTCCAGACTGTTGCCAACGCCAACACCTGATAGCGTCTTGATGTCAGATGAGGTCGTTCTGATTTCATAAAGCCTATACTCTTCGACATCACCTTCAACCAATGTATCACGGACAAATCCCAACTTCATGGGAATGCCCTTGTAATCGACTTCTGCATAATTGATCCAGTTGTATGAGTCGGCTTTGAGATTCAGCTTTTTACCTAATATTTTCTCTATTTTTGACAAGGGATCATTGATATTGAATTCATTCATTCGTGTCGTAGTAATCTGTGCCTGTAGGCTGAATGAGAGGACAATCACAAAAAAGGAAATTGATGTTTTTAGCATGATTAGATTTTTTGAATAAGTAAATTTAAACAATAAAACCATCCGATTCTTAAAATCTACTATTGCTCTGATACAAAATTGATGTTTCTTTTCAATCCCGAAAATTTCGTCCTTTTGACCGCAGATTTTTTAAAAATCTCCCTAAAAATATCTTCAGTGATTTCCTCCCAATCCGTTTTTGTATATTCGAGCAAGGCTGGATGAGGTTCGTATTTTTCTTCATTGTGCGGAACCGAAAACCGATTCCAAGGACAAACATCCTGACAGATGTCACAACCAAAAATCCAGTCTTCGAATTTTCCTTGTACTTCATCAGGAATGATTTCATCCTTCAATTCAATGGTGAAATAAGAAATACATTTGCTTGCATCAACCGTTCGCTCGGGCAAAATTGCATCCGTCGGACATGCGTCTATACATCGGGTGCAACTGCCACAATGGTCAGTAAGAAAGGGTAGATCTTCATCTAATTCCAAGTCTATAATCAGTTCGGCCAAATTATAGAAAGAACCATGGTTTTTACTTAACAGAATCGTGTTTTTTCCCACCCAGCCAATGCCTGATTTTTGCGCCCAAGCACCTTCCATAACCGGTGCTGAATCAGTGAATGCCCGTCCGCTCACATCGCCAATTTCCTCCTGAATGAAATTCATCAATTCCCTAAGTTTCTCCTTGATTACAAAATGATAATCAGTGCCATACGCATATTTGGCAACTTTATAGCTGTCCGTTCGCTGGTTTTTTTTTGGGTAATAATTATAGGTAAGCGAAATCACTGACTTTGCATTATCTACCAATTTTCTCGGGTCGAGTCGCTTGTCAAAATGGTTTTCCATATAAACCATTTTCCCGTTGTATCCAGCATTGAGCCATTTTTCCAACCTGGGTGCCTCTTTCTCCAGAAAATCAGCTTTTGCAATTCCACAGGACAGAAAACCCAATTCCTTGGCCTTTTGTTTGATCAAGGCAGCATTGGACTTGAGTTTGACAGGCTTGTTGAAGATTTCCATTTGAGCGATTTCAGACAAAATTATGCATAAAAATAAGGTTTTTTTAATATCAATGAGCTTGAACTAATGCCAATTACATGTTTTCAGGTAGATAGGCTTTCTGAACCGGACAGAATATTAACCAAAAATTTGCGTTGATTATATTTAAACACTATACAATGAAACAGTTTAAATTTGTGTTTTTAACCCTCTTTCTCCTGGGATTGGCTCTGAATTCATGTAAAAGTGATGACGACACTTCCCAAACCCCAAATGTAGATTTGATTGTTGGAACTTGGAAAATTACGGATGTTTGGGTGGGTGGTGAAAGCGTCTATGCACTGATTCTACTGAGCAATCCTTGTCCGCTTCAGAGCAAATTCATATTTGATAATGATTTTTCAGTCATGGTTGAAACAGTTGTTGAAGATGAAACTACCGGAAGTTGTATACCGGGCGAAGTTCAGCAAGGGAGTTGGTCAAAAGAAGGAACTACTTATTATTTCCACGCAGAAGGTGAGACCGCAAGTTCTGAAGTTGAATTTTTAGACGACAATAATTTTACTTTTATTGCTGAAATCGAAGGTGAAACAGCTAAAGTGAAATTGACAAGACAATAATTAACTTAGCTTCTGAAGCTGAATCAAACGATTATAAATACCTTTTTTTCGTATGAGCTCGGCATGTGAGCCGGACTCTTTTATTAAGCCGTCCTGCATTACAATAATTTTGTTTGCGCTGGTAATGGTCGAAAGCCTGTGCGCAATGACAATCGAGGTTCTGTTGCTCATCATTTTGTCCAACGCTTCTTGCACGAGTTTTTCGGATTGTGTGTCCAATGCCGAGGTGGCTTCGTCCAACACCATGATGGGCGGGTTTTTATAAACTGCTCTGGCAATACTAAGCCGCTGTTTTTGTCCACCGCTCAGTTTGCCACCGCCTTCACCTATGTTCTCTTCATACTGATTCTCCATTTTCAGGATGAATTCGTCCGCATTGGCAATCCTGGCAGCTTCTTCTACTTTTTCTTTCGTTGGATTTTCGTCACCCAATGAAATGTTATTAAAAACGGTATCATTAAAAAGAATACTGTCCTGAGTCACTAAGCCAAAAAGCTTTCTGTAAGCTTTTAATTTGATTTTTCGGATATCAATTCCGTCAATCAGAATCTGACCTTCTTCAACATCGTAAAAACGAGTCACCAAATTAGCTACCGTAGATTTTCCACTTCCAGAAGCACCCACCAATGCAACGGTATCACCTTTATTGATGGTCAGACTGAAATTCTGAAGAATGTCTTTGTCGGAATAGCCAAAAGTCACATTTCTGAATTCAATCTGATGTTTGAATTCCTCAAAATCAATGGCATCTTTCTGATCTTCAATCAGCACTTCTGTGTCAAGTACTTCAAAAATCCGTTGGGCTGAAACCTGTCCTTTCTGAATGTCAGAAAGCGACCTAGAAAACTTTTTGATTGGATCAAGCAATGTATAAAAAGTAGCAATATAAAAAATGAACTCAGAACCGTTCAAACCTTTGCCTTCCAGACTGAGTTTGCCACCAAAAAAGACGATCAGTCCAATGGTGATTGCGCCCAAAAATTCACTTGTAGGCGAAGCAAGCGCCTTTTTTTTCATCACCTGCTGCAGCAGTTTTCTGTATTTGTTGATAGAAAGATTGAAGCGCTTCCTGATTTGTGAATCTGCATTGAAAATTTTGATGACTTTGATGGCGTTCAGACTCTCATCAACATACGATAGTATATTTCCCAATTCTACTTGTGCCTTGTCTGCATCTCTTTTCAAACTCTTTCCAATCCACGAAATCAAACTACCCATGATGGGGAAGACAATGATTGAGAAAAGCGTAAGCTGATAATTGACAACAAACAGTACACTCACAAAAACCACAATCTGTATTGGACTACGCAAGGTTTCTACCAAGCCGTTCAGTATGTTGGACTCAACTTCTGCAACATCGCTGGAAATCCGCACCAACATATCCCCCTTTCTTTTTTCGGTGAAATATGCAACCGGCAGATTCAAAATCTTTTCATTGATATCAACCCTGAAATCTCTGGAAACCCCGGAACGCAAATCAATCAGGAAAAACTCTGAAAAATAACTACATATATTCCTGAAAAGAAAAAGAAGAATAAACAACAGACTGGAAATCAGAAGGACCTGGACTGGTCCGCTCTCCATACTGATTTGATTCATGTGATAGCCAAAAAATTGACTCAAAAAGTCTTTGGTATCCAATAGGTTTCCTGTAAATACTGGTTTTTGAGTCACTGGCTCCTGTCTCTCATCAAAAAGTACTGACAAAATCGGCATCATGAATGCAAGTGCAAGCACATTAAAAATCGCATATAGGAAATTGAAAAACATGGCCACCGCAAAGGGTGACCGGTACGGTTTTGCATACAAAAGCGCTCTTCTAAGCAAATTCATGAATCGAATTAATTTTGACAAAGGTACAAATCCGATTTTGAAGTGGAAAATGAGATTTTTGTAAATAATCGATGACACGAAAGACGATTATTAAGCCAGTAAATACTGAAATGCTTAACTTCGCAATGTATGAAAATAGGAATTTTAGGAGGAGGCCAATTGGGCTATATGTTCTTGCAAAATGCGCTTCAATATCCGGTGGAAATCTTCGTACTCGACCCATCCGAAAATGCTCCATGCGCTCAACATGCAGATTATTTTGTGAAAGGAGATTTTGCAGATTATCAAACAGTGGTTGACTTTGGTGAAAAACTGGATGCCATCGGTATTGAGATTGAACATGTGAACGAAGATGCGCTACAGTACCTGAAATCAATCGGTATAAAAGTGATTCCAGACCCTGATACGCTTGCAATTATTCAAGACAAATCCATTCAAAAACGGTTTTACATCGATAATGAAATCCCCACAGCACCATATTTTGAATTGGAAGACTGGCGGGAATTGAAATCGCAAAACCGAGTTTATCCACTGTTCCAAAAAGCAAACACAGGAGGCTATGACGGCAGAGGAGTTCAGTTTTTGAAATCAAGAGATGATCTGGACAAACAGCTAAAAGCTTCATCGATATATGAAACTCCGGCCGATCTTGAAAAGGAGATTTCTGTGGTTGTAGTTTCTGATGGAAACGGACATATCATCAATTACCCAGCTGTGGAACTGGTTTTCAATACCGAATACAATCA
>Ga0207415_1000760_pt1 | contig 19830 bp, 17 predicted proteins | sample Passage237A_FD_187369 | JGI IMG/M metagenome (GOLD analysis project Ga0207415, IMG submission 187369) | Cellulose adapted compost microbial communities from Newby Island Compost Facility, Milpitas, CA, USA - Passage2 37A (SPAdes) (version 3) ...
GTCGCACCTGCCGGAACGTCGGCGCCGGAGACGGGCACAGCGTCGGGCGTGGTCGTTGTGCAGATCACGCCGGACGCGCTGCCCGGCGCAACCCCGCTGCCCAGCGTGCCCCACGGAATGTTGATGACGCCCGCGGCGAGAGCGCTCGCTCCCAGCACCGACGCTCCGCCAACCCCCGCGGAGCGCACCATGCGGCGCCGCTTCACCGAGCCCGCCACGGAACCCAGGCGGGCGGCGGCGAACTCCTCACCGGAGAACCGCGCCTTGTCTTCTTCCATTGCGGCGTTCAGCCGTCCATGCAATGCACTCATGCTCGTGCTCCTCTCATCGCCGGTGCCTGCACCGGCACCCCCGTCGCCTCATCCGAGGCGTCGACGTCTTCTCCAAGAATTCGCGCCAATTTGCCCGACGCGTCGGCCAGGTAGCGCTTGACCGTTCCCTCAGCGAGGTTCAGCTGGGCGGCGATCTGCGGGACCGTGAGGTCGTCATAGAAGCGCAGCACCACGCAGGCACGCTCTTGCGGCGGCAAGGTTGTGAGCGCCGCGCGGACATCCATGACGGCCTCACGGTCCGGCGTCAGGACGTCGTGCCCCCCGAGCGCCACGTCCTTGTCGTGGGCGCGGCGGGCCGAGGAACGACGGCGCATCCGGTCCACGAACACATTGGGAATCGCCTTGCGGACGTAGGACTCTGCGAGGTTCGCGTTGTCGAAGGCACGTCCGCGGGAGAAAGTGCGGACCAGGGCGTCCTGCAGGACGTCTTGCGCCTCAGCGTCATCGCCGGTGAGGAGCCGCGCATAGGCGAGCAGGCGCGGCGAACGCTCCCGCATCACCTCTTCGAGTACCGGCTCCCACCGAGTCATGCGTCCTCCGTTTCATGAAGTCTGCCTGAGAACGCACCGGCGTGCTCAAATCGTTGGGTGGAGTGGGCGCATCGGCGGCGCGCCAGTCGTTAGGGTTGGCGTGATCATGGCCAACGACGTCTCCGCTGCGCCCCACGCGCCTTCGCAGCCCAGCCCTCGCCGCATTCGGGCGGAGGTGCTGATTGTCCTTGGCCTGTCGCTGGGCAAGAGCGGCATCTACGCGATCGTGAAGCTCGCGGAGCGCTACGCGGCAGAGACTCCCGTGGGGAACCAGACCGCGACCATCAACCCGTCGCGCTCGCAGATCGACGTCTTTGACCTCATCTATCAGGTGCTGTCGATCGCCTTTGCGCTGGTGCCGGTGGCGCTCGCGCTGTACCTGCTGAGCGCTCATGGGACGCGCGCGTCACGCATCCTTGGCCTGACGGGAGCGGCGCGCGAATGGTGGCGCGACGTGGGCCTCGGCATGCTCCTTGCCGCGTGCATCGGCCTGCCCGGCCTTGGCGTCTATTACATAGGTCGCGCGATCGGCCAGAACGTCTACATCGACACCTCTGGCCTGCCTGGCTCGTGGTGGGCGTCCACCATCCTGCTCGCCTCCGCCGCGTGCGCCGCGGTGCTTGAGGAGGTGCTCGTCGTTGGCTATCTCGCCACGCGGCTCGAGCAGCTGCGCTGGTCAGTGCCTGTCATCATCCTCAGCTCCGCGCTGCTACGCGGCGCCTACCACCTGTACCAGGGCTGGCCCATGGCGCTCGGCAATGCCGTGATGGGCGCCGTCTTCGCGTATGTGTTCATCCGGCGCCGCCGTCTCGCGCCCCTGATCGTCGCCCACTTCATGCTCGACTTCGTCAGCTTCGTGGGGCCCGAGGTGGTCCCCGACTCGTGGCTCGACGCGCTCGGCCTCGTCTAGCCCTTCCGCCCGTACACTCGCACTATGGTGGCCGACGCTGTGGATACCTCGCGCGATAAACCCACCCCAGCGTCGGACGTGCAGGTCATCGATTCCCCACTCACCCGAGTGCGGCGCTTCACCGATGTGCTGGAGATGCTCGCGACCGCTGTTGGCATTGTGCTGGTGCTGCTCATCAGCGCGTATGCCGTGAAGACGGCCGAGGGAATCACCGAGGACATCCAGGGCATCTCGCCAGTGCTGCAACGGCTGCTGATCGCACCCGTCAACATCTTCAGTGGGATTGTCACGCTCGTGGTGCCAGCGGTGGTCATCGCGACGACCTTTGTGCGGCGAGAGCCGCGGCGCGTGCTCGAGTCGATTGGCGCGGCGCTCATCGGCATTGTGCTGATCGCCGCGGCGCTGGTGCTGATCCACAACTACGGTGCGGAGCCGCTGGTCACGTCGCTGTCCGTGCCGATCGACGGCGAGCTGACGGTGCAGGTGCCCGCGTACTTGGCGGCGGTCGGTGCGCTGCTGACGGCGGCCGGGCGACGGAATGCTCGCCGGTCCGTGCGGGTGTCGTGGACGATTCTGTGGATCGCCGTTGCGGTCGCGGTGATCAGCGGCATCGTGACGGCGACGGCCGCGATCCTCACCATTCTGATTGGTCGCTTGGCTGGCTTGGCGACGCGCTGGGCGGTGGGCTCCACCGCCGACCGCGCCTACGGTGACGCGCTCGTCGAGGCGATCGTGAAGGCAGGCTTCAAGCCGCGCCGGGTGGTGCGCGCGGACACAACGCACAACTACACGCCGGAGGGAATGGACGACGTCACCTCGGCTTTGGCGCACAGCCGTCAGGGCCGCGTGTACTCGGTGACGACCACCAAAAATCATCACCTCTTCGCCGTGGCACTCGATGGCGACCAGCAGGCCGCGGGATTCCTCACCAAACTGTGGTCCACGCTGCGGCTGCGCGGCATCTCGACGCGAGCGGATGTGAGCCTGCGTCACTCCGCGCAGTCCACAGCGCTGCTCGCGCATGCCGCACGAACCGCCGGTGTGCGGACGCCGCGCATGCTGGGCATGGCGGAGTCTCGCGACACCTTCGTGCTTGTCTACCAGCGGCCCGTTGGCATCAGGCCGCTCACCGAGTTTGAGCCCGCTGACATCACCGACGCGATGCTCGATGCCATCTGGGCGGAGTTGCTCAAGGCGCATGACGCGAATATCGCGCACCGCTCGATCACTGCGGAATGCGTGTTCCTCACCACCGACGATCCTGAGGAGCCGCACGCGTGGCTCACGGCGTGGGAGCTTGGTGAGGTGGCGGCCTCTGAACTCGCCGTTCGCATCGACCGCGCGCAGCTGGTGACGCTGCTCGCGACAAAGGTGGGAGCCGAGCGGGCGGTGGAGTCCGCATTCCGGGCACTCTCCGCCGATGATGTCGAGCACTTCGCGCCGATGCTGCAGACGATCGCGATGCCCCGCTCGACGCGCGAGGCGCTCAAGGACAGCCGTCCGGTCAAGGTGCTGGAGACGGTGCGCGAGAAGATCCTCGAGCGCCTGCCCGACGCGACGGTCGAGGCCGAGAACATCACGCGCTTTGGCACCCGCACCGTTGTCACACTGATGATCGCGCTGGTCGCGACGGCAGTTGTGGTTGTTGGTTTCCGCACGCAGGACTACCTGGATGCGCTCGAGCAGGCGAACCCGTGGTGGCTGCTCATCGCGGTTGGCTGGGTGGCGCTCACGTATGTTGGCGCATCGCTGACCCTCATCGCGTTCAGCCCTGTGAAGCTGCCGTGGGGCCGGGTGATGCTGGTCCAGATGGCCGCGGCATACGTGGCGCTTGCGGCGCCCGCGGGCGTTGGACCCGCCGCGCTCAACGCGCGCATGCTGACCAGGCGCAACGTGCCGGGGCCGCTCGCCGTCGCGACCGTCGCCCTCATTCAGGTGAGTGCCGTGGTCGTGACTGTGGCGGGTCTGCTGACGCTGACGCTGCTCACCGGTTCCGAAGGCACGCTCGCGTCGATCCCGTCGACGGCGATCCTCATCGCCATTGGCGTCTCGATTGTGGTCATTGCCTTGGCGCTGCTCGTGCCGCGAGTGCGCCGCTGGGCGGCGGCCCGTGTGCTGCCAACGCTGCGCCAGACCTGGCCGCGACTGTCGCAGATCATCAGCCAGCCCAGCCGACTGGGCCTTGGTCTCGCGGGCAACGCGATCCTCACCATTGGCTACGTGGGCGCTTTCCACGCCTCGCTCGCGGCCTTCGGCCAGAACGTGCCGCTGCTCGAGCTGGCCGTGGTGTTCTTCGTGGGTAACACCGTGGGTGCGCTGGTGCCCACGCCGGGTGGTCTGTTCGCGGTCGAGATCGCGCTGTCCACGGCCCTGCAGGGTGTTGGCCTCAGCCAGGCCGTGGCGCTGTCCGCGGTGATCGTCTACCGCTTCATCACCTACTGGCTGCGCATTCCGCTGGGATTTGCGTCCATGCGATACCTGGAGCGCAAGGGCGAGTTGTAGTCAACCGCGCGCGCGACTATGGCTGTCGCGCTCCTGGTATGGATCGCGTTAGGCAGGGTACGTTTGCCTCAACAAGCTAGAGCGGGGGTGACGGTGGCACACCACTTGACCGATAGGCCCGAGATCGTGATCGCGCTCACCAGCGCTCTCGGGACTGACCTGGGGGAGGTCGAAGCGGCGCTTGTCGCAGCCCTGAGAGGCGTCGGATACGAGACGAAGACCTTGCGAGTCAGCGATCTGATCGCCCAAGTAGTCGATGAACAGGACATCGAATACGATCCGGGTGAGTCGCCAGATGAGACCGCCATGAATAAGGGCGACGCGTTGCGTAGCGTCTCCGGGTACGGCGGAATCGCCGCATCTCTTGCACTGGCCGCCAATGTCAGGGATCGCGTCCGGGCTCTCGGCGGAACCGGACGCGATGAACGCCCAGCACATGCGACTTTGATTCGGCAACTCAAGCATCCTGACGAGGTTCAGCAACTTCGAGACGTGTATGGTGGCCGCTTCGTACTCATAGCGTGCTGGTCGTCCCTGGACGAGCGGCTGAGTGCCCTTCAGCGTCGTTTAGTTGACAAGGTGCCTGGAAACCCCGGCGCCTGGTATGCGGGCTATGCTCACAAACTCATCAACCGCGATCAGAAGGACGAACAAATCACGGTCGGCCAGCAAGTTCGTCGTACGTTCCAACTAGCTGACGCCTTTCTGGCTCTCCGTGCCGGGTCGAGCTGCGAGCCTGATGTTCGGCGGTTGATCTTCGCGCTCTTCGGTCACCCTTTCGCGACTCCCACCCTGGATGAACAGGGCATGTTCTACGCATACGGCGCGAAATTTCGATCATCTGCGGCAGGTCGTCAGGTGGGAGCTGTGGCCGTTGACCCACTCGGAGAGGTGCTCGCCACAGGCACCAACGATGTCCCGCGCGCGGGGGGTGGTCAGTACTGGGCTGGTGATGATCCTGACCACCGGGATTTTGTTGCAGGGTTTGATTTCAATGAGCGCGAGACATCGAGCCTCGTGATTGACCTTATGGAACGATTGCGAACGCATGTGGGCTGGCTGAGCGAGGAGAAAGCCGCGCTGGATGCAAGCACCTTGGCGCGCCTCGCGCTTGAGGAAACTGGTCCGGTTCGACAGAGCCGTATCAAAGATCTATTGGAGTTCGGCCGCATAATGCACGCTGAGATGGCTGTGATCGCGAACGCCGCTCGGCGGGGTACACCCTTGGGCGGCAGCACGCTCTTCACCACCACGTATCCGTGTCACGAGTGCGCACGCCTCATCGTGGGAACTGGGATAGCACGAGTGGTCTATGTTGACCCCTATCCGAAGTCGATGGTTACGGCGATGTTCGCCGACCAAACCACGGACACGCCGACAGGAAGCCCGCGTGTGCGCTTCGAGGCCTTCGCTGGAATTGCACCGCGCGTCTTTGCCACAGTCTTTGAGATGAGAGGGCGAGACAAGGATGACGTGACAGGTCGGTACACGGTTTGGCAACCAGCGAGCACTACGCTCAAGTTGATGGAGACTCGTGACCACGACCTGCTCTACCTAGACCGAGAGGATGCGGTCGTATCCGAACTGGGCGGATGGGCAGCGAGGAGGTGAGTGTGAGCGAGCCAACTATGACTCCTCGGATATGTCTCCCGGCCCAAGTCGGGGGTCCGTGATTGCATAGGCAGTGCTGAACTCGGAGGAAGGATGGGCCATGAGTGAAGAACAATGGCTAGCCCAAGAGGTCGCCAACGCGACCGCCCGGCGCGGCGAACTGCGCCCCCGATCGAGGCCAAGTGCGCCGGTGAGCGTCCGGCTGGCGAACCAGCGGATGCTTGAGCGAGCGGGAACCGCTGCGCTCAACCCCAGTTCGATTCGGACAAGTTCTGCCAAGTGACAACCGTTTGGTGACCGCCTTCCGGCGGGTACTCCTCCGCGCGTGAGGTGCAGCGCGGGGGGTCGAGGTCATCTGCGCATCGCGTTCCTCCGCTCGCAATTGACCCTGGTTCACCCAGGGTGTCGGCCTGGTATCGTCGCGAGCGTGAGTGAGATCGCCCATGAAGCAGACTGATCGGACTCGCGCGCAACCTTTCGAAGCTAATCTGCGCGGCGAGCGCGTCATGTGTTCGGTGGAAGATGCGGGGCCCGGCCCCGCCCGCATCACGGTGAGGTGCTACGCAAGTGAACCGAGGGCTGGCTTGCGCTCGGTATCGAAGTTTGCAGGATATTGCGACCGTATCCTTGTGCTCGTCGAGCCGCACTCGGCAGACCTCGCCTGGGCGCAGGTACTCGCGTCCTACTATGGATTTGGCCTCGAGTTCGAAGTTGAACAAACGCGCAACATGGTGATGGCTGCGCCAGTCTCTGACATCGACTACAGCACCGGTGCTCGCGCCCGCTTTCTTCGTGCCGTCCTGGCCCAACGTCTGTGACCTAAAGCTCTGCGAACACCTGGATGTCCAACGGCGGCTTCCAATCGCGACCGATGGCTGCCGCTGTGGACTGGTGCGCAACGACCGCATCTTGGCATATCTTGCGCCAAACGGCCATCCGCTCCCCGGGTTTCGCGCGGAGTACAGCTCGAGCTAACTGAGCGGTGCACTCGTGATTGTGGCGGGCGGCGCTAGGTGCGTCCTCAGCCGCAAAGCGGTCGATCCTCAGGTCACCACACGCCGCACAACCACACTGCGGCGCAGCTGTGCTGACATAGATCTCGTCACGCATGGCTTTTGTCTTCATATAGTGCAGGTGCCCCGGAATTAGTACGTACGGCGTTTGGTCATCGGGGCGTCGCGCCTTCCCATTTCTCTCGGGGGGCGTGATGCGGCGAAGACTGGGCGTCGCCCCAATCGCCGCACCCATGGCACCTCGGGCGACGCCGGCGAGTCCTGCCAAGTCGGTGCGCCAGCAAATGGCACCCGCGGACGCGATGTCGAGATAGGTCTGGAGACGCTTCTTCGAACCGAGCGGATTTGTAGTGGAACCAAACGACAGCAGAACGGGATGCACGCTGGCCTCGATGAGGCCCTTCAGAAAGCCAACATGGTCCGCCATCAGCCAGTGCTCGTCGAGGTACAGCGGCACCGCCACATCGGTCTCGGGAATCGCGTTAGCTGCCTCCACGATGGCTCGCGCGGTTTCTACATCGCCTACGCTCACGTAGCCTGCGGGCAGTATCACGACCGAAGCTCCTGCAAGGCGCTGATCCCGCAGTTCGTCCTCCAAGGTGCGCGGTGGCAGCAGACTTGGCTGCTTGTCGGGCCGCAAGTAAAACGGTGCGGAAGGCGTCGCGTGCCACGCATGGGAAGCAGGTTCAGCCATCGCAACGAGATCCGAGTGAGCTCGACGCACTGTCCGGAGAACCCTCAATCGATCCGCCCCAGAGATCACCAAGCCCTCGTGACCCGTTACGAGGCGGTCCGCCAGCCCGGAAGCGTGGATGGCGTTTGCGACCGTAAGCATGCGGTCCCGCAGGATCTCACCCGCACCGGTAGGTCGACGTACGTCGAGTACGAACTGAGGGGGCTGGCTGCTTGACATACTCATGCTGCCTCCAAGAAGCAGTGCCGGAGTTCGGCTGGCTCAATAAACGCATCCGCAGCGATAGCCGCCAGCGATTCGCCGCGCGCCAGCCTTGCGGCGATGGCCGTGCGGACAAGTGTGGGCTGCTCCCTCGGAATCTCAACCGGCTCCCTGAGTCGGAGACCGCTTGCGGAGAGTTCGATATTGAGTCGTCGGTAAGAGCTATCTGAAATTGCACCGACATCACGCGCACGCCGCGCAAGTGCGGCGATTGATGTGCCCCACGTCTCCTTGAGCTTCATGAGGCTTGGCAGAGTTGCTCCGTCCAGGATTTCCCGTACCTCGAGACGTGGCATTAGGAACTCTGCAGCGAACTCGTCTGCCTCGCGCTCCTGGTCGCCTGATGGAACGTCGTGCATGACAGCATGGCCAAGCTCGTGCGCCACTGTGAAACGCAGGCGGTCGCCGGGCGCATGAAGCCCGAGAAGGATCAAAGGGTGAGTACCCGGTGGCCAACTTGCGATGGCATCAACGCGGGCTGAGGCTACGTCCCAGGCGAGACAAGGAACCCCATGGCTCTCGACCAGTGAAACCATGTTATCGATCGGCCCAGACGGTACGCCCCATTGCTTACGAAGCTCCCGCGCCTTGTCGGAGGGCGTCTCGAGTGGCGAGGCCAAGGGCATTCGCGGAACGTCCAGAGGGGGTGGCGCCAGAAGCAAGCGGCTCGCGCGCAGGTGCGCAAGCCCAAGTTCCGCCCTAAGCCTGTTTGCCACCTTTGCCGGAAGCGAAGCCTGCCTGCGATGAAACACACGGACGTGCGGCGACGCGAGAGCCGTGCCATCAATGAGTTGCCGCGGCACGGCAAGGACCCGGGCGAGAGCTTCGATCCGATCTGCATCAAGAGCCAACTGCCCGCTCTCGAGCTTCGATATGACGCCTTGAGCGATCCCGGTTTGCGACGCGAGCTGTGACTGGGTCAAACCACGCGCCACCCTGGCCGCCTCGAGCAACGAACCGGCGACAAGGAAATCGTTCATATGGGAACCCTACCCGTCATGCCGCAAACAATCAAGCGAATTATTCTCTCAATATTGCTACAGCCCCTGGCCCATGTCCGCGAAGTGGGCGACATCCTTGCGGAAGGCCACCGCGATGGTCGCGGTGGGGCCGCCACGGTGCTTGGCGACGATGAAGTCCGCCTCGCCGGGTCGTGCCTCGTAGTCGTAGGCGTCCTCGCGGTGCAGCAGGATCACGATGTCGGCGTCCTGCTCGATCGATCCGGACTCACGCATGTCGGAGAGCATGGGCTTCTTGTCGCCGCGCTGCTCGGGGCCACGGTTCAGCTGCGAGATCGCGATGACGGGGACGTTGATCTCCTTGGCGAGCAGCTTGAGCGCTCGCGAGAACTCCGAGACTTCCTGCTGTCGCGACTCGACCTTGCGCCCCGAACTCATGAGCTGCAGGTAGTCGATCACCACGAGCTGGAGGTCGTGCTGCTGCTTGAGGCGACGGCACTTCGCGCGGATCTCCATGAGCGACATGTTGGGGGAGTCGTCGATGAACAGCGGCGCCTTGGACACGCGCGCAGCCGTGGACGCGAGCCGCTCCCAGTCGCTGGGCCCCATGGGTCCCTTGGTGAGCTTCGTGAGCTTTACGCCGGACTCCGCAGACAGCATGCGCTTCGTGATCTCCTCGCGGCTCATCTCGAGCGAGAAGATGACAGACGCCTTGCCAGCCGTGATCGATGCTGCGCGCGCGATGTCGAGACCGAGCGTCGACTTACCGATCGCGGGTCGCGCCGCGATGACGATCATCTGCCCGCCCTGCAGACCGCCCGTGAGGTCATCGAGCTCGCGGAAGCCCGTGGGCACGCCGAGGAGCGTGCCGTCATGCTTCGACGCTGCGTCGATCTCTTCAAGCGTGCGCTCGAGCACGTCGCCGATCGCGAGGAAGTCCTCGGAGTTGCGCCGCTCCGTGACCGCGAAGATCTCCGCCTGCGCACCGTCGACAACGTCGTCGACCTCAGTGCCATCAGCGTCGTAGCCCATGTTGGCGATGCGGGTTCCGGCTTCCACGAGTCGGCGCAATATCGACTGCTCGCGCACCAGTCGCGCGTAGTAGCCGGCCGACGCTGCGGACGGCACCGCGGCAATAAGAGTGTGGAGGTACTCGGCTCCGCCAATCCCGGCGAGCTGTCCCGTCTTCTGCAGCTCCGCGCCCACCGTCAGGGCGTCGACGGGATCGCCCGAGTTGTAGAGCTTGACGGCGGTCTCGAAGATCGTCTCGTGAGCCGGGCGGTAGAAGTCGTCGCCGCGGACAGCCTCGACGACATCCGCCATCGCGTCCTTGGACAGCATCATCGCGCCAAGGACCGACTGCTCCGCGTCGATGTTCTGAGGAGGTACGCGCTCGAAGGATGCGGGACGGGCGGCGTAGGTCGCGGCCAGTTCATCCACCGACATGGCGATCCCCCTTCCGGCATCATTTCTCATGGGCCCGCGGGCGCGGACGGCTCTGTATCTAGAGTCTTGCCCGGGGGTCTGACACGCGACGTTAGCGGCACGCGACGGCAGTAACAAACGCGACAAGTCGGTGCCTGTGGGTGACTCGCCCAAACCCGTGGACAGACTCGTGGATGACCTGTTGACGGCGCGCGCAGGGGCCTGTGGATTTCTGTGTGAACAACGCGTCCAATTTGTCCCCTACCTGCGAATTACCAGGCCTTTTGACCCGCTCTTGGATGGGGATAAACCTGGGGTCAAACTTTATCGGCGTGTCGCGCCTCGGGCGTGTCGCGCGAGCGCCCAAAGCCCCGCACAGGCCACCGGAAATCGTTCTCCCTGGCACCCGCAGCGTCGGCCACCCGAGGGGGTGTACGCCCTAGCTCAGACTCGCAGGGCGCCCACCCCAGCGACCCTGCACACGCGTACGCGCGGCCATAGATGCAGGGCCCCGAACCCCACAACCCTGCAACCCGCCCGGCGCCACCACCACCCTCGCGTTGCGGTGCGTGAGTGTCGCGAAACGGCTGTTTCGCGACACTCAGATACCGCAACCGGCGCCCGGGCAACCGGTGGGAGGGCAACCGGCGCCCGGGCAAAGCAAGAGGCCCGGCCCCCACCAGGGGACCGGGCCTCGAGCGTGAAGCGAAGTTACTTCGCAGCGACCACGTTGACCTCAACAGTCGCGGACACACCGTCGTGCAGGGAAACCTGCACCTGGTAGGTGCCAACAGCCTTGATGGGCTGCGCGATCTGGATGCGGCGCTTGTCGACGTTCGCGCGAGAGCCAATGGCCTCGGCGATGTCGGCGGTGGTGATCGCACCGAAGAGACGACCGGACTCGCCGGCCTTCGCGGTCACCGTCACCGGGGAAGCCTGGAGCGCGTCACGCGCGGCCTGGGCCTCCTCGACGCTCGCGAGCTCGCGGGCGCGACGTGCCTTGCGCATCGCCTCAATGGACTTCTCGGCACCAGCGGACCACGGGGTGGCCAGCTTGCGGGGGACGAGGTAGTTGCGGGCGTAACCGTCCTTGACGTCGACGATGTCGCCGGCAACGCCGAGGCCGTTGACCTCGTGGGTCAGGATGACCTTTGCCATGTGAGTCCCCCTATCAGCGGCCGGAGCCGGCGTAGGGCAGGAGAGCCATCTCGCGCGCAACCTTGATGGCGCGGGCGATCTGACGCTGCTCCTGGACGGTGACTCCGGTGACGCGACGCGAGCGGATCTTGCCGCGGTCGGAGATGAACTTGCGAAGCAGCGCGGTGTCCTTGTAGTCGATCGTCTGGACCTTGGCGGCCTTCAACGGGTTGACCTTCTTGCGCGGCTTGCGGATGTCGTGCTTAGCCATGTTGATACTCCTGAAGGATGGTGAAGATTTAGAACGGCGGCTCGTCGGATGCCGGAGCGGATGCCCACGGGTCAGAGTCCGAGCCACCGGCAGGCGAGCTGTAACTGCCGCCGCCACCGAAGTTGCCGCCGCCCTGGCCGCCGCCACGCTGCGTGCGCGTCACCTTGGCGGTGGCGTAGCGCAGCGAGGGCCCGACCTCGTCGACCTGCATCTCGGTAACGGTGCGCTTCTCGCCGTTTGCTTCCCACGAGCGCGACACCAGGCGGCCCGTCACAATGACGCGCATGCCCTTGGTGAGCGATTCGGCCACGTTCTCGGCGGCCTCACGCCACAGGGAGCAGCGCATGAACAGGGTCTCGCCGTCCTTCCACTCGTTCGACTGACGGTCGAACGTGCGGGGCGTGGACGCCACCGTGAAGTTGACTACCGCGGCGCCGGACTGGATGAAGCGCAGTTCGGGGTCTCCGGTGAGATTGCCAACAACGGTGATCTGCGTGTCGCCTGCCATGTGTGTTCCCTCGTGTCTCGTGGGTTGCGTGCGGACTTAGTGAGCGTCCGGACGCAGCAGCTTGGTGCGAAGAATGGACTCGTTGAGGCCGAGCTGACGCTCGAGCTCCTTGGCCGTTGCGGACTCCGAGGTGAAGTTGATCACCGCGTAGATGCCGTCGTTCTTCTTCTTGATGGGGTAGGCGAGACGACGACGGCCCCAGATGTCGAGCTTGTCGACGGTGCCGTTGTCTCTCGTGACTACCTGCAGGTACTTCTCAAGCGACGGCTGAACCGTGCGCTCTTCCACCTCAGGGTCAAGAATGACCATCATTTCGTACTGACGCATTGATACCCACCTCCTCTGGACTAAACGGCTACGGACTTTCCGCAGCAGGAGGGTGTCGTCATGTGGCAAATTGCCACCGGTCAAGGGTACCGGGGTGCGTCGACATAAGCCAATGAGAGAGCCCGACGCTGTGGACAACGCGCGTACGCGGTGCGCGACCTCCTGCGCCAGCGACCTCCCGTTCACGCCCTGCTGGTGGATCCTGCCCGGTTTGCTGCCGCGAAGCAGGCAGCATCCACCAGCAGGAGAAGAGTCGGCAGAATCCACCATCTGGGTGCGCGCGGCCCTGGCGAGCGTCGCGAGGCGGGACGCGGTACCGGGAGGCGACCGCAGCGTCGGGCCTCACTACACTGAACCGCATGAAGCCTGTGCTCCTCGTTGGCCTGGGCGGGGACATCGGCGTGTACGCCTTCCTTCGCGCGGCGCATGAGCGCTACGGCTGGCGACCCATGGTCCTGTCGCAGAACATCACGACGTTCGGCCGCTACTCCCAGCTGGGCGACTGGCTCATCGAGCCGCAGATCCACACGCCTGCCGTGCTGGTGGAGCGCCTCAACGAAATCGCCGCGAAGCACCCAGAGCACGACCTCATGCTCTTCACCAACCTCGACTGGCACGTGCGCGCCCTCGCGCAGCACCGCAGCGACCTGGACCCCCGCTGGGCGGTCCCGCTGTGCGACCTCGCGACCTTCGATCGCGTCAACTCCAAGGTCGAGTTCGCCAAGGCCTGCGCCGCGGTCGGCGTGCGCACTCCCCTCACCATTCCTGTGGTCTTCCGGCCCGACGCTGCCGGCACCCACGTCTCTGACGTCACCGCCCGCATCAAGGAGTTGGGGCTCGAGTACCCCATCATCGGCAAGCCGGCGATGAGCGCCGACTGGTTCGCGGCGAGCTTCCCCGGCAAGGCCAAGATCCACCACTTCGAGTCCGAGGCCGAGCTGCTCGAAATCCTCGGCCACCTCGAGAAGCTGCGCTACGGCAGCGAGTTCCTGCTCCAGGAGTTCGTGCCCGGCGACGAGACCCACATGCGCTCCCTCACCGCGTATCGCGATTCGAAGGGCGTCATCACCCTGCTCGCGGGAGGCCAGGTGCTGCTCGAGGAGCACACCCCGGGCACCATGGGCATTCCCGCGGCGATCCTCACGGGCGTGGACGAGGGCGCCTTCGCTGACGCCTCGCGGGTGCTCGAGGAGACGAACTACTTCGGCTTTGCAAACTTCGACTACAAGGTCTCGAGCCGCACGGGCGAGCGCGTGTTCTTCGAGGTCAACCCCCGCATTGGCCGCAACAACTACTACGTGACAGCGGCCGGCGTGAACGTCGCGCGCATCGCCGTCCAAGACCTGCTCCCTCACCACGAGAGCGAGCCGGCCGGCCTCGCGGTGGCGACCGGCGAGATCCTGTACTCGGTCGCGCCCTTCCGCCTGCTGCTGCGCTACCTCCTTGACCCCGCGCTCAAGGCGAAGGTCAAGGCCGTCAGGGCCAAGAGCGGACTGGTCCACCCGCTCAAGTACCCGGCCGGAGATGGCTCGCTGAAGCGTCGGGCATATGTGCGGGCGCTGGGGGTGCGCCTGGCCTCGAAGTACCGGAAGTACTACCCCAAGCCCACGGAGAGCGGATTCTGATGACTGCCCCGTACGCGCACCTACTGGGCGAGCGCCGGCTGCTGCCGGTGATTCTTGGCGGCGACATTGGCGGCTACTCGCTCGCGCGCGCGTTCCACGAGGCATTCGGCGTGAAGTCGATCATCATGTCCGTCGCGCTTGGCGGAGTGGTGCGGGACTCGATGATCGTCCACAACGTGGTCGAGCCCAAGATGGACACCCCCGAGGTGGCGGTCGCCGCACTGCAGCGCATCGCGGACGAGAACCCTGACGCGAGCCTCATCGCGCTCGCGAGCGCCGACTGGCTGGTCCGCATCCTCGTCGAGAACCGCGCGGCGCTCGAGCCCGCCTACGCGATCCCATACGTCGACACCGAGCTGCTCGACCTCGTCACCTCCAAGGAGGGCTTCGCCAAACTGTGCGCGGAGTACGGCCTCGCCCACCCCAAGACCGTGGTCGTGGACCTCTCGCATCCCGTGCCCGACGCTGTGGCCGAGCAGCTCATCGACCTCACCTTCCCTGTGGTCGCCAAGGCTGCCGACTCCGGCGCTTTTCATGCCGTGGAGTTCGAGGGCAAGGAGAAGGTGGCGTACGTGCCGTCGCCCGCGGCGCTCGTTCATCTGCTGAGGCGCGTCCACGACGCCGGGTACCGCGACGCGTTCATCGTGCAGGACTTCATCCCCGGCGACGATGCGGGGCTGCGCATCATGAACTCCTACGTGTCCCGCGAGGGCACGGTTGAGTGGAGCGTGTACGGCCACGTGCTGCTCCAGGAGCACACGCCGTCGACGGTGGGCAACTCGTCGATTGTGCTGACCGTGGATGCTCCGCCGGAGGTGGAGCCGTTCCTGAGGCTGCTTGAGGGCATCGGCTGGCGCGGCGTGGCGAGTCCGGACATGAAAGTGGATCCGCGCACGGGACAGCTCGTGTTCTTCGAGCTCAACCCGCGACTGTCGCGCTCCAACTACTACGTGACGGGCTCCGGGGTGAACCCGGCGGTCGCGTATGTGCGCGAATGGATCCTGGGGCTGCCGCCCGTGGACCCCGAAGAGGGTGCGCCGCAGCATGCACACCTGTTCCACGTGGTGCCGCGCTGGATCATCAACCGCTACGTCATCGACGACGACGCCAAGCAGGCCATCAAGCAGTTGCGCCGCAAGGGATGGGTCACCAATCCGCTGTGGAACCGCGAGGACAGGCTGCCGCGTCGCATCGCCTATGTGGCGGCGCATCAACTCAATCAGATCCGCAAGTACCGCACGTACTACCCGCGCTCGCAGCAGCTTGAGGAGCGAGCCGCGATCGCGGACTTCAGCTGAGCGCGGACCTCAGCTGATCGTTGGCCGCTGACCTTCGCGCATCACCGGGCACACCGCGCTCCACCACCTGAGATGGTGGATCCTGCCTGGTTTCCGTGCCGGAACCAGGCAGGATCCACCAGCAGGAGTTCAGCGGGCGTGAGAGTCGGCAGAATCCACCATCTGGGGAGCGTTCCGAGGGGCCGGCTATTCCTCCGGCGTGACCGTCGGCTCGGGCGTCGTGCTCGGCTCCGGCGTCACGGACGGCTCGGGGTCCGGCGGCGGCGCCGTGGTCTTGGTGGGCGTGGGCGTCGCGGATGGCGAGGGGCTCGCAGTAGGCGTCGGCGTGGCGACCACCCCGATGTTCGCGCGCGGCGGGAACTCCTCGATGGGCAGGTTCTTGAGAATCGGGCCCATCATCCACGTGAAGATGCGGGCGGGCACCGTCGAACCCGTGATCTGGTCGAAGCCGCCGAACGTCGTGATGTTCTCCGCGGAGCCGTCCTCACCCACCTGGTACAGCGCCACTGCGCCAACGACCTGCGGGGTGAAGCCCACGAACCATGCTGACTTGTTGTCGTTTGAGGTGCCGGTCTTGCCGGCGACGGGGCGCTCGAGCTCCTGCACAAACCGACCGGAGCCCTTCTTGACCACCTGCTCCATGGCGTAGGTGGTGTCGGCCATGACGTCGGCGGCGAAGACGGCCTCGGACTCGACCTCGTGCTCGTAGACCACTTCGCCCTGGGCGTCGAGGACCTGGGCGATCATGTACGGCTCGGTGCGCACGCCGTTGTTGGCGATCGTGGCGTAGGCGCGCGCCATATCGATGACATGCGGCGAGGCGGTGCCGAGCACGTTGGCGGCGTTGTCCTTGAGGCCTGCGGTGTCCTCCGGCAGGCCCGCGCGAATCGCGACATCCTTGACGTTCTCGGGACCCACCTTCTGGCCCAGCTGCGCGTACACGGTGTTCACCGAGTACGCCGTCGCGGTCGCGAGGTCGATCTGACCAAAGCTGTCGTTGCCGAAGTTGCGCACCTTCTTTTCGAACCCGGGGACCGTCATGAGGTTGCGGCCGGAGAACTTGGTCTTGAGCGAGATGCCGTCCTCGAGGGCGGCGATCAGGGCGAACGGCTTGAAGGTCGAGCCCGCCTGCGCGATGTCCTGCGTGACGGCGTTGCGCTGGCGCTCAAGGTAGTCGGCGCCCCCGTACATCGACAGGATCGCCCCGGTCTTCACGTCGAGCGTGACCGCACCCACCTGCAGGTTGGGGTCGTGGTCATCGGGCATCTTGGCGACGGCCTTCTCCGTGGCGCGCTGCGCCTTGCGGTCGACCGTCGTGATGATCGTGTAGCCGCGCGACTCGATCTCTTCCTGCGTGATGCCGGTGCTCTTCTCAACTTCCTTGAGCGCCGAGGTCAGCAGGTAGCCCTTGGGGCCGCCGTACTTGTCCTCGTTCTGGTACTCGACGGTCTCTGGGAAGGTCGCGAGCGCACGCTCGCTCGACGTGATGTAGCCCTCGGACTCCATCGCGTTCATCACATAGTTCCAGCGATACTCGGCCTGGCCCGGGTCCTTCGCGGGGTCCCAGGCGGACGGCGCGGGGAGGATGCCGACGAGCAGCGCAGCTTCACTCACCGTGAGGTCTTTCGCGGACTTCTTGTAGTACTGCTGCGAGGCGGCCTCGATGCCGTAGGCTCCGCGGCCGTAGTAGATGGTGTTGATGTAGTTGCCCAACACCTCGTTCTTTTCCTGTTCGTTGTCGATCTTGTACGCGAGCAGGGCCTCATCGATCTTGCCCTTGATGGACGTGGTGGTCTTGCCCACGTAATAGCGCTCGACGTACTGCTGGGTGATGGTGGATCCACCCTGCTTCTTGCCGAGCACAACCGTCTTGAACAGCGCTCGCGCGGTGCCGCCCACGTCAATGCCGGGGTTGGTGTAGAACGAGCGGTCCTCGGAGGCCACGAACGCCTGGGGCACGTACTCGGGGAGCGTCTCGATGTCGACGATCTTGCGGTTCGCCACACCCAGGGTGCCGATGGCCGTCTCGCCGTCCGCGTAGTAAATGGTCGAGGCCTGCGCCTGCGCGAAGTCGTCGGGCTCAGGGATGTCGAGCATGTTGTAGCGGATGGCGAGGCCAAGGAAGCCAAGCACCATCGCCGCACAACCCGCGATGAGCATCCCCAGCGCGGTGCGCTTGAGGATGCGCTTCCAGCGCGGCCCCTCCGGCTGCTTGGTCTTCTTCTTGCCTCCCGTGGGCGGCTTGCCGCCACCGGAGAAGGCCGGGGTGCCCGACGCTGCGGCCGGCTTGGTGCCCGAGCCCGGCCTTACTGACGCAGGCCTGTTGGCGGGCGTGGGTCGAGTGGAGCGGCGCACCGGCTGGGAGCCCTGCTTGGGCGTGCCTGCAGAGCGAGTCGAGACTCGCTGCGGCTGCTTTCGCTGGTCAGTCACGTAGGTCACCCTTGGTTGATTGTCGTCGTTGGGAGGGTTCCCCGCCGGGAGGCTGCGTATGCCCTGCGTGGCGGGAGGCTGTTGGCATAACGCTCAAGGTGACCGGAAAGTGCCCACCAAGCCCCAGCGTCGGGCTGTCGATTTGCCTCCCCCTCTCCCCGCGTCTATCGTGTTCGATGTATCGAGGCGATACAACTGGAAGTTATAACGACAACTACGCGATCAGGAGGTGACCGTGGCTAAGACTGATGTGCTGACCCTCGCGATCCTCGGCATGCTCGCGGAGCAGCCGCTGCATGGCTACCAGATTCGCAAGCGCCTCGGAACTGAGCTGGGTCCCTTCCGGGCCCTCAGCTACGGCTCGCTGTACCCATGCCTCAAGCGCATGGTTGCCGACGGGCTGCTCACCCTCGCCGAGGACGACGGTGACGGTCGCGGCTCCCGCCGCTCCCGCATCGCCTACTCGCTCACGGACAAGGGCAAGGAGCGGCTCGCAGCCGAACTCGCCTCCTCCGGAGCACACGCGTGGGACGACGACGCGTTCGACGTCCGCTTCTCGATGTTTGGGAAGACGGATTCCGAGACGCGCCTTCGCATTCTGGAAGGTCGCCGCACGCGACTGTCAGAGCGCCTTGAGGATATCAGCGCCGCGGCACGCCGCCAGCGTGACCGCTACGACGCGTACACCGCCGAACTTCAGCGCCACGGCCTGGAGCAGGTGGAGCGCGAGGTCGAGTGGCTGGACAAGCTCATCGAGAACGAACGATCCGCTGACCGCGGGAAGAACCAACCGCCCGCCTAGCCGGGCATCAACTAAGGAGATACGGAAATGGCGAAGCTGCGCGTTGCCATCGTCGGCGTCGGCAACTGTGCCACGTCGCTCATTCAGGGCGTCGAGTTCTACAAGGACGCGGCCCCTGAGGACACGGTGCCGGGCCTCATGCACGTCCAGTTCGGCGACTACCACATCCGCGACATCGAGTTCGTGGCGGCGTTCGACGTCGACTCACTGAAGGTGGGCAAGGAGCTCGTCGAGGCCACCCAGGCGTCCGAGAACAACACCATCAAGATCTGCGACGTTCCCAAGACGGACATCCAGGTTCTCCGTGGTCACACCTACGACGGCCTTGGCAAGTACTACCGCCAGACCATCGTGGAGTCCGACGACAAGCCCGTCGACGTGGTTCAGGTCCTCAAGGACGCTGAGGCCGACGTCCTCGTGTGCTACCTCCCCGTGGGCTCCGAGGAGGCCGCGAAGTTCTACGCCCAGTGCGCGATCGACGCCGGCGTCGCCTTCGTGAACGCCCTCCCCGTGTTCATCGCCTCCGACCCCGAGTGGGCTGCGAAGTTTGAGGCTGCCGGCGTGCCGATCGTCGGCGACGACATCAAGTCCCAGGTGGGCGCCACGATCACGCACCGCGTTCTCGCGAAGCTCTTCGAAGACCGCGGTGTTCGCCTTGACCGCACCTACCAGCTCAACGTGGGCGGCAACATGGACTTCAAGAACATGCTCGAGCGCGAGCGCCTCGAGTCCAAGAAGGTCTCCAAGACCCAGGCCGTCACCTCGAACCTGAACTCCGGTCCCCTGTCCGGCGTCAAGGAGGACCGCAACGTCCACATCGGCCCCTCGGACTACGTCGCCTGGCTCGACGACCGCAAGTGGGCGTACGTCCGCCTCGAGGGCTCCGCATTCGGTGAGGTTCCCCTCAACCTTGAGTACAAGCTCGAGGTGTGGGACTCCCCCAACTCCGCAGGCATCATCATCGACGCGATCCGCGCCGCGAAGATCGCTAAGGACCGCGGCGTTGGCGGCCCCATCCTGTCCGCTGCCACCTACTTCATGAAGTCCCCGCCGGTGCAGACCGAGGACACCCTCGGCCGCCAGCACCTCGAGGAGTTCATCGCTGGCACGCGCGAGCGGTAAGCCGCTCTCTTCCCAGGTCAGAATCGGGCCGGGTTCCCTTAGGGGAGCCCGGCCCTTCTGCTTGCCCGACGCT
>Ga0207415_1000761_pt1 | contig 19815 bp, 16 predicted proteins | sample Passage237A_FD_187369 | JGI IMG/M metagenome (GOLD analysis project Ga0207415, IMG submission 187369) | Cellulose adapted compost microbial communities from Newby Island Compost Facility, Milpitas, CA, USA - Passage2 37A (SPAdes) (version 3) ...
AGGGGCCGGCGCGCGCGCACGCCGTCCCTATTCCTAGACGAGGCGGCCGATGCGACTGATCCAGCTGCGGGACGATGCCGGGAATATCCGGGTCGGGGTAATCCAGGCCGAAGGCCAGGTGCGCCTGCTGGAGCGGACCGACTCGACCTGGGCCTTGGCCAGCGCGGCCATTGCCAGCGGCCGCGGCCTGGAGGCCGAGGCCAGCGAGCGCCTCGGGTCCAGCGTGCTCGACTACGCCGCGCTGCTGGGCGAAGGCCGCGTGCTCAGCCCGCTGCACCATCCCGATCCGGCGCACTGCCTGGTCACCGGCACCGGCCTGACCCACCTGGGCAGCGCCGCCGCCCGCGACGCCATGCACCAGAAGCTGCAGCAGTCGGCCGAAGCCGGCACCCTGACCGACTCCATGCGCATGTTCCAGTGGGGCGTGGAGGGCGGCATGCCGGCCCCGGGCACCCCCGGCGCGCAGCCGGAGTGGTTCTACAAGGGTGATGGCCAGATCGTGGTACCCCCGGGCTCGCCGTTGCCTTCGCCGGACTTTGCCCTGGACGGCGGCGAGGAGCCGGAGCTGGTGGGCCTGTACCTGGTCGGCCCGGACGGCACCCCGCACCGCCTCGGCTACGCCCTGGGCAACGAGTTCTCCGACCACGTCACCGAGCGCCAGAACTACCTGTACCTGGCCCATTCCAAGCTGCGTGCCTGCGCCATCGGCCCGGAGCTGCGTACCGGCCCGCTACCGCGCGACCTGCGCGGCACCAGCCGCCTGCGCCGCGGTGGCGAGGTGGTGTGGGAGAAGCCTTTCCTGACCGGCGAGGCCAATATGTGCCACTCGCTGGAGAACCTGGAGTACCACCATTTCAAATACGCCGCCCACCGCCGCCCGGGCGACGTCCACCTGCATTTCTTCGGTACCGCCACCCTGAGCTTCGCCGACGGCATGCGCGCCCAGCCGGGGGATGTGTTCGAGATCGAGATCCCGGAGATGGGCGCGCCCCTGGCCAACCCTCTGCAGGTGGTGCCGGGCGGTTTCGCCGCCGGCGGCGTGCGCGCGCTGTGAGCGCGCCAGCAGGAGCAAGACGAGCGTGAGCCAACCGCGTTATTCCAGCTACATCGCCGGCCAGTGGCTGGCCGGCGCCGGCGACCATGCCGACGAGAACCCGGCCGACCTGGACCGCCCGGTCGGCCATTACGGGGTGCTCGACGCGGCCGCTACCGCACAGGCGGTGGACGCGGCCGCGGCGGCGTTCCCGGCCTGGTCGCTGTCCAGCCCGCAGCAGCGCGCCGAGATCCTCGACCTGGTCGGCAGCGAGATCCTGGCCCGCAAGGAGGAGCTGGGGCGGCTGCTGGCGCGCGAGGAAGGCAAGACCCTGGCCGAGAGCATCGGCGAGGCCGCGCGCGCCGGGCAGATCTTCAAGTTCTTCGCCGGCGAGGCCCTGCGCATTCCCGGCGAGAAGCTGGCCTCGACCCGGCCCGGCGTGGAGGTGGAGATCACCCGCGAGCCGGTGGGCGTGGTCGGCATCATCGCCCCCTGGAACTTCCCCCTGGCGATCCCGGCCTGGAAGATCGCCCCGGCCCTGGCCTTCGGCAATACCGTGGTGTTCAAGCCGGCCGAGATCGTGCCCGGCTGCGCCTGGGCCCTGGCCGAGATCCTGTCCCGCGCCGGCCTGCCGGAGGGCGTGTTCAACATGGTCCTGGGCAGCGGGCGCACGGTCGGCCATGCCCTGGCCTGCCACCCGAAGCTGGACGCGCTGAGCTTCACCGGTTCGGTGCCCACCGGACGCGCCCTGCTCCGGCAGGCGGCCGAGCGCGCGCTGAAGGTGCAGATGGAAATGGGCGGCAAGAACCCGCTGGTGGTGCTGGCCGACGCCGAGCTGGACAAGGCGGTGGAATGCGCGGTCAACGGCGCCTTCTTCTCCACCGGCCAGCGCTGCACCGCTTCCAGCCGCCTGATCGTGGAGGCCCCGGTGTACGAGGCCTTCGTGGCCAGGATGCAGGCGCGCCTGGCCATGCTGCAGGTCGGCGACCCGCTGGACCCGCAGGTGCACATCGGCCCGGTGGCCAGCGCGGCGCAGCTGGACACCGACCTGGGCTACATCCAGGCCGGGCACGAGGACGGGGCCGAGCTGCTGGCCGGCGGCGGCCGGGTGGAGCGGCCGACCCGCGGCCACTTCCTCGCCCCGACCCTGTTCGCGGCCCAGCCCGGCCACCGCATTGCCCGCGAGGAGATCTTCGGGCCGGTGGCGGCGGTGCTGCGCGCCGACGACTACGAGCACGCCCTGGCCCTGGCCAATGGCACCGAGTTCGGCCTGTGCGCGGGCATCTGCACCACCTCGCTGCGACATGCCAGCCACTTCCGGCGGCACGCCCAGGCGGGCATGGTGATGGTCAACCTGCCCACCGCCGGGGTGGACCCGCACGTGCCCTTTGGCGGGCGCAAGGCGTCCAGCTATGGCCCGCGCGAGCAGGGGCGGTATGCGGTGGAGTTCTACACCACGGTCAAGACCGGCTATACATTGGCCTGAGGGCCATTCCGTGGCCGCCATGCGCTGGAGGGCGCGCGGCGGCCGGCCTCCGGCGACGGGGGCGGCGGACCACTTCAATCGGGAGGGAGCGATGAGGAAGTTTCTGTTTGCGGCGCTGGCGCTGGGCGCGGCCGCGCTGGCGGGCTGCTCGGGCGGTGGCCAGGGCGCGGGTGATGGCGCCATCACCGTGGGCTTCAGCCAGGTCGGCGCCGAGAGCGAATGGCGCACGGCCAATACCCGTTCGGTCAAGGAGGCGCTGGTCGCCCCCGAGTTCCGCCTGCGTTTCTCCGATGCCCAGCAGAAGCAGGAGAACCAGATCAAGGCCATCCGCTCCTTCATCGCCCAGAAGGTGGACGTGATTGCCTTCTCGCCGGTGGTCGAGTCCGGCTGGGAGACGGTGCTGCGCGAGGCCAAGGCCGCCGGCATCCCGGTGGTGCTGACCGACCGTGGCGTGGATGTGTCCGACGACTCGCTGTACGTGACCCTGATCGGCTCGGACTTCGTCGAGGAAGGCCGCCGCGCCGCGCGCTGGCTGATCGAGGACAGCAAGGACCGCGAAGGGCCGGTCCGCATCGTCGAGCTGCAGGGCACCGTGGGCTCGGCCCCCGCCAACGACCGCATGCGGGGATTCAAGGAAGTCATCTCCGAGGATCCGCGCTTCCAGATCGTGCGCTCGCAGAGCGGCGACTTCACCCGGGCCAAGGGCAAGGAGGTCATGGAGGCCTTCCTCAAGGCCGAGGGCAAGGGCATCGATGTGCTGTTCGCGCACAACGACGACATGGCCATCGGTGCCATCCAGGCGATCGAGGAGGCCGGCCTCAAGCCCGGCCAGGACATCCGCATCGTCTCCATCGACGGCGTGCGGGGCGCCTTCGAGGCGATGAAGGCCGGCAAGCTCAACGCCACCGTGGAGTGCAACCCGCTGCTGGGTCCGCAGCTGGCCCAGCTGATCCGTGATGTGCACGCCGGACGCGAGGTGCCCAAGCGCGTGGTCGTGGAAGAGGGCGTGTACACCATGGACCAGGCTGCCGCCGAACTGCCCAAGCGCCAGTACTGATGCAGGCGGTCCTGGTTCCCGTACGGCCGCGCGACGGTGCCCCCCGGCGGGAGGGCGCCGCGTGAAGCCGGTGCTGCTCCAGGCCGGCGGCCTGCGCAAGCGTTTCGGCGCGACCCTGGCCCTGGACGGCGCCGGGCTGACCCTGCGCGCCGGCGAGATCCATGCCCTGATGGGCCAGAACGGGGCGGGTAAATCCACCCTGATCAAGCTGCTCACCGGGGTCGAGCGCCCCGATGCCGGGCATATCGAGCTGGCCGGGCGGCCAATCGCCCCGGCCACGCCGCTGCAGGCCCAGGCCCTGGGCATCAGCACGGTCTACCAGGAAGTGAACCTGTGCCCGAACCTGTCGGTGGCCGAGAACCTGTTCGCCGGGCGCTACCCGAAGCGGCGCTGGACCGGACTGATCGACTGGCCGAAGGTGCGCGCCGGCGCACGCGAACTGCTGGCGCGGCTGGGCCTGGACATCGACGTGGACCGCAGCCTGGGCAGCTATCCGGTGGCGGTGCAGCAGATGGTGGCCATCGCCCGCGCCCTGGGCGTGGAGGCCCAGGTACTGGTACTGGACGAGCCCACCTCCAGCCTGGACGAGGACGAGGTGCAGGCGCTGTTCGCGGTAATGCGGCGCCTGCGTGACCAGGGCATGGCGATCCTGTTCGTCACCCATTTCCTGGACCAGGTGTACGCGGTTTCCGACCGCATCACCGTGCTGCGCAACGGCAGCCTGGTCGGCGAGTACGCCGCCGCCGAGCTGCCGCAGGGCGCGCTGGTGGCGGCCATGGTCGGGCGCGAGGTGGCGCTGGCCGGGGCGCGCGAGCCGGGCCAGGCGGCTGCGCCGGGAGAGGTCGTGGTGGAGGCGCTTGGCCTGGGCCGGCGCGGCGCGCTGCGCCCGGTGGACCTGCAGCTGCGCGCCGGCGAGGTCCTGGGCCTGGGCGGCCTGCTCGGCTCGGGCCGCACCGAGCTGGCGCGGCTGCTGTTCGGTCTGGACCGCGCCGATGCCGGCGAGCTGCGCATCGGCGGGGAAGCCGTGCAGCTGCGGCACCCGGCCGAGGCGGTGGCGCGCGGCCTGGCCCTGTGCCCGGAGGAACGCAAGACCGAGGGCATCGTCGCCGGGCTGTCGGTGCGCGAGAACATCGTGCTGGCGCTGCAGGCCCGGCGCGGCTGGTGGCGGCCGCTGCCGCTGGCCAGGCAGGAGGAAATGGCGCGCGGGTTCGTGCGCCTGCTCGGAATCAAGACCGCCGACATCGAGACCGCGGTGGGCGCGCTGTCCGGCGGCAACCAGCAGAAGGTGGTGCTGGCGCGCTGGCTGGCGACCCAGCCGGCGCTGCTGATCCTGGATGAACCGACCCGCGGCATCGACATCGCCGCCAAGCAGGAGATCATGGCCGAGGTGGTCAAGCTGGCCCGGCAGGGCATGGCGGTGCTGTTCATTTCCGCCGAGATCGAGGAACTGACCCGGCTCAGCGACCGCATCGCGGTGTTGCGCGACCGGCACAAGGCCGGCGAGCTGGAAGGCGGCTGCGAGGGCAGCCAGGTGCTGGACCTGATTGCGGGGCACGCATGAGCACGCCGCCTCCCGCCGGACATTCCAGCGCGCCTGCTTCCGCCCAGCCGGGCCTGCGCGCGCGCCTGCTCGCCCATCCGCTGCTGTGGCCGGCGCTGGCCCTGGTCCTGCTGCTGCTGGGCAATGCCGTGTTCAACCCCGGCTTCCTCGCCCTGCAGTGGCGCGATGGCCACCTGTACGGCAACCTGGTCGACATCGCCAACCGTGCCGCGCCACTGGCCCTGGTTTCGCTGGGCATGACCCTGGTGATCGCGGTGCGCGGCCTGGACATCTCGGTGGGCGCGGTGCTGGCGATCAGCGCCACGGTCGCGGCCTGGACCATCGCCCGCATGCAGGCCGGCGGCGGCGAGGGCCTGGCGCCGCTGTTTGGCGCCATCGCCGCGGCGCTGGCGGTGGCCGCGCTGTGCGGCCTGTGGAACGGCGTGCTGGTGGTCAGGGTCGGCATGCAGCCGATCATCGCCACCCTGATCCTGATGGTGGCCGGGCGCGGCGTGGCCCAGCTGATTGGCGATGGCCAGATCCTGACCATCTACTACGCCCCCTATGCCTTCCTCGGCAACGGCTTCCTGCTCGGCCTGCCGTTCTCGCTGTTCGTGCTGGCGGCGGTGTTCGTGGGCCTGAAGCTGCTGCTGGACCGCACCGCGCTGGGCCTGTTCGTGCGCGCGATCGGCCACAATCCGGCCGCCGCCCACGTGGCCGGCGTGCGGGCGCGGGCCATCGCCCTGGCGCTGTACGTGTTCTGTTCCTTCACCGCCGGCCTGGCCGGCCTGCTGGTCAGTTCCAACGTGGCCAGCGCCGATGCCAACAACGCCGGCCAGCTGCTGGAGCTGGACGCGATCCTGGCCGTGGCCCTGGGCGGCAGCGCCCTGGCTGGCGGCCGCTTCAGCCTCGGTGGCAGCCTGCTGGGCGCGCTGATCATCCAGACCCTGACCACCACCATCTACGCCATCGGCGTGCCGCCGCAGGTCAACCTGGTGGTCAAGGCACTGCTGGTGACCGCGGTGCTGCTGCTGCAGTCCCCGCAGTTCCGGGCCAAGGCCAGGCGGCTGTTCACCCGCCAGGAGGTGGGCGCATGAGCGCCACGCTGCACGCCCCGGCCCGCGGCCACCTGCTGCGCCGGCTGCGCGAGCCCGGCCCGCTATCGCTGGCGGTGACCTTGGTGCTGTTCGTGGCCATGTCCGCGGCCGGCGGCATCCTCTATGACGGTTTCCTGTCCCCGCAGGTGTTCCTGAACCTGCTGATCGACAACGCCTTCCTGCTGATCGTCGCGGTCGGCATGACCTTCGTGATCCTCACCGGCGGCATCGACCTGTCGGTCGGGGCGGTGGTGGCCTTCACCACGGTGCTGCTGGCCAGCCTGGTGGAGAAGCACGGCTGGCACCCGCTGGCGGCGATCCCGCTGGTGCTGCTGATCGGCACCGGCTTTGGCGCGCTGATGGGCGTGCTGATCGAGCGTTACCGGCTGCAGCCGTTCGTGGTCACCCTGGCCGGCATGTTCCTGGCCCGCGGCGCGGCGACCCTGGTGAGCGTGGACTCGATCGGCATCAGCCATGGCTTCCACGTGGCAACAGCCAACCTGCGCGTTCCCCTGGGTGGCGGCACTTCGCTGTCGGTGGCCGCGCTGGTGGCGGTGGCGGTGGTCGTGGCCGGGGTGCTGGTGGCCGGCTCCACCCGCTTCGGCCGCACCGTGTACGCCATTGGCGGCAGCGAGCAATCGGCGGCGCTGATGGGCCTGCCGGTGGACGCCACCCTGATCAAGGTCTACGCGCTCAGCGGTTTCTGCTCGGCCCTGGCCGGGGTGGTCTACACGTTCTACATGCTCAGCGGCTACAGCCTGCACGGCACAGGCCTGGAGCTGGACGCGATCGCCGCGGTGGTGATCGGCGGCACCCTGCTGGCCGGCGGCAGCGGCTACGTGCTGGGAACCTTGTTCGGGGTGCTGGTGCTGGGCCTGATCCAGACCCTGATCGTGTTCGACGGCACCCTCAGCTCCTGGTGGACGCGCATTGCCATCGGCGTGCTGCTGCTGGCCTTCTGCCTGCTGCAGCGGCTGCTTGCGCGGAGCAGGCCCGTGGCCGGGGGCGGACATGGCTAGCCGCTGGCGCGCGCGGGGGCTGCTGGCGCTGCTTGCGCTGCTGGCCTGCGGGATGCTGCAGGCGGCACCGGCCACGCTCGGCGGGGTGGACAGCCCCGATGGCCGTCTGCGGGTGGAGATGGGGCTGGATGGGGAAGGCCGGCCGAACTGGCGCCTGCTGCGCGACGGCCGGGAGCTGGTCGCGGCCTCGCCGCTGGGCATGGTGGGCGAGGGCGTGGACCTGTCGCGCGGGCTGGCCTTCGCCGGTGCCGACCCGGTGCAGGCGGTGGCCGACGACTACGAGCTGCTGTCCGGCAAGCGCCGCCACAACCATTACCGCGCCAACCGCCGCGTGTTCCATTGGAAGGATGCGCGTGGGAACGGGCTCGCGGTGGCCTGGCAGCTGTCCAACGATGGCGCCGCCTTCCGCTACGAGCTGCAGCGCCCGGTACCGGGGCTGGATACCTGGACGCGCGATGCGGCCATGTTCCGCCTGCCGGCCGATGCCCATGCCTGGCTGCAGCCGCTGGCCGAGCCCAAGACCGGTTTCGGTCGCACCAATCCTTCCTACGAGGAGTACTACCTGCAGGACGTGCCGGTGGGCACGCCTTCGCCGCTGGGCCACGGTTGGGTGTTCCCGGCGCTGTTCCGCAGCGGGCAGGACTGGATCCTGCTCAGCGAGGGCAGCCTGGGTCGCGGCGATGCCGGCAGCCGCCTGCTCGACGGTGCGACCCCGGGCGAGTACCTGCTTGGTTTCCCCGACGAACGCGAGGCCTTGCCCGGTGGGGCTGCGCTGCCGTGGATCGAGGCCTTCCCCTGGCGTTCCCCGTGGCGGATCGTGGCCGTGGGCGAGCTGGCCACCGTGGCCGATTCCACCCTCGGCACCGACCTGGCCGACCCGCCGGCGGTGGCCGCGCCTTCGGTGCCGGGCAAGGCCTCCTGGAGCTGGCCGCTGCTGGGCGACGAATCCACCGTGTTCGAGGTGCAGAAGCAGTTCGTCGATTACGCCGCGCGCATGGGCTGGCGCTACACCCTGGTCGACGCGCTGTGGGACGTGCAGATCGGCGAGGCGAAGCTGCGCGAGCTGGTGGACTACGCACGCCGCAAGGGCGTGTCGGTGCTGGTCTGGTACAACTCGGCCGGCGACTGGAACGAGGCGCCGCAGACCCCGCGCAGCCGCCTGCTGGACCATGCCGGCCGGGTGCAAGAGTTTGAAAAGCTCAAGGCCATGGGCGTGGCCGGGCTGAAGGTTGACTTCTTCGGCGGCGACGGCGCGTCGATGATCGCCTACTACCTGGACCTGCTGGCCGACGCGGCGCCCTATGGCCTCCAGATGAACTTCCACGGCTCGACCCTGCCGCGCGGCTGGCAGCGCACCTGGCCGCACCTGCAGACCATGGAAGCGGTGCGCGGGCTGGAGTTCGCCACCTTCGAGCAGGCCAATGCCGACCGCGTGCCGGTGCACGCGGCGACCCTGCCGTTCACCCGCAACGTGTTCGACCCGATGGACTTCACCCCGCTGGCCATGGTCAAGCTCAACGACCGCGTCCAGCGCCGCACCAGCGCGGCGTTCGAGCTGGCGCAGTCGGTGCTGTTCTTCTCCGGCATCCAGCACTACGCCGAGACCGCCGAGGGCATGGCGCAGGTGCCGGAGTACGTGCGCCACTTCCTTGCCGGCCTGCCGGAGGCATGGGACGACAGCCGCTTCATCGACGGCTACCCGGGGCGGTACGCGGTGTTCGCGCGCGAAGGCGGCGGGCGCCGCTACGTGGCCGGGATCAATGCCGGGCCCGAACCGCGCAGGATCGTGCTGGACGCCGGCAAGCTGGGCGGCGGCGTGCAGCGTGGTCTGCTGGTCACCGATGGCGGCGACGCGCCGGGTTTCGCGCAGCGGCAGGTGGAGCTGGCGCCCGGCCAGCCGCTGGAGCTGGAGCTGGCGGCGGCCGGCGGGTTCGTGCTGCAGCTGGATTGAGGATGGCGGCGCGGATATCGCGCCGCAGCGGAGGTGGGCCATGGTGTTCGCGCGAGTTCTCCTGCTGCTGTGGCTGCTGGCAGGCGGCCCTCCGGCCCTGGGCGCGCCGGCCAGCTGGAGCGCCGACAACGGCAACGGCACCTACACCAACCCGATCTTCTACGACGAGTTCTCCGACCCGGACCTGATCCGGGTGGACGACTGGTTCTACATGACCGGCACCACCATGCACGCGGTGCCGGGCCTGCCGCTGCTGCGCTCGCGCGACCTGGTGAACTGGGAGTTCGTCTCCTACGCGCTCACCGAATTCCCGGCCGGACCCGAGTACCGGCTGGAGGACGGCAAGGACCTGTACGGCCAGGGCATCTGGGCGCCGGTGCTGCGTTACCACGATGGCCGCTTCCATGTCTTCGCCAACATCAACGAGCGCGGCCTGCACGTGTTCACCGCCAGCGACCCGGCCGGGCCGTGGGAGCACACGGTGATCGACCGCAACCTGCATGACCTGTCGGTGCTGTTCGACGACGACGGCCGGGTGTGGGCGGTGTTCAACTACAACGAGGTGCGACTGGTCGAACTCAAGCCGGACCTGTCCGGCGTGGTCGAGGGCAGCGAGCGGGTCATCATCCCGGCCGGCCAAGGCATGGGCGAGGGCCACCACTTCTACAGGATCGACGGGCGCTACTACATCATCAGCGCCAACTACGCCCCGGTCGGGCGCATGCAGGCCGCGCGCGCCGACCGCCTCGACGGTCCATGGGAGACGGTGGCGATCAGCGCCAGCGAGAGCATGGGCTTCCAGCGCGGCTGGTGGGAGGACAGCGTGGGCCAGCGCTCGCCGATCCCGGACGACGGCGCGTCGTTTTCTTCGCACAAGCCCGCGGACAACGCGCTGGGTGCGGTGCCACTGCACCAGGGCGGCATCGTACAGGCGCCGGACGGCAGCTGGTGGGGCTTTTCGATGATGGACCTCAAGTCCATCGGCCGCACCACCTTCCTGTCGCCGGTCACCTGGCACGAGGGCTGGCCGTACTTCGGCCTGCGGGGCAACCTGGGGCGCACGCCGCGTACCTGGGCCAAGCCGGTGGTGGACCCGCGAATCCGGCCGCATGCGCCGTACGTGCGCAGCGACGACTTTTCCGCGCCGCGGCTGCAGCCGGTGTGGCAGTGGAACCACCAGCCGCTGGACGGCAAGTGGTCGCTGCGCGAGCGCGGCGGCCACCTGCGCCTGCACGCGCAGCCGGCCGGGGGCTTCCTGCATGCGCGCAATACCCTGACCCAGCGCGTGGTGGGACCGGAGGCCACGGCCACCGTGGTGCTGGATGCATCCGGCTTGCAGGAGGGCGACGTGGCCGGGCTGGGCCTGCTGAACATGCCGGCGGCGTGGCTGGCGGTGGTGCAGGAGGACGGACGCCGCCTGCTGCGCTGGTATTCCCAGGCTGGAAATTGCCGGGTCGAGCTGGCCCTGCCGCAGGCCCGCGTGCACCTGCGTGTGCGCGGCAACCACGACGAGGACCTGGCCTGGTTCTCCTGGAGTGCGGACGGGCGCCGCTTCCACGATATCGGCGAACCGGTGCGGCTGCCGTACCAGCTCAAGACCTTCCAGGGCTCGCGCTATGCGCTGTTCGCGTACAACAGCGCCGGGCGCGAAGGCGGATATGCGGACTTCGACCGTTTCGACCTGCACGAGCCGCTGGCCGACCGCTCGCGCAACATCCCGCTGGGCAAGGTGGTGAGGCTGGAGAACCTGGGCGACGGCAGCGTGGCCGCGGTGCATCCGCTGGGCGTGGTGCAACCGGTGGCGGCCGATGACGAGAAGGCGCAGTCGCCGTCTGCCCGTTTCCGCGTGCATGACCGCGGCAATGGCCAGGTGGCGCTGGAGGCGATGGACGGCAGCGGTTTCCTGACCGTGGTGGGGATCGGCCTGTCGGCCGACGTGCGCCTGCTGCCCGAGCATCCGGTGGCCAGCCGCTTCATGTGGCAGGACCTGCTGCGCGGCCAGTTCATGCTGCTGTCGATGAAGACCCACCGCTACCTGGGCATCCTGCCCGGCAGCGGCGAGCCCTATGCCGCCGACCGCCCCGGCACCCGTCCGGACCGCCGCGATGGCACCGTGCTGGCCTGGCGCCCGGTCCCGGGAGCCTAGGCGGGTCCGCGCCGGCAGGCGGTGGCCGGCACCGCGGCTATAATCCCGCCGGAGCTGTCTCTCCTGCCCCCGGGGAAGGGCGCCATGTCCGACGACATCACCCGACTGCTGGACTCATGGCGCGCCGGTGATGCGCGCGCGCGCGAATCGCTGTTCGACGCCGTGTACACGGTGCTGCGCGACATGGCTTCAGCGCGCCTGGGCGGCGGTGGGCGCGATGCCACCCTGCATCCCACCGCCCTGGTCCACGAGGCCTACCTGCGCATCCTGGGCGGCAACCTCGGGTTCAGCGATCGCGCCCACTTCTTCGCCATGGTCGCGCTGAAGATGCGTTCGGTGCTGGTGGATCACGCCCGCGCCCAGCTGGCGGCCAAGCGCGGCGGCGGTGCGCTCAACGTCACCCTGTCCTGGCTGGACCGTACCGGCGTCCACCGCGAGCAGACCGTGGACTACGACGTGCTGGCCCTGCACCAGGCCCTGGAGCGGCTGGCCAGGCATGACGAGCGCGCCGCCCGCGCGGTTGAGCTGTCCTATTTCGGCGGCATGTCCCACGAGGAGATCGCCACCGTGCTGGAAGTGTCGGTGCCCACGGTGGAGCGCGACCTGCGCTTTGCCCGGGCCTGGCTGAACCGCGAACTGGCCTGATCCCGGGGGAGCGGCCCGGGCGGGCGCCTGTTGGCACCGCGCGACGCCGGGGCCGTCGCCACGGCCCGGCAGTCTGGACGCGCGGGGGTGGGGGGGTAGACCTCCAGGGAAGCCAGGTCGCCCTTGGCCTCCAGCCGCGCCCCTGCGCCGCTGGAGTGCGACGACGCCGGGGGCCGTCGCCACGGCCCAGCAGCCTGGACGTGGTGGGGGGTTAGACCTCCAGCGAAGCCAGGTCGCCCTTGGCCTCCAACCACGACTTGCGGTCGGAGGCCCGCTTCTTCGCCAGCAGCATGTCCATCAGCGCCTCGGTCTGCGCGCCGTCGTCCACGGTCAGCTGGACCAGACGGCGGGTATCGGGGTGGATGGCCGACTCGCGCAACTGCTGCGGGTTCATCTCGCCCAGGCCCTTGAAACGGGTCACGTTGACCTGGCCCTTGATCTTCTCGCGGGCGATCTTCTCCAGCAGCATCCGCTTCTCTTCCTCGTCCAGGGCATAGAACACCTGCTTGCCCACGTCCACGCGGAACAGCGGGGGCATGGCCACGAACACGTGGCCGGCGGCGACCAGGGCCGGGAAGTGGCGCAGGAACAGCGCCGAGAGCAGGGTGGCGATGTGCAGGCCGTCGGAGTCGGCGTCGGCCAGGATGATGATCTTGCCGTAGCGCAGGCCGGTAAGGTCGTCCTTGCCCGGGTCGCAGCCGATGGCCACGGCCAGGTCATGCACTTCCTGCGAGGCCAGCACGCTGTTGGACGAGACCTCCCAGGTGTTGAGGATCTTGCCGCGCAGCGGGAGGATGGCCTGGAAGTCCTTGTCGCGGGCCTGCTTGGCGCTGCCGCCGGCCGAGTCGCCCTCCACCAGGAACAGCTCGGTGCGCGACAGGTCCTGGCTGATGCAGTCGGCGAGCTTGCCGGGCAGGGCGGGGCCCTGGGTGACCTTTTTGCGCACCACCTGCTTTTCGGTCTTCAGGCGCGCGCTGGCGCGCTCGATGGCCAGCTGGGCGATCCTCTCGCCCAGTTCCACGTTCTGGTTCAGCCACAGGCTGAAGGCATCATGGGCGGCGCCCTCGATGAAGCCGGCGGCCTGGCGCGAGCTCAGCCGCTCCTTGGTCTGGCCGCTGAACTGCGGGTCGGTCATCTTCAGCGACAGCACGAAGGCGACCCGGTCCCACACGTCCTCCGGCGCCAGCTTGACGCCGCGCGGCAGCAGGTTGCGGAAATCGCAGAACTCGCGCAGGGCGTCGGTCAGGCCGGTGCGCAGGCCGTTGACGTGGGTGCCGTGCTGGGCGGTGGGGATCAGGTTGACGTAGCTTTCCTGCACCAGCTCGCCCTCGGGAATCCAGGCTGCGGCCCAGTCCACCGCCTCGGTCTCCTTCTTCAGCGAACCGGAGAACAGCTCCGGCGGCAGCAGTTCGCGGCCGGCCAGCTCGCCCTTGAGGTAGTCGCGCAGGCCATCCTCGTAGCGCCAGGTGTCGCGCTCGCCGGTGGCCTCGTCGAACAGGGTCACGGTCAGGCCGGGACACAGCACCGCCTTGGCCCGCAGCAGGTGGCGCAGGGCGCGGGCGTTGATCCGCGGGCTGTCGAAGTACCTGGGGTCGGGCCAGAAGCGCACCCGGGTCCCGGTGTTCTTCTTCCCGACGCTGCCCACCACCTCCAGCGGGGTGGCGCGGTCGCCGTTGCGGAAGGTGATGCGGTGCTCGGCACCGTCGCGCTTGATGTGCACCTCCACCAGGGTGGACAGGGCGTTGACCACGCTCACGCCCACGCCGTGAAGGCCGCCGGAGAAGGTGTAGTTCTTGTTGCTGAACTTGCCGCCGGCATGCAGGCGGGTGAGGATCAGTTCCACGCCCGGGATTTTCTCCTCGGGGTGGATGTCCACCGGCATGCCGCGGCCGTCGTCGGACACCTCGCAGCTGCCGTCCTTGTACAGGCTGACCTCGATGGTCCGGGCGTGGCCGGCCAGGGCCTCGTCCACGGCATTGTCGATCACTTCCTGGGCCAGGTGGTTGGGCCGGGAGGTGTCGGTGTACATGCCGGGGCGGCGCTTGACCGGGTCAAGGCCGGAAAGGACTTCGATGTCGGCGGCGTTGTAACGGCTGCTCATGGGCGGCGGTGTCGCGGGAAACAGCCGGCAAGTGTGCGGCCTGGAACCGGTTTTTGCACCCCCGGCGGGCGTTCAGGGGGGCGCAGGCCGGGGCGGGGTATAAGGTCCCCAGGCCGGCACCGCGTCCGGCCCGTCCACCACACGCAGGAGATTCGCATGAACCGTCGTCTGCTATGGGGTGCGGTAGCCGCCGTGGCCACCCTGGCCGTCGCCATCCCGGCCCTGGCCCAGAACCGCCAGGGCGGGGACAAGGGCCGCGACCAGGCCGCGCTGGAGGACCACAAGGCCCAGGAGGCGCGTGAGCGCGATGCGGCCGCCGAGCGCGCCAAGCGCCGCGAGGCCGCCCGCAGTGGCCATGATCCGCGCGGCAAGGGCCCGGCCCGGCAGGAAGAAGAGGAAGAGCGCGCCCAGCGCTAAACCTTTATCCGGCAAGCGTTTACGCCGGCCCGCCGGTCCTGCCGGCGGGTTTTTTCGCATTGGCTGGCTGACTGCCGGCTGGCCGGGACGGCTTGGGCAAAAGCGGCCCAGCCGGTAAACTACGGCTTTCCGGAGCCCCGCTGATGACTCCCCTGATCTTTGTTACTGGCGGCGTGGTGTCCTCGCTTGGCAAGGGCATCGCGGCCGCGTCGCTTGCGTCCATCCTCGAGACCCGTGGCCTGAAGGTCACGATGATGAAGCTGGACCCCTATATCAACGTGGACCCGGGCACGATGAGCCCGTTCCAGCACGGCGAGGTCTACGTCACCGACGACGGTGCCGAGACCGACCTGGACCTGGGCCACTACGAGCGCTTCGTGCGCACCCGCCTGAGCCGCAAGAACTCGATCACCACCGGCCGCATCTACGCCGAGGTGATCCGCAAGGAGCGCCGTGGCGACTACCTTGGCGCCACCGTGCAGGTGATCCCGCACATCACCGACGAGATCAAGCGCTGCATCGACGAGGCCACCGAGGGCTTCGACGTGGCCCTGGTCGAGATCGGCGGCACCGTGGGCGACATCGAATCGCTGCCGTTCCTGGAGGCGATCCGCCAGATCCGCGCCGAGCGCGGCCCGGACAAGGCGCTGTTCATGCACCTGACCCTGGTCCCGTACATCGCCGCGGCCGGCGAGTTGAAGACCAAGCCGACCCAGCACTCGGTCAAGGAACTGCGCTCGATCGGCATCCAGCCGGACGTGCTGCTGTGCCGCTCCGAGCAGCCGCTGCCGGATGGCGAGCGGCGCAAGATCGCCCTGTTCACCAACGTCCCCGAGCGCGCCGTGATCTCGGTGCAGGACGTGGACGTGCTTTACAAGCTGCCCATCGAGCTGCACAACCAGGGCCTGGACGCGCTGGTCGTGGACCGCCTGCGCCTGCAGCCGCCGCGCCCGGCCGACCTGGGCGAGTGGGAGGCGGCGGTGGACGCCACCACCCATCCGGTGGACGAGGTCACCATCGCCGTGGTCGGCAAGTACGTGGACCACAAGGACGCCTACAAGTCCGTGGGCGAGGCGCTCAAGCACGGCGGCCTGCGCCAGCGCACCCGGGTCAACCTGAAGTGGCTGGAGTCGCAGGACATGGAGACCGCCGGCGCCGAGGCGCTGCTGGCCGATGTGGACGGTATCCTGGTCCCGGGCGGGTTCGGCGACCGTGGCTTCGAGGGCAAGGTCCTGACCTCCATGTACGCCCGCGAGCACCGCATCCCGTACTTCGGCATCTGCTACGGCATGCAGGCGGCGGTGGTCGATTTCGCCCGCCACCGTGCCGGCCTGGATGGCGCCAACAGCACCGAGAACGACAAGCAGTGCCCGCACCCGGTGATCGGCCTGATCACCGAATGGCGCACCAGCACCGGCGAGGTGGAGAAGCGCGACGAGAAGTCCGACCTGGGCGGCACCATGCGCCTGGGCCTGCAGGAGCAGCGGCTCAAGCCGGGCACCCTGGCGCGCGAGCTGTACGGCAAGGACGTGGTCGCCGAGCGCCATCGCCACCGTTACGAGTTCAACAACCGCTACCGCACCCAGCTGGAGGACGCCGGCCTGGTGATCTCCGGCAAGTCCATGGACGACACCCTGGTCGAGGTGATCGAGCTGCCGCGCAGCGAGCACCCGTGGTTCCTGGCCTGCCAGGCCCACCCGGAGTTCCTGTCCACCCCGCGCGAGGGTCATCCGCTGTTCGTGGGCTTCATCCGCGCCGCGCGCGAGAAGAAGGCCGGCGGCAAGCTGCTGAAGGAAGCGCGGGCCTGATGGCCGCCGGCGGCCGGCGCTCCTGCGCCGGCCGGCCCGAGCGAACGCCCCTGCGCCGGCGCCCGCGCCGGCCGCCGTTCCCCAAGAGGAAGAAGCAATGAAACTGTGTGGATTCGAAGTCGGCCTGGACCAGCCGCTGTTCCTGATCGCCGGCCCCTGCGTGATCGAATCGATGCAGCTGCAGCTGGACGTGGCCGGCCAGCTCAAGGAGATCACCTCCCGGCTGGGGATGAACTTCATCTTCAAGTCCAGCTTCGACAAGGCCAACCGCACCTCCGGTACCAGCTTCCGCGGCCCGGGCCTGGAGGAGGGATTGAAGGTGCTGGCCGAGGTCAAGCGCCAGATCGGCGTGCCGGTGCTGACCGACGTGCATGAATACACCCCGCTGCAGGAGGTCGCCGCGGTGGTGGACGTGCTGCAGACCCCGGCCTTCCTGGTCCGCCAGACCGACTTCATCCGCAACGTCTGTTCGGCCGGCAAGCCGGTGAACATCAAGAAGGGCCAGTTCCTCTCCCCCTGGGACATGAAGCCGGTGGTGGAGAAGGCCAAGTCCACCGGCAACGAGCAGATCCTGGTGTGCGAGCGCGGCGCCAGCTTCGGCTACAACAACCTGGTCAGCGACATGCGCTCGCTGAGCGTGATGCGTGATACCGGCTGCCCGGTGGTGTTCGACGCCACCCATTCGGTGCAGCTGCCCGGCGGCCAGGGCACCAGTTCCGGCGGCCAGCGCGAGTTCGTGCCGGTGCTGGCGCGCGCGGCGGTGGCCGTGGGCGTGGCCGGCCTGTTCGCCGAGACCCACCCGGACCCGGCCAAGGCCCTGTCCGACGGCCCCAATGCCTGGCCGCTGGGCAAGATGGAGGCCCTGCTGGAAACCCTGCTGGCGCTGGACTCGATCACCAAGCGCAACGGTTTCATCGAACAGCAGCTGTGAACCGGCGCGCCCCGGCCTGCCGGGGCGCCGCTGCCGGCGATGCTTTCCGCGGCAACCGAACCGGGGTGCAAGTTGCGGAAAAACCGGGGGAAAACGCGGCAAGTGGGACGCCGGTCCGCTAAACTCTGCGGCGACTCCACCCATCGGACGTTAGCGCTTCCATGACCAGCATCGCCAAGATCCACGCCCGCGAGATCCTCGACAGCCGCGGCAATCCCACCCTCGAGGCCGAAGTCACCCTGGCCGACGGCTCCTTCGGCCGCGCCGCGGTGCCGTCCGGCGCCTCCACCGGCACCAAGGAAGCGGTGGAACTGCGCGACGGCGACAAGACCCGTTACCTGGGCAAGGGCGTGAAGAACGCGGTGGCCAACGTCAACGGGGCCATCGCCCAGGCCCTGGCCGGCTTCGACGCCGCCGACCAGCAGGGCCTGGACCGCCGCCTGATCGACCTGGACGGCACCGAGAACAAGGGCCGCCTGGGCGCCAACGCCCTGCTCGGCGTGTCGCTGGCCGCCGCCCACGCCGTGGCCGCCTCGAAGAAGCAGCCGCTGTGGCAGTACCTCGCCTCGATCACCGAGGCCAATATTTCGCTGCCGGTGCCGATGATGAACATCATCAACGGCGGCGCCCACGCCGACAACAACGTCGACTTCCAGGAGTTCATGATCCTGCCGGTCGGCGCCGCTTCCTTCTCCGAGGCCCTGCGCGCCGGCACCGAGATCTTCCACTCGCTCAAGGCGGTGCTGAAGGGTCACGGCCTGAGCACCGCGGTGGGCGACGAGGGCGGCTTCGCCCCGGACTTCCGCAGCAACGTCGAGGCCCTGGACACCATCCTCGAGGCCATCGGCAAGGCCGGCTACAAGGCCGGCGAGGACGTGCTGCTGGGCCTGGACGTGGCCTCCAGCGAGTTCTTCGAGAACGGCAAGTACCACCTGGTGGGCGAGAACAAGCGCCTGTCCTCCGAGCAGTTCGTCGACTTCCTGGCCGACTGGGTCGCCCAGTACCCGATCATCACCATCGAGGACGGCCTGGCCGAGGACGACTGGGCCGGCTGGAAGCAGCTGACCGAGCGCCTGGGCGGCAAGGTCCAGCTGGTCGGTGACGACCTGTTCGTGACCAACCCGAAGATCCTCAAGCAGGGCATCGACTCGGGCACCGCCAACGCGATCCTGATCAAGGTCAACCAGATCGGCACCCTGAGCGAGACCCTGGACGCCATCGCCATGGCGCACAAGGCCAACTACGCCTCGATCGTGTCGCACCGCTCCGGCGAGACCGAGGACACCACGATCTCGGATATCGCGGTGGCCACCACCGCGACCCAGATCAAGACCGGCTCGCTGTGCCGCAGCGACCGCGTGGCCAAGTACAACCAGCTGCTGCGCATCGAGGAAGCGCTGGGCGGCCAGGCCCGCTATGCCGGCCGCGACGCCTTCGTCTCGCTCAAGCGCTGACCGGGGAACGGAGTGCGCCATATGCGCTGGGTGCTGCTGGGGCTGGTGCTGCTGCTGGGATGGTTGCAGTACCGGCTCTGGTTCGGCATCGGCAGCGTGGGCGAGGTCGAGGCCCTGCAGGCCCAGGTCGAGGCGCAGCGGCGCGAGAACGGGGGCCTGCAGGAGCGCAATGACGCCCTGGCCGCCGAGGTGCGCGACCTCAAGGAGGGCGTGGCCGCGGTGGAGGAGCGTGCCCGCAGCGAGCTGGGCATGATCCGTCCCGGCGAGACCTTCTATCGCGTGGTCGAGGACCCGGCGCCGCGCCAGGCACCGCCGCCGTTGCCGGCGGCGGTGGACGAGCCCATCGCCGCGGAGGAGCCGTGATGGGCTCGGTCTGGGCGGTGGTGCCGGCGGCCGGTCGTGGCACCCGCTTTGGCGGGGAGGTACCCAAGCAGTACCTGGAAGTGGCCGGCAAGCCGCTGCTGGTCCACACCCTGGATGCGCTGCTGGCCCATCCGGCGGTGGCCGGCGTGGTCGTGGCCCTGTCCGGCGATGATCCGCGCTGGCCCGGCTGGCACGAATACCGCGGCAAGCCGCTGCTGGCCTGCACCGGGGGCGACAGTCGCGCCGATTCGGTGCTGGCGGCCCTGCGCGCCCTGCCCGGGGCGGTGCGTGATGACGACTTCGTCCTGGTCCACGACGCGGCCCGGCCCAACCTGGCCCTGTCCGACCTGGAGCGGCTGCTGGAGGTCGGTCGCGCCGACCCGGTGGGCGCGATCCTGGCCGCGCCGGTGCGCGACACCCTCAAGCGCGCCGGCGACGATGGCGGCATCGACCGTACCGAGCCGCGCGAACGCCTGTGGCGCGCGCTGACCCCGCAGATGTTCCGCCGCCTGCAGCTGACCCGCGCCCTGGAGGCCGCCGCCGCCGCCGGGGTGGAGGTCACCGACGAGGCCATGGCCCTGGAGCGGCAGGGGCTGCGCCCGCTGCTGGTGGAGGGCCGCGAGGACAACTTCAAGGTCACCACCCCGGCCGACCTGGCCCGCTTCGAGTTCGAGCTTTCCCGGCGCTGAGCCGCTTCCGCAGGCGGCCCGGCAGCCAGGCTGCCCGGTTGCGCCCCCTCCGCATGCGGTGCAGCGCAGGGGAGGAGC